>JGI24132J36420_10000635_pt1 | contig 16916 bp, 16 predicted proteins | sample BarGraNGADG00212_3_FD_36420 | JGI IMG/M metagenome (IMG submission 36420) | reverse complement strand
TAAAAGTTGTATCAAAATAACAATTAAGAGCCAATTAAATGATATTTTAATCCGCTATAATCTGCATGAAAACCGATCTATTTAAATTTTAAAGTATCCAGTGTAGTTACCACAGAAGATTTAACTGAAATGTTCAGGAGTGTTGTATCACTAAAGGGACTCAGGGGCACGAATTTAATCTTATAAATTCCTTCTGCCAATCCTTTGAACATAAAGTTACCTGAAATAGTATCGGGGGAGGTGGAAACAGAATCAAGCAGTTCTGAAATTGCATAAATCACAGGTCTTGCTTTTGCAGGAGAAATGACACCCTTAATGGCTCCGGAAACACCATTTGTAAAAACTTTTAAAACTGGTTTGAGGATAAACATGCCATTGCCTGTTTTTACTATTGATCTGGCAGCATCGAAGTCAATTGTGTACTCATAAGCAATTCCCTGTAGAAAATCAGCATGAACATTAAGCTTTAGTCCAGACTGTTGGGCGCTTGGAGTTTTGAGATCAAAAGTTTCAGTCCCGATCAGAAGTGAATTATTTTCACCTAATATCAATCTGATCTGACTTAACTTACCTGCAGGAATCTCCTGATCAACAATTACAGTATCTTTTCCATTTACAAAATCAAGTAGATTGTAAATTCCGGCATTTATATNCAGGTTGACAATTGAATCGTTAATAATAGCCTGGGCGCCAATAATATCAATATTTACTTTATCATAAGCTCCCGGAGCATCAGTAAGCCGGAAAGTCATTCTGGCTGTTCCATTGTTATCAACGGTCAAACTATCTTTATTACAGCTAAATAGTGCTACCGCTAAAAATAAAAAAGAAATAATAAGATTTTTCATATCTATAAATTTAATGTGATTCGAGATTCAAAATTCAAAGACAAAGTTGGTACAGAAATAAGGAATTCGAAAATGTATTCAACAGAATCCTGGAATAATTCAACCAATTGCCACTTTTTACCTTCGAACATTTTCGATTATATTATGTTTAATTAGTCTGAATAAACATAATTTACGTTAATCATGAAAACACTAATTGGTTCAAAAAGCAGGATTTTAACAAGTATCGCTCTTCTTTTTGCCATATTCAGCATCTTTAACAGCTGCACAAAAACAATGGATAATACGTACGGTACGGGAAACGATCCTGGAACAAAGGGCGGTCCCGGAGCAAATGAGGTTTGGATTCAGGGAATGGCCTTTAGTCCATCTACAATTACTGTTGCCGCAGGCACTACAATTACCTGGACAAACAAAGATGGAGCTGCTCACACTGTGACAAGCACCAATACTCCTAGTTTATTCGATAGTGGATCTATGAGCAATGGGGGAACCTGGAGCCATATGTTCAGCACAGTGGGGACCTTTCCATACAAATGCACATTTCATCCTTCGATGACTGCATCAGTTGTGGTTAATTAAAAACAATGTTTCCTTACCTGGTCGGGAAACATAAAAAGAATAGCAATTTATCCGGGGCTTTTAATAAATTTGTATAGTTANAGGTATAAAAGAAATGAGNACCCTCATAAAACATAAACATTATGAATAAATTATCAAGAAGAAAATTTTTGGGTAAAAGTGCCTTAGGAATCGGATCGGCTTTAATTGCTTCCCAATTTCCGTTAAATCTAAGTGCCGGAACACAGTCTAAATCCGTCAAAATGCCTGTTGGATTTCAGGTGTGGACAGTAAAGGATTTGCTTGTTAAAGATTTTCCTGGGACATTAAAAATGATTGCAGGCCTTGGATACCAAAGCCTTGAAATGTGCTCTCCTCCCGGATATGAGTCTTCAGGTTTTGGCCCCCTTATGAAATTGAAGGCCAAGGAGATGAAGCAAATCATTAACGATGCCGGTCTTATTTGTAAAAGTTCACATTATGGAATGAGCGAACTCAGGGATCATCTGNATGAACGTATTGATTTTGCCCTGGAATCGGGTCAGACCCAGATGATACTTTCGAGCTTCGGGCTGCCAGCAAAAGCAACCCTTAGTGATTGGTTAAAAGCAGCGGATGAATTGAATAAATTGGGAGTCAGAACAAAAAAGGCCGGGATACAGATGGGCTACCACAACCATCACATGGAATTCGGGCAAATTGACGGAACACTGATCTATGATGCTTTGATGAANCAATTTGATCCTGCNTNCATTAAAATGCAATTTCAGGTAGCAGTTATCAGNCTTGGATATAAAGCCTCCGCATATTTTACAAAATACCCTGGCAGATTTATTTCTGCTCATCTTGCTGATTGGTCTTCTGTTGAAAAGAAAACAGTACCGGTGGGGCAGGGCATAGTTGACTGGAAGGAATTTTTTGCCACACTGGAAACAGGTGGAGTAAAAAATATATTTGTTGAAATGGAATTGGAAACATTTAAAGAGAGTGCAGCATACCTGCATAATCTCTTAAAATAGGGATTTAAAATCATTAAAAAATAAGTTTGTTTTTAACATTGACTATTTATTTAAGAAAGATGGCAAAATCAAAAAAAATTAACCGTCGTGAATTTCTGGGATCAGCAGCTGCTGCATCACTGGCATTCACAGTTATCCCACGACAAGTAATGGGAGGACCAGGCTTTATAGCCCCAAGCGATAAAATCACAATTGGATATATAGGTTGTGGAACCCAGGGGTTAAGAGAGATGGCCTCATTAATCTCAAATCCTGCACTTCAGATAGTTGCTGTATGCGACCCCAATAAATATACTACAGATTATGTGGATTGGTCAATGAACAGTGTCCGAAATAGTATCCGGACCGCCCTGGGAGATAATTCGTGGGGAGAGGGGATAAAAGGCATACCGGGGGGAAGGGATATAGGTCAGCAATTTGTCCAGAAGTATTATGGTAAAGCAAAAGATTCAGGAACTTACAAAGGATGTGCTTCATATGAGGATTTCCGTGAACTGCTGGAAAAAGAGAAAGACATGAACGCGATTAAAATAATGACCCCCGATCATCTACATGCAACCATTGCAGTAGCATCCTTAAAAAAAGGGAAACATGTTGTTACCCATAAACCGATAGCAAACCGAATGTACGAGGCACGGCTTACTATTGACACAGCCAGAAAAACAGGTTTAAGCACACATCTTTTAGCCTGGAGTAAGAGGCCTGAGTATGATACAATTAAAAAATGGATCGGTGAGGGAAAGATTGGTACGCTGAAGGAAATTCACAACTGGTCCAACAGACCGGTATGGCCTCAATGGCAGGCAAATTTCACTGATAAGCCACCGGTACCAAAGGATTTTAACTGGGATCTATGGCTGGGTCCTGTTCCTGATCGCCCATATCATCCTTTATATACGCATGCAGTGTTTCGCGGTTGGTACGATTTTGGAGCAGGCAGTATAGCAGATATGGGACATTACAGTCTCTTTCCGCTTTTTCTGACACTGGGGATAAACGCTCCTGCAATAAGTGCTGAAGCAAACGCGACAACAACATGTGCACTGCAGAATAATGTTGCAGTCGGAGTTAAAAATGATGTTGCTTTCCCCTTATCCTGTATCATTCATTTTAAATTTCTGACTACGCCGGAACTACCACCGTTTGATCTCTTTTGGTATGACGGTGGTATGAAGCCTGTTACTCCTGATGAGATAACCCTTAAAGGATTATCTTTGGAAAGAGAGGGAATGATGTTCGTTGGTGATAAAGGGAAAATAATCAGCGGATTCCTGGGTGAAAAACCAGTGCTATTTATCGGGAATAAAATGGCTGTCGAAGAGGAGGTTATTCCCAAACCATCAGGACCCGATTCAAAAGATGTATGGATTAACGCCTTCAAAAACAATACTCAATCGCCGGGAAGCTTTATATATGCCGGACCCGTTACAGAGACCATTCTTCTTGGAGCAGTGTCATTAAGGGCAGGGAAACGGGTTGAATACGATTCTGTAAATATGAAAATTACCAATTCTCCTGAGTCAAATAAATACCTTGTAAGGGAGTATCGCAAAGGGTGGGAGCTGTAAAAGGAATTCATCTGGAAAGTTTCCTGAAAAAAGACCAGATTACCTGGTTGGCATCAATATCCCTGCTGGTTTTTCCTATGATCCATGCAGGCAGATACTGAAAACCACCTGGCCAGGTATGCCCGCCGCCTTCGACAGAATACAGAATTACTTCAGTCCCGTCTATTCCATTGAGGTATTCCTTTCTCATAACTCTGGTACCATCTTTGGGATCTCTGTCAGGCTCTTCATCCACAACAGGTGTTGTTGAACAATTGTTCCGGTTTACCCAGAATCCGATTGATTCATCCACAGATAAGACCTTCCCCAGTTTTACTCGGTGGAAATGTCCGAAAATCTCCCCTCCCTCAAACGGAACCATGGGATCATTTACATTATTAATTGCCAGTAATGAAACGGCATGGGTTGGTGAACACTCTTTTAAAAGCATGACGGGGATATTTCCATCAACAGGCGCTATTGCAGTTATTTTATGAGATAATTCACAAGCCAGGCGATATGACATTATAGCACCGTTTGATATGCCTGTAACATAAACTCTTTTTGGATCAATGTTGTATTCTTCTATCATAAAGTCAATTAATGCAGAAATGAATCCGACATCATCAATGTTTTCCCTGTGTGCGCGATCGTTTGATTCTTCATCCATCCTGCCATCATTCCAGTTCAACTCTATGCCATCGGGATAAACCGCAAAGAATCCATCATTATCGGCCAGTTTGTCAAAACCTTTCCGTGTAACGAGGATCATGCTTTCTCCGTTTACTCCCTTGCCATGTAACGCAATAACCAATGGCAGCTGCCCGGTTTTTTCGTTCAAAGGAATATGAATATTAAATGTCCTGTCCATGTTGTCATGTACAAGTGATGCTCTCTTATTACTTCCCGCAGGCGAAGGGAACAACACCAGATTAATTCCGGTCAGCACTTCCATGAATGCAGTCAATCCCGGTTTAATAAGCGACCTGAATATTTTATTTATCATGAATTTATACAGTTCATTTTACGTAATATTAAGTGATTATATCTGATGCACGTCGTTTTTTTATCTATCACTTATATCATATACAAAAAGCTTATCTGTATGGCGTATATACAGACGTCCTCCACTGACAACAGGATGTGACCAGTATGGACCATTACCGCCTTCAGGTACTCTGAATTCGCCATGAAGCTCATATTTATCGGGTGTTGCCCTGACAAGTTTCATAATACCCTTTTCATCAAGCAGATAAAGCATGCCATCTGCAAAAGTCAGTGATCCTTTTCCTTCCGTTTTCCAGAGCTGTTTACCTGACAGGAAGTCAAGGCAGAACCAGCCCCTTGAATTACTTCCTGATCCATACAGATAGCCGTTATGGAGGATGATGCCTCCATGATGATTATCCATCAGGGCAGATTGCCATACCGTTTCCGGGATAATCTCTTTTCCTGAAGCTTTGAGCCTGATCAGCATACTGCCTTTCCCATAACCTGTTGACATAAATACATATTCATTGAATGGAATAGCATCGGTCAGGTTGAGTTCACGCTGATTTTCAAAGTCAACTTTCCAAAGCAGCCTGCCGCTCCTTGAATCCAGTCCAAAAAAACATTTTGAACTTGATCCGATTACCTGCCTGAACCCAGCTGATTCGTTTATTACCAGTGAAGTGTATGATTCTGCTCCCGGAATATCATTATTGGCCCATATCAGATTTCCGTTGAGCTTATTGAGACATACAATAAATCCCTTTTTCCCTGCAGGGCGGATGTACAATTTATCCCCGTCGATAAGCACTGATTCAGAATAGCCATATTCGGAAGGACCGGCTTCAAAATCCTTTATCAGATCCCTCGACCATATCTCCTTTCCGTCTTTTGCATTATAAGCAGTAAGCCGGCCTACCTCTCCAAGAAAATATACTATACCGTTATCAAAAGTAGGAGTGCTTCTTGCACCTAAATAAGAGCTTGCATGTGAAAGTGTCGTCGTCCATGCTTTTCCGTTTGGTTTTTTCCAGACAGGCTTGCCATTGAGGTCGAAAGCGTAAACGAAAGTTTGATTATTTGATGAACCGGCCGAAAAAATAAGGCCTTCTGCTATCGAAACGCTACTATACCCCTCTCCAAGTCCTGCAATAGTAAAGAGTAATTCAGGACCGCTCTTTGGCCATTCTTTTCTAAGTCCGGTTTCAACCGATTTATTTGTCCGGTTAGTGCCATGAAACCCCGGCCATTCATTTATTTTCTGTCCTTGCAAAGAAGTGATGGCAAAAGTGAATAGTAATCCGAAAGAAACGGAAGTATTTAAAATCCTTTTACCGGTTCTTGCGGATACCTGATGATACGGATTATCAGAATATGAATGTAAAGTCTGGTATAAATTCATTTTTCAAATTTTTTTAAAGTGCTCGGGATAATAAAGAAAACATATTTCATTAAAGATTCGCCATTGTCCTTTTAATATACAGAATGCGTACAATATATAAATAATCTGTCAATAAAATGGTATGNTGGTTATATAGCTCAGGGCTTTGGGCAGAGGAAGGGGAAGAATGTGAAGTAAGAATGAAGAACAAACGAATGTTGAAATTTGAAAACGATATATTTTTGCTTACATTTAGTTAAAATTTAACCAAAGAAACTTGTTCCGGGATTTACCATGAAAATGACCGATATGAAAAATTTTAACCATGTAATCAAAAAGTTTATTTTCTGCTTCTTTATCATTTCATTGTTTCAGTTTACATATTTATCTGAAATTAATGCGCAGGATGCCGGTATTAACGAATCGATAGCAACGTACCGGAAAGGGGAGCTCACGATAAAATCAAAACCTGGCGACCGGGTAATTGTTGAACAATTAAGCCACGAATTCTGGTTTGGGTGTGCAATAAGCAACAGTATAGCAGGGGGATCGATGCCGGAAAATGATATGAGGCAATACAAGGAAAAATTCCTTCAAAATTTTAATTCGGCTGTAACTGAAAATGCGTTGAAGTGGGGTAATATGGAACGCCGGAAGGGTGAAATTAATTATTCTGTTGCAGATGCAATTTTAACATGGACAGAGGAAAATCATATCCCTCTCAGGGGGCATAACCTTTTCTGGGGGATTCCTCAGTTTGTGCAGCCCTGGGTTAAGGAGCTGAATGACAATGAACTAAGGCAAACATTACAAAACAGGGCTGAGACAATAACCAAACGTTATAAAGGACGTTTTGCAGAATACGACCTGAATAATGAGATGATCCATGGGAACTATTATGAAGACCGGCTTGGCCCTGATATAACAAAACTTATGGCACAATGGGCACATAACGGTGATCCCGAAGCAAAACTCTTTTTAAATGATTACGATATTCTTACGGGCAACAGGCTTGCCGACTATATGGCACAAATCCGTAAATTGATGAAACAGGGAGTTCCCATTGCCGGGATCGGTGTTCAGGGGCACCTGCACGCTGAAACATTCGACCGACGTCAGCTTAAGAATGCTCTGGATTCACTGGCGGTTTTTAAATTACCCATTCGCATTACCGAGTTTAATATGCCGGGTCAGCGTTCTAAATATTACAAAGATAAAATTACTGTGATGACACCTCAGGAAGAGGAATTAAATGCGAAAGAAATAGTTGATTATTACAAAATCTGTTTTGCCCACCCGGCAGTTGAAGGAATCATTATGTGGGGATTCTGGGAAGGAGCCAACTGGATTCCGGTTTCATCAATGTATAAAAGAGACTGGTCACCCACTCCGGCAGCAGAAGCTTATCATAATCTTATCTTTAAGGAATGGTGGACCAATGCGACCGGCACGGTCGGAAAAGATAGAACTTTTTCTACTCCGGCATTCTATGGAAAATACAAAGTAACTGTTAATGGTATCTCAAAAGAGATTGATCTGACCAAAGAGAAAGGAAAAATGGTTGTTGATTTCAGGAAATAGTGAAACCCTGTATTCCCTGCTTTTCCACAATCTTCTGACGCCACATGGAACGCACTTACTTCATATTTTTTATTTCTATCCGCAACAACTGAAGATAAGTTTATCCCAAAAAAGAATGCCTTAAGCATTAAGCTTAAGGCATCTTCATTCTTCTGAAAACTAACCGGCAGAAAAGTAAATACTGGTTTTACTGATCCTGCCTTATTTGATTATTTCAACAACAGCATACCTGGAATTCTTCCAGAACTGTTCGGGGTCTTTTATCTCAAGATAAGAAATCATTTTGGGATTCTCCTGCACCAGCGTATATGAATCTGAAGGATGCCTGGTTATCAGCTTTGCATTTCTCGCATTTATGGGAATTGTTTTCAGTTCCCTGGCATCAACTCTAGCAAACAGAGTATCGTTCAGGTCTCTTGCCATTGACTCCCGTCTTCCAAATCCGAGGAATCCTCCGACTTTCGTCACGATACCTTTATCTTTCAGTTCCCTGTAAGTGCCGCTTGTAAAATATGCCTCGTTCAGCTTCACAGCCTGGACATAGATTTTTTCATCCTTCAGTGAAACGGATTGCTCAAGAGCAGTCATTTGTTCATTTAACTGTCCGATCTCAAAGTCCTTCTTTACAAGAGTTTCTTTCAATCCTGTAATGTCGGCCTCATATTGTTTGATATTCATTTCAAGGCTGGCAACCCTGGCCTGTAAACCCTTTATCATCCCGCCGGAATTCTTTAACTGCGCGCTTAACGATGCGATTTTCTTCTTATTATTATCAAGTAACGTATTAATATACTTGATATCTTCCAGTACCTGACCTCTCTTGTCCTTTGAAAATTCCGATTCTGAAGAACTGACGGTGATAATATTTTCTTTCTCCTTTATCAGGTTCATATCCTTCTCAATCTGATCAAATGTCAGCAGCCAGTCGTTAATGACTGAATCGCGCTGAGTCAGCTGCGTTGTAAAGAATTTTTGCTGTGCTTCAATCTGAACGACATGTTTGATTTGCTCCTGCTTAAAATGTGAATTTACAAACAGGCCTGTTCCAACCAGGATAACCAAACCGATTATCCCTGAAATGAGCAATCCTCTTGTAACTCCTTCTTTTTTCGCGGACTCTAATTTATTTCTGACTACCGAATTATCATTTGTCAGATTACTTTTACCAATTTCATTGTTTTCCATAATAAATTCTCCCTTAATTAATTTAACTATAACTTTTAATAAATTCCTTCAAAATTTGAACTTATGGCAATACTTTTATTGAGGTATAAGACCAAATGCCGTACCGTAATCATTTAAACTCGCAAGGCGCACATAATGAGCTTGTTGCAATTAGAGAATTTAATCCATCATTCCCATTTTGAGAAAAAATTTCCCATTTTGAGAAAAAATGAATGATCCACTGATTTTAAATTTCAATGAGGGGTAAGCGGCTGGAGTATTTGTAAAGAATTGAAAATGAGGGTTTGTAATCAGAGATCTTTCTCTTTCTTTAAAATCCTGTAAATTGTGGATACTCCGATATCGAGTTTTTCTGCAGCCAGCCTGATATCGTTGTTATATTTATTCAGGATTGCCTTTATGATTCTTCCTTCATGTTCTTTGAGAGTCAGGTCATTATCACATGTTAAGGAAATGGGTTCATCTTTGTCAAGTACCAGGTCAGCAAGTTCAATTTCATCTCCGCCTGACAATGTTACTGCAAGTTCAATCAGGGATTTTAATTCCCTGATATTACCGGGATAGTTATAATTCATTAACTTTTTCTGTACCTGGGGCGAGAGTTTTTTCGGAGGGATATTATTTTCGATGCAGAAACTTTTTACGAAGTGACTTGCAAGTATGAGTATATCGTTTTCACGATCCCGTAATGGAGGAAGCTCAATCGGCAGACCTAAAAGCCTGTAATACAGGTCTTCCCTGAAATTTCCTTTTTTTACCTCCTCTTTAAGATTTTTATTTGAGGCAACGATGATACGGCAGTCGGTCTTTACAGGTTTATTACTGCCAATCCTGATTATTTCCTTTTCCTGGAGAGCTCTTAATAGCTTTGACTGTAAATTCAGCTTCATTTCTCCGATTTCATCCAGAAACAGGGTTCCTCCGTTTGCTTCCTCAAATTGTCCAATACGTCGGGATGCAGCCCCGGTAAATGCCCCCTTTTCATGACCGAATAATTCACTTTCAATAAGATCGGCAGGTATTGCAGCCGCATTAAATGCCACGAATGGTTTGTCCCTGCGGTTTGAATTGTAATGGATAGCTTTTGCCACCAGCTCCTTGCCTGTACCGGTTTCACCCGAAATAACCACAGTAATATTTGTATCGAGGGCTTTATCTATCAGGTCGTAAACAGCTTTTATTGCCTGACTTTCACCTATTATACTTTGGCGGAAGCTGTACTTTTTTTGTACCTCCCGGCGAAGTGCTGAAATCTCCCTTTTAAGGCCAATTTCTTTGTGAATATTCTGAATTGTATTAAGAAGCCGGTCCTTTATATCATCTGATTTTGCTATATAATCGTAAGCGCCCAGTTTTAACAGGTTTACTACCGTATCGATATCTCCCTGTTCTGAAATCAGGATAACCTGAACGTCGCTGTTTTCCTGCCGTATCCTTTTAAGGAGCTCCATTCCGGAAATATCGGGCAACCGGTAATCGAGTGTTACAACATCAGGTGATTCATTCAGACATTTCAGAAAATCCTTCCCGTTAAAGAAACTTTTTACTTCATAATCAGGATTTAATGAAAGGGTATAAACAAGAATTTTATTGTACCATTCACTGTCTTCTACAACGAATATCTTTAAAGGTTTTTCAGTCATAATGAATGATCCCTGCATTAATGCAATAGTGAACAGATGCAAAGTAGCAAATAAAAGATATTATTTATTACTTTTTTACTTCATTTTCGCAATATGTTCTTTCAGCAGTTCATTCACGGCGTCAAATTCCCTGAGAGACTTTTTCGTCAGTGATTCAATCTTCTTTTTATCAGTTTTTTTTGAGACACTTTTCTCAATTTTGCCCAGTAGGTCATAAAGCTCCATGGCACCAATATGGCGACAAGGTGGCAGCATCTTATGAGCCAGGTTTGCCACTGAATCCCATTCTCCTGACGAAACAGCTTCCTGCATCTCCTTCAACCCCCTGCTTGTTGTATTATTAAATGAGACCAGCATCTGTTTTACGAACTGTTCATCGCCACCGGAAATATGGAAAAGATTTTTCAGATTGATTTTTTGGTTTTCAGAAGCAATTTCCTTCTCTTCATCCTTTAAATTTTCAAAAAGTAATTTTGTACTATTCTCCCTGAGAGAGAGTATAGTCGTCAATAACATTTCTTCGGTAAACGGTTTCTGAAGGAAGGCATTCATCCCTGCCTGTCTGTATTTTTCCCATTCATTGTTAACTGATACAGCCGAGATACTGATCACTTTCATTTCTGATTCGGGAATTTTTAATTCATCACGTATAAAACGGGTCACTTTAAATCCGTCAATACCAGGCATCCTGATATCCATAAACAGTAAATCGTACCTGTGTTCCTTCAGTATCTCAATTGCATCCATACCATTTGCTGCCTGATCGCTTTTTATATTCCACCTGTCAAGTATCTTCTTAAACAGCAAGCGATTATATTCTTCATCATCAACCACAAGTACCTTCATGTTTCTGATCTCTTCAGGAATTGACAACTGGAGGTCAATATCCCTCTTAATCTGGGTTTCCTGACCTGTATGGAAGGGCAGGTGACAGGTTATTTTAGTGCCATGGTTTTTTTTGCTTTCACAAACAACAGTTCCCCGGTGCAATTCCACAAGATTTTTTACTATAGATAACCCTAACCCTGTGCCGCCGTACTTTCTGGTAGTACTCATTTCGGCCTGTGTAAAATCTTCAAAGATCATCTTCAGCTTATCTTCGTCAATTCCGATGCCCGTATCGGTAACCTCAATTACTAAATCCACGTCATCGGAATTGCCTGTAATTCCCTCAACTAAAAAACTGACACTACCTTTTTCAGTGAATTTGACCGAATTTCCCACCAGGTTCATCAGGATCTGTTTCAGACGGTAAGGATCACCCATAAGAACCGGGGGAGTACCGGGTTTTATTGAAAAACCTAAAAGGATATTTTTTTGCTTTGCCTGTCGCTCAAAAACAGAGCAGACCTCATTAAGGATCTGCTCAATGCTGAAATGCACTTTTTCGAGCATCAGTTTCCTATTCTGCAATTTTGATAAATCCAGAATATCATCTATTATTTTTGCCAGGTGATCAGAAGATAATTTGATGATCTTCAGCGACCGTATTACATTTTCATCTGATGTTTCATGAAGAAGTTGTTCAGTGAATCCGGAGATTGCAGTGACAGGAGTTCTTATCTCATGACTTATATTGGCCATAAAAAGCTCTTTTGTCCGGGCCAGATTCACGGCTTCATTTTTTGATTTTTCGAGTGCAATCTGATATGCATTGGCATTTCTGATATACCTGACAATAATAAACAGAACCAGTATTGACAACAACCCTCCGGAAATTGCAAACAATACAAGCCATCTGTATGTCCCTTCTGCAAGCCGGTTAGCTTCCTGACCTTTTTTCCTTACCTGTATTGAAACCTGGTTCTCCATTCTTGTTATCAGGTCATAAAACTTCTCTTTTATTCTGTTGCCGGTGAAAGCAAGCTGTGACTCACGATCTTTTAGTTTTTCTTTGTTGATCCTGCCTTGTTCTTCAATTTCCCGGATATTGGTGATCAGTTCCTGTTCATTTAATAAATTTTCATTTAATAAATTTTTGCTGTTGCGGGCAAAGACTCTTTTAAGGATACCTTTTCTTTCAATGTTTTCCGGAGCCTCGTTCAGTTGGTCTGACAAGTGTCTTAAAAACCCCACAACGTTATCACTATTAATAATATACAGGAATTCATTCCAGTTTACGATGTTCTCCTCAATCAGGGTGCTGATAGTGTCCGTCTGATTCAGCATAATTGTGTCGTCAGAACATTCAGAGCGCAATTGGTTGACCTTTTCATCTATCCCTCTGATAATTGAATAATAGGGCCTGAGATCCGATGTATCTCTGGTAATTGTATAAATACGAATGCTGTTATCCGCTTTTTCAAGGTCACCTGAAATATCACGGATTCTTAACAGTCTTATTTCGGGATTAAGATCGATCTGGATTGAAGATACAATCGTTGAAAGGTTCCGGTAAGACAAATAGCACGCAGCAGAGAGCAGGATGACTGCAAAGATCATTAATAGCCCAACCTTAACCTGTATAGGAAATTTTTTCACTGATTTAGTGTAATGACAAATAATTACTCCAAAGGTAAATAAAATTTATTGTCAAGGTATTGCTCAAGACAGAGACAGCAAAGGGCGGGAGCTGACTTATCCTTTAAAACAAAATAATCATAAATATCCGGAGATAATTCTTCCTTTACACTTTTAGACTGGGAAAGAAGTATAATTGTAGTACTGACGGACAGTTCTTTCAATGTTTTTATAATATGTGTCCCGTTAATCCCTTTTCCCAGATAATAACCTATAAATGCTATTGAGTCACTGTCTGAAAATTCCCTGGATTTTATTTTTGAGATACATTCATCTCCATCTGTAAACGAATGTAATTTATATTTGAAATCCCATTTTCTCCTTTGGGAAAGTATGCTCTGCCTCAATGTCGAGGAAAGCAGTTTATTGTAATATTCGTTATCTTCAACTACAAGTACATTTATACTGTTTTTCATCATTGCCATGCTTTTGTTACGATCTCTTATTCTAACCGCGTGCCAACTTCAATTCTTATTTTAAAAAATTTGTATCTAATTAAATATCAATAGATTAAAATTAATGAATTTTATCCTGATGGAAATTAATGATAATAGTGTTTCTCGATTTGAGAGAATTTATAAATAGCTATTATGAAACCTAATAAATATATTTGTGTTGAATAAGGCATCGATAAAAATAGTTTTCAGATGAACTTAAGTAATTTTCAAAGAGGATTATTAACTAATTAAAACACTGAACCAGAGTATGAAAACCATTCTAATTTGTTGTTTTACAATATTTTTATTTACTGCATCAAATGTTTCGGACAACAGTTTTTCACTTCAATCCGGAACCAGACCTTATGACTGGAGCACATTCATTACAGGTTGTACCATCNATACCACGGTTATTTCCCTTCCTTACAATGTTGCCAGACCAGGTGATAACTGGCCTGTAACATGGTCGGATGATGATAACCTCTATACTTTTCTGGCGGATGGATATGGTTTTACACCGCAGTCTAAAGAATACAGCAGGTACCCCTGTAAAATTACCGGAACTCCGTTCAGTGACAATGTCGAAGTATATGACATTCCCACTAATTCCGTTGGAAAGGGTACCGGAGGTGACGTAAAGGGGAAGAAAGTAAGCGGTTTGATTTCCATACCTGATCCATCAGACTCTTCCGGAACAATGCTGGTGGCATGGGTACGTAATATAAATGCCAACGGAGGCGCTTCATTGTTGTATTCGAGNGATTATGGCGCAAATTGGAACTGGGCCTGGGGCGACCCTGATAGCACTCCCGGCGCTGTAATACCAGAATTAGGCCACCCATCATGGATGCAGGCAGGAAAAAACAACGCTGCAGCACAAGACAGATACCTTTATTTTTATTCACAGAACCAGCCAAAAGCGTACCTTCTTGCAGATAATGTTATCCTGGGCCGGGTTCCCATAAATAGCGTTCTTGATAAGTCTGAATACCAGTACTTTACCGGGACCGTGGAAAACCCTTCCTGGAGTTCAGACATAGAAATCCGCAAACCAGCTTTTACAGCGGAAAGTCAATGTTATCGCTTATTTGTTTCCTATTATCCTGCTCTCAAACGCTATATCCTGCTCACTGCCAATGGTGATGGCCTGATGACCAATTACAAGGGCACGCACAATTTGGGAATATACGAATCCGTGAATCCCTGGGGTCCATGGAAAACTGTATACTGGAACGATTCGTTCCATAGTAACTGGAGCGTGTTTGGTCCTCAGATAGTGCCCAAATGGATTAGCAGCGATGGAAAAACCTTCTATCTTTTATTTTCCAATTTTCCCAGAGGTCCATATAAATTCAACCTTCAAAAAGTTTCAATTACATTACCCGGTAAATGAGCTGACCTCTCTGACCGGATTTATAGCATATTCAATCCATTTTCTGATTGTTCATGAAGTGTTTCAGGCCAGACACTTGACTGAACTTCTCCTATATGTCTTTTTTTAAGAAGGAACATGCATACTCTTGATTGTCCGATACCACCCCCGATGCTTAACGGTAACTCATTGTTTAGCAACATTCTGTGGAAGAGTAACTTTTTCCTGTCAGAACAACCCTTTAATTCCAGCTGCTTTTCCATTGACTCTTCATTGACACGTATGCCCATTGAAGAAATTTCAAAGGCTCTTTCTATTACCGGGTTCCATAAGATAATATCTCCATTTAAACCGGCATATCCATCCTCATTTTTTGTACTCCAGTCATCATAATCAGGAGCACGGCCATCATGAGGTTCTCCATTGCTCAAATTGGCGCCAATGCCTATTATAAATACAGCGCCAAAAATTCGTGCAACTTCTGTTTCGCGCTCTTTTGGCGTAAGGGAGGGGTATTTTCTTAAAAGTTCCTCTGCATTTATAAAATAAATATTTTCAGGCAGCACAGGTATAAATTCAGGATACATTTCAAATAAGTCTCTTTCAGTAGCTTTCAGCGCTTCGTAAATAGCTTCCACGGTGTGCTTTAAGTACTTTAAATTTCTTTGAGCCGGTAAAATGTGTTTTTCCCAGTCCCACTGGTCAACATATATTGAGTGTATCGGGCTTAAATCCTCATCAGGTCTCACGGCTCTCATATCAGTCAATAAACCTTTTCCAGGTTCAAAATTGAATTCTTTTAAGCGAACGCGTTTCCATTTAGCAAGAGATTGAACAATTACAGCATTTTGATCTTTGATACCCTTTACCGAAAAACTTATTGGTTTTTCAGTACCATTAAGATCATCATTTATTCCTGTTCCATCAAGAACGGCAATTGGAGCCGATACATTAACAAGGTTCAGACCTCGGGCCAATCTTCTCCTGAAAGCATCTTTTATAAAAAAAATTGCCTCTTCAGTTCTTAATATATCCAAACAAGATGAAATATGTTTCCTGGAAATTTGTAACAGCATATATTATTATTTTAAGCATTATTAAAATTCTGTCAAAAAATTCAGGTTTTTAAAATATTTTGTCACTCTTATTGCAACAACCTGAGATTAAGATTTCTGACATAATATAAAGTCCTGGTTAAATTAAAGTCTGATAGTAAAATCAGAAAAATATCTATATTTTAAAGGCAAATATAGGTATTATGTTAACAAATCAAAGCTAAATGCCTGTTTTATTAATATTATCTCTATCAGCAAAAGGCCGGCTTAATATTCTGCAATATCTCCCTGAAACCTTTCTCTGGTGAAAAGGATCAATATTTATAATCAAAGTTTTGCTAGCCGGACATATTGAACACATTTGACTATTCAGGTTGGTCATCTTAAGGGAGCCAGAATAACAATATCTGAATCACTTGCAAAGGAGTTAATGGAAGATTATCATTCTCAGTTTCGTCAGGAGATAGAAATACAGCTTGAAGATGAATCAAATATATTTGATTCTGGTAATGCAGGCTCATATAAATTAGCATACCTTTTATGGTTGCTTATGCCCTTGACTTTCATTTGAGAAATTGTATATCTTTATTCTTTGGTTAAATGTTTCATTTGCAACTTTTACAAAGAAGAGAGAGCAATTTAACCTATATCTATCAATAGGAGGGGAAAGGATTTTTTCTTACTCCCTTGTCTTGAAAAATATATTTAATACTCTTTCATCGTTAAAAGTTTCATAGATTAGTTTAATTTAGGAAATTAAATTTTAAAATAAAATCA
>JGI24132J36420_10000634_pt1 | contig 16939 bp, 13 predicted proteins | sample BarGraNGADG00212_3_FD_36420 | JGI IMG/M metagenome (IMG submission 36420) | reverse complement strand
GCCAAAGCCTCCAAAGGCGTTGAAATCATGGCGGATCTGGGAGTCAGTCAGGTTCATACGGCGGGCCAGGTCCTTGCTGGACAGATCAACGAAGCCCAGGCTTTCCAGCTCAGTCAACTGGCGGTGATAAGCGGGCAGGCGGCGCATCATGGCGTCGGAAGCACGCTCCGGATTTTTCTTCAGGGTCATGGTATCCTCACTTCTGCTGCGTGCATCCGCACTTTCGCATCAGGCGCAGCGCCAATTTCTCCTGTATGTTGCCGGGGATGTCCAGCCAATGCTTCTTCTCCTGACAATCCGAGCAAACGAAGGTCTCGCGGTGGCGGCCCAGCTTGAAATCACGCTCCATCTTGCGGATGATCAGCGCGTCCTCCACATCCCGCTGATCGGGCAAGTGGGTGAAGTGCATGCGCAGCACGTCGGCATCCTCATACAGGCTCTCACCCGCGCTTTGCGCCACGAAGCGGCCGTCGGCATAGCGCCCGGTCTCAATGAGGCCTACGCCCATACCTACGTTGAACTCGTCCAGCACAAAGAAAGCCTCCGGCGCGCCCTCCTTGAGGGATACCAGGCCGATACGCTCGCGCTCCTGGTCCAGGTACTTCTTGGTGCGCAGAGAGTAGCTGTGCAGCAACATGCAGAAGGCTTCATCGTCCAGCCCGAAATAATCACGATAGACATCTGCAAAGGTGGTCTTGATACCGTCCTCGCCCGTGCGATCATTGTCAAGCACCCCATCGGTATCACCTGGGAAGAGTATAGGCGTCAGGTCGCGCTTGAGCAGGATGATCTGCCCTTCGGGGGACTCGACGCGCAGCTCATTGACCTGGACTGCGCGATCATCCACCGTCAGGGTGTTGATGATGTTTCCCTCCTGGAATTGATAGCCCATGCTTATCAGATTTTCGATCAGTTTACCCATCGCGGCTCCTTTCACGCAAGGCGGGCGCGCCCTCAGGCGCCAGAAAAGCAGATCATGATGTGGATAAATCAATATTATCACGTAATCAGGAGAAAAGAAAGGCTTGTTTGCGCATTTTTAGCCCATCTGCGCCGATTATCTCCCAAATGGAGAGCTTATTTCTGCAGCAGCGCCTGGGCCGCGGCCAACAGCTCATCATTGAGCAGTTCAACCTGGGTCATGCTGATTTTACCCCGAGTGTTGACATACAGCTTGATCTTTGGCTCGGTGCCCGAGGGGCGTATGCAAAGCCAATTGCCCTCCTCCAACTCATAGTACAGCACGTCCGCCGACGGGGATTGCAGGGATCCCACCTGATCGCCCACCCGGCGCTGATCGATCAAGTAATCGCGCCAGGCCGTGATGGCAAAGGCGCCCACCCGCGCAGGCGGCTGGCGGCGCAGGCGCGCCATGATATCCTGCATGTCCTTAAGCCCGTCCTTGCCCGGCAGCGTCTTTGACTGCACGCGCTCACAAAAGTAGCCGTAGCGGGCGTAGAGCTGCTGCAGGCGGTCATACAGCGTGATGCCCTCATCCATGCACACGCAGGCTGCCTCGGCGATCAGCAGGGAGGCGTTGACGCCATCCTTGTCGCGCACCTGGGTGCCAGACAGATACCCGTAGCTCTCCTCAAAGCCAAACAGGAAACTGTTTTCCCCCGTCTCCTCAAAATGCTGTATTTTTTCGCCGATGTACTTGAAGCCAGTCAGCACATCAAAGAGCTTGACACCGAAGTCATCGCAGATGGCCTGCGCCATCTGCGTGGAGACAATGCTCTTGCAGCAGGCGCCGTTTGTGGGCAGCTTGTCTGCCAATTGGCGGCTGGACAACACATGATGCATCAGCAGGCAGCCGATCTGGTTGCCTGTAAGCGTATGGAAAGCGCCCTGCTGGTCCTTCACACAGACGCCCAGGCGGTCGCAGTCAGGGTCGGTGCCAAAGATCACCGTGGCTCCCACCTTTTGCGCCAGTGGGATAGCCAGAGAAAAGGCCGCCGGATCCTCAGGATTGGGCGCCTTGACGGTGGGGAAGTTCGGGTCTGGCAGCTCCTGCTCCCTGACGACAGAGACATGCGTGATGCCCGCCTCTTTGAGCGCGCGGCGCACAGGCACATTACCCGAGCCATGCAGAGGCGTGTAGACGATCTTGAGCTTTTTGCCTTCTTTCTTGAGCAGCTCAGGCTGTACGCACAGGCCCAGTACCATCTTGATGTAGTCGTCATCCACCTCTTTGTTTCCAATGGTGACAAGCAGGCCCTGCGCTCTGGCCGCCGCTTCGTCCATAGGCAGGCAATTACGATACTCAAGCGCGAAGACGCGAAGGCTGATGGCGCTGGCCATTTCTGGTGAAACCTGGGCGCCATCCTGCCCGTAGACCTTGTAGCCGTTGTATTCGCGGGGGTTGTGGCTGGCGGTGATCGCCACGCCGGCTGCAGCGTGCAGGTGGCGAACGGCGTAGCTGATGATGGGGACTGGCCGCAGAGCGTCAAACAACAGGGCCTTCACGCCCCGCGCCGCAAAAACGAGGCCAGCCTCCCTGGCAAACTCGGTGGACATCCTACGGCTGTCATAGCCTATCACCACCCCACGGGCGGCAGCATCCGCGTCCTGCTTCAGATAGTCCGCCAATCCCGCGGTCAATCTGCGCACATTGTAGATGTTCATGCGGTTGCTGCCCGCCCCCAGCACGCCGCGCATGCCAGCGGTGCCAAAGCTGAGTTCGGTATAGAAGCGATCCTCGATCTCCCTGGAATCCTGCGCGATGGCCTTAAGCTCCGCCAAAGCAGCCTGGTCTTCTTTGAACATATCCATCCAGGATATATATTTATCCATGACTGTCATGATGATCAGCCCCCTCAAACGCTATTCTGTCTGCTTTTATTATATGGCCTGCGCCTTAAGCGCGCAAGCGCAATTTTTTCCAAACTCCCCTCGCATCGGCGCAGGGCGCCTTAATTGTTTGTTGACCGTGTAACGAAATTGTAATATACTGCTGATGGATAAATCTGCGCCTTCACGCGCGACGAGGGGTTGAGGTGCTCATATGATACAGATTCCCATGGAAATGAAACGCGCAAGCCGGATGTTATGCCTGGTGATGGTTTTGGCGCTGCTGCTCCCTGCCCCGTTTGCGCAGGCAAGCTCGGTCAGCCAGTTCGGCGTCGTCACCATTGACAACGTGCTGTTTCGCAAGGCGGCTGACAGCTCTGACTATTGGGCGCGGCTGAACCGCGGCTGGGTGGCGGAGATCCTGGGCAGCCAGACATATAACGGCAACCTCTACTATAAGGCCAAGACCAATCTGCCCAACAATACTTCAACCAGCTTCACGGGTTATCTGCGCAGCGATGTGTTTCGCCCCATGACCAGCGCTGAGCTCACTGCCTTTATGGCCAATCCCGTTCAGGCCGGGTATTCCTTTGGCTCCTTGACGCCTACTTCCACCCCCTCATCCAGTAATTTAAGCAACCTGGCCCTGGTGACCGTTGCCGGTGCCGTGCTGCGCGCTACCCCCAGCACGACGGGGACGTCTGTGACAACTTTCCCGCTCAACCATCAGCTGACGCTTGTGCCGGCCGCCACGGCCAATGGCTGGTATCTGGTGATGTCCGGCGAATTCATCGGTTATGTCGATCAAACCCAGGTGCGCGTGCTGACGCTTGCGGAAGCGGCCGCCCTGCAGACCCCGGCACCCGTCACCGGCGCCATTGGCTACGCCAAGATCACCCTGCCGGGCACCACCAACCTGCGCAGGCTGCCCGACGGCGCTGTCATCGCGTGGCTGGATCAAAACCAGGTCGTGCCCTACTTCAGCCAACCCCAGCGCCTGGGCGCCTATGATTGGCTCTATGTGATGCAGCCCTCCACCGGCATTTACGGCTATATACGCAGCGACTGCTACCAGATCCAATCGGGCGGCACGCCTACCCCGGCACCCGGCCAGACGCCTACGCCCGCGCCCTCAGAGCTGACAGGCTATATCAAGATCAACAAGCCCAGCACCAACCTGCGGCGTACGCCCGGCGGGATAAGCCTGCTGCAACTGCCCATCAACACCATCCTGCCCTACTTTGGCAATATTGTCAGCAGTTTGGGCTACAATTGGGCCTACGTCAACCATCCAAGCGGCGGCTATGGCTATGTTCGCGGCGATTGCTATGACTTCAGCACACAGGCCGGCGTGATCGTGACCCCCACGCTCGTTCCGGTCCAGCCTACCGCCGTCCCCAGCGTCACCACTACACCCGGCGCGAGTACGGGCTACATCACGCTGATCAAGGGCGGGGTCAACCTGCGCCAAACAGCCGGAGGCCCCAGCATTGGGCAGCTTGAGCGGGACACAGTGCTGCCCTATTACGGCTTCACCCAGCAGGGCGGCTACACCTGGTACTATGTGCTGTCAACCCTGGGCGCTGGCTATATCCGCTCTGACATGGCAAAACCGACCGATTCAACAGGCCAGAACCCAGTCGTTACACCCGTTCCCACCAGTATGGTGGCCGTTGGCTACATCCTCACGCTCAGGGGCGGCATCAACCTGCGCCGCACGCCCAACCTCTATGCCGAGGTACTGATGCAGGTGACCAGCGGCAGAGTGCTGCCGCTGGCGGCCCCGGTGGTCACCAATGCGGGCTACAACTGGTACTTCGTCCAGGTGGACGGCCGCACGGGCTATCTGCGCGGCGACATGCTGCGCCAACTGACAGTGGAAGAGGTGACCCTCTACCTGAGCAGCGGCGTGATCCCCGGGGCTGTCGCGCCTACGCCTGGCCCCAGCCAGATCACAGGCCACATCGTGACCACGATGAGCTCGGTTAATGTCCGCATCTCCCCCAGCCTGGATGCCCAGGTGCTGACGCAGGCCAGCCTCACGGGCTCGGTATTTCCGATGTATTCCACCGTTTCATCCGGCGGAAAACTGTGGTACAAGGTGCAAAGCAGCGATCAGGTCGGCTACATCCTGGGCTCGCTTGCCCGCGTGATGTCCCTGGCGGAGTATCAGGCCTGGCTGGCAACCCAGACCCCCACGGCCACCCCGCAGCCCGGCGTGACCCCCAACCCGGCTGATATGTCATCCACAGCCGTCACAAATATCGATCGTGTCATCGTGCGCGCGGCGGCCACCATGTCCTCCAAGAGCCTTACCGTACTCTACAAGACGGGCAGCATTGCCAAACTGCTGGACGCCAGTGCCCCAAGCGATGGCTACAACTGGTACCATGTTACCGCTGGCGGCATCACCGGCTACATCCGCACGGACCTGCTGCGCGTGCTGACCAAGGCGGAAGAAGCGCTCCTTAACCAAACCGGCGACCCCTCAGCCCCGCCTGAAGCCGAATACCGTACGCTCTACCGCGGCATGACAGGCGACGACGTCACCCGCCTGCAGACCGAACTGGTGCGGCTCAACTTCCTGCCCTCGGCTGCCATCAGCGGCGTCTTCACCACACAGACGGCGGAAGCGGTCAAGGCCTACCAGAGTTCCGCCGGCCTCTTTATCGACGGGATCGCCGGCCCCAACACCCAGCACAAGCTCTACGGCACCGTGCCGGTGGGCACCTACAATCCCACGCCCGGCCCATCCACGCTCTACCCGGTGGAGATGTACACCTGGCTGCCCTACAGCACCAACCAAACTTTCTGGCCCGACGGGAGAAACGCAGTGATCACCGATGTCAAGACAGGCATATCCTGGACGGCCAGGCGCTGGGCGGGCGGCCTGCACGCCGATGTGGAGCCCCTGACAGCCGATGATACAGCGGCGATGTGCCGCATCTATGGTGTGAGCAACGCGCAGGAGATACTGGAGAAGAACCTCTACGAGCGCAGGCCCGTCTGGGTTACCGTGCTTGGCCACACCTATGCCGGCTCAGTCTACGGCGTCCCGCACAACTATCCCGACGGCGACACTATCGCTGACAACGATTTCAACGGCCAGTTCTGTGTGCACTTCATCAACAGCAAAACACATACCTCCGGCGGGATTGACGCCGCCCACCAGGCCGCCATCCAGTACGCCTACGATCATGCGCCCTCCAGAATGCCTTAACAGCGACTTGATCATCATCGGCGGCGGGGCCTCAGGCCTCGCCGCCGCTTGCATCGCGCTGAAAGCCGGTCTGCAGGTGACGATACTGGAGGCCAGGGACCGCATCGGACGCAAGTTGCTGGCTACCGGAAACGGCCGCTGCAATTTGCTCAATACAGGGCCTCCGGTTTACTTCGGGGATCCCAGCTTTGCCGAACTTGTCTTGCGCGCCTGCCCGGTTAAGGAAGTGCTGGCCTTCTTTGACAGCTTGGGTTTGATCACAGCGCAGGAAGAAGGCGGTCTGGTCTACCCTGCCAGCAACCAGGCTTCCACAGTACTGGAGGTGCTGCGGCTGCCCCTGGAGAAGGACCCGCACTGCCGGATCGTTTGCGATGCCCAGGTCATCTCCCTTGAGTGTGAGGGACAGGGTGATGGCAGAGATCCTTCCTTCCAGGTGCGGACGGCATCTGGTGATCTCTATTGCGCGCCATGTGTGCTGGTGGCCGCAGGCAGCCCCGCGCAGCCCCAGCTCTCAGGCTCAGACAGCATGTACGCGCTCCTCCGGAGGCTGGGCCATCGGGTGATCAGTCCACGCCCCGCGCTGACTGGCCTGGTAACCGATCCGCAGGCAGTGCGCTGGCTCAAGGGCCTGCGCCTGCCCGCTATAGCCACGCTGTGCGCGGATGGCAGACCGCTGTGCCAAACGCAGGGAGAGGTGCTCTTTGCCCAGGACGGTATCAGCGGCGTGTGTGTCATGCAGCTTAGCCGCGACGCAGGTCAGGCTTTGATAGAGAAAAGACAGCCCATCGTCTATCTTGATTTTTCGCCTTTACTCGGGTTGACCCCCCGCCGCATGGAAAGGCGGCAGCCTGCCGATCCCGATGCCAATGGGGCAGCCATGCTGGCTTTCCTGAAAGCACGCACAGCCCGACTGCCAAAGGAGGCCCTCCTGGTTGGCGCCTTGCCCCGCCTGCTGGCCCAACGCCTGCAGGATCTGCCGCTTGATCATCTGGCCGACCAACTCAGCGCCTTCCCACTGCCCCTCCGCGCCCTGCGCGGCTTTGAGCACGCCCAGGTTGCTGCAGGCGGCATTGATACCCGCGATGTGGCGCCTGAGACCCTGGCTTCCCGCCTGGTGCCCGGCCTTTACCTATCGGGCGAACTTCTCAACGTCGATGGTGACTGCGGCGGATACAACCTGCTCTTCGCCTGGGCCACCGGCATACTGGCCGCCCGCGCCGCGGCGGGCTATGTTTCCGATCACGCCCATTAAAAACGCATCGCGCTCAGGAGGAGGCATCCTTGACAGACAAGAAACCCGCCTTGAAGCAGGAACAAGATAAGCGCTTCGCCAAAAGCATCGGGAAGATGAAGGCCGCAAAGCAGCGCCAAGAGAGGCAAAATAAGTGGACGCGCGTCTTCCTCCTCTCCTTTGCTGTGTTCTTCGTGGCCTTCTGTGTCATCTCCTTGCCCATTACGGCCGCGCCGCCCATACCTACTATACATCTCATCACGTCTGCCCCGAAAACATAGGAACCCCTGCATATTGTCACCATCCTGCCAATCAGCTTTCCATAGAAACTGCGCGTAAAGGCAAGCACAACCTGGGGCGCTGTGGGGGAGCCCATCTCAGCGACGGCCAGCGCGTCAGGGCGGCACAGGAAATTATGAGTACGCCTTCCAGGCGTACCGCGATGGCGTGGCCATCGGATCCCTGACCGCCTTTGGATCCAAGAATGCTTTCAGCTTTACACCAAAGCAGCCGGGTGAGTACAAGGCGCTGACCAAGGTGCGCGACGGCGCGGAAAAAGCCTCCGCGAATACCGGAGATATCCACGACAAATAGAAAACGGGCGTTTCCCTTTTCTAAACGGAATACGCCCGGCCTGAAAAATCAGAATATCACCAGGAATTCAACCCCTGTAGTCTACCCGTCTGAGCATCAGCCAGCTCAGCGCGATGGCAATCAACGCGATGCCCAAACTGACGGGCAGCAAGGTAGCAGGAGTGGCAGCCATGGAGGCCATCATATCCTGGAACCTGCGGGCCATCATCCCGGCTACCGGACCGCTGCCCGCGATCACCAGCCGGGAAGCCTGGCCCATCATGCCGTACTCCACAAGGTCGAAGGGCAGCAGATCAAACTGGTCGATGAGCAGGTAGATGATGGCCTGCAAATTGAAGGACAGGAGCAGGGCCACCACAACTGCCGCGGTCTTTGTCTGCAGCAGGGTGACCGTCAGGATGATCAGCCCAAAGAGCGCCAGGTCAACTGACAGGTGCAGCCCATAATAGGCGGCCAGCGCGCCGATGTTGGTATTGATGGCGTTGTCATAGAGCAGGGTAACGATGGCGGCGCCGATCAGATAGACCAGATAGAAGATGACGGCGGCCAGCATCATCACGACCAGCTTGGATACCAACCACTTACTGCGCAGATCGCGGATGCCATAGAGGTTCTTGAGATAGCCTGAATGGTGATCCTTGGAGATAAAGGCGGCGGCAAAGGCGGCCAGGATCAGGTGCAGCATGCTGGTGCCTGTGTTCATGATGCTGGCAAAGTGGTTGAAATCAAGGAACTTGCGGGCCTGCCTGAGCAGTTCAGTGATGGGCAGGGCGGGCTGACCCGCGGCGGCCCTGGGGATGCCGGCACCTGTGAAGAAATAGGCGGCGCTTGCATAGATCGTCAGCAGGATCAGGGCGATGATCATGGCGATGTAGAAGCTCCTGGTCTTGAAGAGGCGGCGGATATCCATGGCGATGTATCTGATCATTTGCTGCTCACCCCCGTCAGGCCCACGAAGTAGTCCTCAAGGGACTGATGGCGGACGAAAAACTGGCTGAAGTAGATGCCCTGATCAAACAACAGGCGGCTGATCTCCTCATGGCGTTCAACGCCCTGGGTGATGAGCAGGCTTTCATGATCCAGCTGCTGGATATGGGTGATGTCAAAGGCGGTCTGGATGGCGGCCTTGACTTTTTCCACATCAGGGGACCTGATCTCAATGCCGGCCTGGTTTTCCTTATCCATCTGCTCGCGGCTCAATTCCAGCAGCACGCGGCCATCCTTGATGATGCCGTAGGTGCTGGCGAACTTGGCCAGTTCGTCCAGGATGTGGCTGGAGATGAGGATGGTGGTGCCCATGTCCCGGTTGATGCGCACCAGCATCTCGCGGATATCCTTGATGCCCTGGGGATCCATGCCGTTGATCGGCTCGTCAAGGAGCAGCAGATCAGGCTCATCGATCATGGCCAAGGCAATGCCCAGGCGCTGCTTCATGCCCAGGGAAAACTGCTTGACCTTCTTTTTGCCGGTGTCGGACAACTCAACCAACTTAAGCAGTTGCTCAATATAGGCTTTCTTGTTGTGGCCGATGGCGATGCACTTGAACATAAGATTATCATAGGCACTGTAATCAGGGTAGAGACCGGGGGACTCGACCAAAGCGCCGATCTTGACCTGGGGCTGCCCAAAGGGCATCTTCTGGCCGCGCATCAGGATCTCGCCGGAGGTGGCATTGATCTGGCTGTTGATGAGCTTGAGCAAGGTCGTCTTGCCGGCGCCGTTGCGGCCGATAAGCCCATAGATGTCGCCCTGCTTGATGTGGACGTCGGCGTCCAGGAGGGCGAACTTGGACCTGTACTTCTTGGAAAGTTTGATAGTGCTGAGGAGTTCGGTCATGGATTCCTCCTATGCCGGGAAAAAATAGCGGTGGTCATTGCGACACGCGCACGGGTAGGACGAGGTAGGTATATTGATTGCCAGTGACGGGGCAGATGACGCAGGGACTGACGTTGGTGTTGAAGCGCATGCTCATGTCAGAAGTATCGATGTTCTTGAACACATCCAGCAGATAGCGTGAGTTGAAGGCGATGTCCAGGGGGCTGCCCTCAAAATCGATGTTGATGCGCTCGACGACGGCGCCGCGCTCGGCGTTGGCCATGATGGTCAAACTGTCCTCTTCTACCTTGAACTTAAGCAGATCGAACTTGCCCTGGCGGGCCATGAGGGCGGCGCGCTCAATGGCGCCTACCATCTCCAGCTTGTTGATGCGGATGGCGGTGCTCCAGGTGGCGGGGAGGATCTGCTTGTAGTTGATGTATTCGCCGGGGATGAGGGGACAATACACCTTGGTCTGGTCAAAGACAGCCATCAGGTGGGTTGCGCTGATGTGGAGGGCGATGGGAGATTCGGTATCAGAGAGCATGCGGCCGATCTCGGTGATGATAATGCCGGGCAAGATGGCAGCATAGAGTTCCTTGCCCTGAGGCAGTGCATGGCTGGCGTAGACGCGCTGCATGGCCAGACGGAAGCCATCAAGGCAGATGAAGCGAACTTCTTCCGCGTAGGTTTCCATCAGGCAGCCGGTAAGGATACGGCGGGTCTCATCGGTGGAAACGGCAAAGGTAATATGCCCAATGGCGGCGCCCAGCTTGTTTTGCGGCAAGGTGGTGACCAGGTCAGTCTGGATATCCTGGATCTCCGGAAAATCCTCAGCGGGCATGCAGAGCATGGTGGTGCGATTGCCTTGTGCGGTGAAGATGGCTTCCTGTGTACCCGAAAACTCATTGGTGGTGACGCGAAAGTCGATCTCGCCTTCAAGTTTGCGCAGCATTTCAAACAGCAGTTTGGCGGGAGGCAGGGCAGATCCATCCTCCTGGACGATGGCGGGGACAAGGGTCTTGATGGTCATCTCGCCATTGGTGCAGGTCAACTGGATGCCTGTTTCAAGGGTCTCGATGAAAACGCCTTCATAGGGAGCTTTGGTGGGGCGGGTAGGCAGAGCGCGGGTAGCCAAGCCCAGGCCATGGTTGATATCAGACGCGTTAACGGTAAAGTGCATGCGATCACATCCTTTGAAGTCTCCCTATGCAGGGGCAGGATAAATAAGCAGTAGTAGCAGTAGGGCCTGTGGACAAGGGGGATAAGTGCTCCAAAGCATGGTGGGATCAGGGAAAGTTGTTCCTTCAGGATCCAAAAACCTGTGGACTACTTGAGGATGAATTGGGAACAACTCCTCCGTTACCTCCAAAGGGAGTCAAGGAATAACATATCCGCAAGCTCAATCATCGCCGGTCTTCGTTCGCAGATGCTCACTTGATCGACTCGTTTCGCTTGACTTCTGCGCCTGCCTTCATCGCTCACAGGGCGCGGCAGGCTTCGTTCCCTTGTTGGGATCTGGGAATGAAACCCCAATCGTTCCCTCTCTATGTGTCACCTAAAAACCAAAGCAAAGACAGCAGAGCGATTCTTTGCGGCTTTCCGCAATCCCTATTTCCAAACCACTCATCCGCGTCGTCCTCTCCCCCTCGTCTTCTCCACATTTCCACAAAGCGCAATCCCCAGGCTGTGGATATTTTCTTCGGGGCATCCGCTCACATCCGCCCATCTCAAAACTAATTCTCCCACAGGTCTGTCCACAGCCCGTGATAAAATCACCCGGTTTTTGCGTTACAGCAGACTGGCCGCTTCCTCATCCAGCAGCACGACCGCCTCTTCATGCAATCTCAAAATCGACGCCTGCACCTGCGGGTCGACATCATTCTTGACCATGGCCTTGACAGCTTTCGCCTTGCCTTTTCCAAAGGCGACCAGGACGACGGTGCGGGCATGCATGATACCGCCGGTGCCCAGGGAGATGGTCTGCCTGGGGACATCCTCCGCCCGGTCAAAGAAACGCGTGTTGGCCTCAATGGTGCTCTTGGTCAAGTCCACTATCTGGGTGCCGTAGCTGAATACCTTGGAGGGCTCATTGAAGCCGATATGCCCATTGTGACCAATGCCCAGGAACTGGATATCGATGCCGCCGGCCTGGGCAATGGCCTTGTCATAGCGCGCGGCTTCGCGCTTCATATTGGCAGCGCTGCCGTCGGGCACATGAGTGGCCTTCATGTTGATGTGGTCAAACAGATTTTCCTGCATGAAGCGGCGGTAGCTTTGCGGATGATCGACGCGCAGGCCTACGTATTCATCCAGGTTGAAGCTGACACACTGGGAGAAATCAAGCCATCCAGCCTTGTGCCACTTGATCAGCTGCTGATAGGTGCCAATGGGGGTGGAACCGGTGGCCAAACCCAAGACGGAATCCGGTTTCTTGAGGATCTGCGCCGCAAACAGATGGGCAGCGGCCAAGCTTGCCTTTTCAGGGCTGTCAAAGACATGGACGATCATAAAAGTCACGCTCCTTTTTGTGACCCATTATATCATAGTTTCAACGCTTGGTACACAAGCGGGCCCGCATCTGCTATAATTTTTGCGCAGATCACACATCATCAGGGGGATCAGCAGATGGCAGGCTTGGGAGAGTGGACAGCGGGCCAGGCGGTGACAATGTTTTGCGTGGCGGCGGTGCAAAAGGGGATGCTGGAGCAGGAAGACAGGGATTACGCCGTCAACCAGGTGCTGGAGATGCTGGCCCTGGAGGCGCCGCAGGAAGCGGCATCGACGCTGCCGCTTAATACCATTCTCACTCATTAATGCTTTGATGCGGCGGATCTTTTCCGCCCTATCTTTGCCTCATCCATTCGGCGTAGGCTGCGACTACGCCTCATTCCCTCGACTTCGATAGGGCGCAAAAATCTCTCTTCGCATCGGTGTATTACTGATCTCGACTGGTATAAGCTGGGCGACATGCTGCTTGATTATGCGGTAGCGCAGGGTCTGTGCCAGGACAGCGTGGAGGCGCGCGACAAAACGGTCGCGCGCCTGTTTGGCGCCATCATGCCCAGCCCGCGTGATGTCAGGCAACAGTTTGCCAAGCTGCTTCACAAAGAGGGCTCGCAGGCTGCGATAAGCTGGGTTTACGGGCTCTGCCGCGATAACGACTACATCAGGACGGAACGCATCGCCCAGAATATTGTCTACCCCGCAATGACCCCGGCGGGCGAACTGACGGTCACCATCAACCTGTCAAAGCCGGAAAAAGACCCCTGGGACATCGCGGCAGCGCACCATCAAGCGGCGGTCAGTTACCCCAAGTGCATGCTTTGCCGCGAAAACCCGGGCTACGTCGGGTGGCCGGGCTTTCCGGCCCGTCAAAACCACCGCATCATCCCGTTGACGCTGGGGGGGGGTGAGACCTGGTACTTGCAGTATTCGCCTTACCTGTATTACCCCGAGCACTGCATTGTCTTGAACGGTCAGCACGTGCCCATTCTGATAACGCGGGAAAGCTTTGAGAAGATGGCCGACTTCGTGGATATGTTTCCGCACTATTTCATCGGCTCCAACGCCGACCTGCCCATAGTAGGCGGCTCTATCCTGACGCATGACCACTTCCAGGGCGGGCAGCACATCTTCCCATGGAGAAGGCGGACACCTGGTTTGACATCCGGACAAATGACCCCGCGGTGCGGGGGGGCAGCGCTCAAGTGGCCCATGATCTGCCTGCGCTTCACTTGCCAGGAGCGGGGCAGGGCTGATCGATCTGATGATGACGGCGCTCAAGGCCTGGCGTGAGCACAGCGATGAGGTGCTTGGTATCCTGGCCTTCACATGTGATGCCCACAACGCCATCACCCCCGTGCTGAGCAGGCAAGGCGAGGGCTACTGCTGTTACCTGTTGTTGTGCAACAACCGCACCAGTCAGGAGTATCCCCTGGGTATCTTCCATCCCCATCAGGAGCTGCACCACATCAAGAAGGAGAACATCGGCCTGATCGAGGCCATGAGCCTGTTCATCCTGCCCGGCAGGCTCAAGGACGAGCTGCAGGAGTTGGAGGAAGCCCTTTCGGGTGGACAGCATCTCAAGGCTGGCTCATCTCATGCCCAGTGGGCGGAGGGCATCAAAAGCAGGGCCACGGCACGGCTTGATAAGGAACAGGCGCACCAGCTGGTGCGCCATGAGGTGGGTCAGGTTTGTTATGAGGTGCTGCGCGATACAGGTGTGTACAAGCAGGATGTTGGAGGGCCGGCTTGGCTTGCAGAGGTTCCTGGAGAAGCTGGGTATGCAAGGCTGAGGGCATGATAATACATACCTGACGGGAGGTGTTGGAGGGTCAAGACCCTCCAACTGCGATCCGCGCCAGCGACATGCGTGGGGATGAAGCCTGCCGCGCCCTGCGGGCGTGAAAGGCAAGCGGAAGAGTCAAGCGAAACGAGCCGAACGAGTGAGCACCTGCGAACGAAGACCGGCGGCGATTGAGCTTGCGGAGGCGCGGCAGGCCTTGCGCAGCAAGGGCAACATTGCCATCCGGCGCCCGGGAGCGAAGCGACAGCCGGATGGCCCAGCGTTCCACCCGTGTCGAAAACGATGCCGCAGGCATCTTTTTGACACGGGCTATTTCCCGGAGATCGTCACCCCGTCAACCGCGATATAGGGCATCACGCTGCTGCCATCGGCCACGGTTTCCTTGCTGATGGCGCGCAGCTGGTTGAGCATGCCTGCCAAGTTGCCGCTGAGCATGGTTTCGGATACAGCGCCTTTCACCTGGCCGTTCTCGATCAGGAAGCTGTTCTTGGCCACCCCGCTGAAATCACCGCTGCTGCTTGGCTGTCCGCCCGAAAAGCGACCGACCAGCAGCCCCTTTTCAATGTCGGCCAGGATATCCTTGAGCGGATGGTCTCCGGGCGTCACGATCAGGTTGCCCGCCTCGTTGGGCGCGCGATTGAGTTTGGTCTTGTTGGCGACGTAGCTTGACACCATGAACTGCTGCAATACCCCATCTTTGATCACATCGTAATCTTGGCTGACCATGCCGTCGGTCATATACCTTTGGCCGCATACGATCCTTTTGTCAAGCGGCGCAAGGCGGATATTGAGGCGCGGGTCGACCACCTGCTGCCCCAGCTTGTCCAGCCACTGGCTGGTGCCCTCCAGGATCACCCCATCGCCGGCATAGTTGCTGAGCAGTTCAGACAGCACTTCCTGTGCGCAGCTGGGCATGAAAACCACAATGCCCTCGAATTTACCCTCGGGCTGCGTGGTTTCGATGGAGTCTTCAGCGTCCTTCAGGGTCTGGCGCAGACTGCCCATCTCAATGAAGGGCTTGTCCAGGCTGCTTGTGCGCAGCCCATCGCCATTGAAGCTGCTGGTCTTGTCCCCCTCGTGGCCTGAGAACATCAGGCTGACAGCGTATTCGCCTTCCAGGGTCTTGTACTCTGCCCCCAGGCTGTTGAGGTAAATGCCCTCCGCTTTTTCGTGGGTCACGATCATCTGCTCCACCATCACCTTGGGATAGTCCGCCTTGATGGTCTGCAGCAGCGCCTTGCTTTGGTTGAACAGGCCTTCCATATCACCCTGCGGCGCTCCCTGTTCAAAGCGCCGTTTTTCGCCCGCGAAAAGTGTCCAGGCCGGATCCTCAGCGGAAGCCTGGGCTGAGGCCAGGCAGTCCCGCACAGCTTCGTCAACCGCCTCCAATGAAAAGTCGTTGATGAGCACCTTGCCGCGCCGGTGATCCTTGATCGCTACCAGATCCAGGTGTTTGTCAAAGGTGGTGCGCAGCAAGCTGAACAGTCCGCCATCGACGTTGAACTCCCGCTTTTCCACCGTGTGCGCCGCCGCGCTGTACGCTTCCGCGCCTGCCTGACCCAGCTTGTTCAGCGCGCAGCGCGCGATTTCTTGTGCTGTCATCTCATCTGCCCCCAATCATTAACCTGCACCGCAGGTCCGGCCCGCCCACACCCACCGGCATGGGTTGCTTTTTGCCGCAAAAGCCGCTGCTGGACCAGTGCATTTGGTCGCCTATCATGTCCACTGTTTTGAGCATCTCAAAGGCGACGCCGGAGATCGTCGTATCAAAGATCGCTTTGCCCAGCTTGCCCCCCTTGATCTCATAGCCCATGGTGACGCCGAACATGAACTCACCCGTTGTGTCTGCCTGGCCGTTGCCCGTGCTGACGAGGTAGTAGCCGTCATCCACGGAGGCGATCATGTCTTCCAGCTTGCTTTTGCCCGGATGCACCGCGGTGTTGCGCATGCGGATGAGCGGCTCATCCGAAAACAGCCAGGCCCGCGCGTTGCCCTGCGGCTGCATGTCAAAGTGCTGCGCCGACTGGCGGTTGTGCATATAGCCTGTCAGGATGCCGTCCCTGATCAGCTGCGCGTCCAGCGCCAATGTGCCCTCGTCATCCACGTAGACGGGCAGGGGCGCCATTTCACCAAAGGCATGACTTGCAAAGTCCGTCATTGATACCAGCGGGCTTGCCACCTGTTTGTGCAGCCGCCGCCCTGCCACCGAGCCGCCCAGCACCAAGTCAGCCTCCACCGTGTGCCCCACCGCCTCATGCGCCAGTATACCAGTCAGCTCACCTGCCATGACCACAGTCTTCATGCCGGCCTGGGCGTACACGCCCTCGCGCTTGTGCATCACGCGCTCATATAGTTTGTCGATGGAGGCGTACATCGCTTCCGGCGCCGCAAAGTGTGTGTCAAAGCCGCCAAAGCCGCCGATGGGCTCAAACACCTCCACCGGCACACCCTCATTGGTCTTGGCAGTCAAAAAGATGTACACATAGCTGCGGGGCAGCAGCGTGTGGCAGCTGCAGCCGTCGGAGGTGACTAACAGCCTCTCCACACTGTCGGCGTAGGCAACCACTGTCCTGCTTTCAAGTTTTGGGTATTTTGATGTGACGTAGCTGTCCAGCGCCTGCAAGTAGTCGATATAGTATTTCTGTGGCAGATCGGTGATCGCCTCATCCGCCGGCCTCCGCCTCTTCTCAAGGGCAGGCAGCGGGCCTGTGCCGCGCCCTGCGTAAGCGCTTAAAAAGGCGGCATTCTCTGTCGCGTTCTTCAGCACCGCGCGCACCGTCTCGTCTGACAGGTCAGCGGCGGAGGCAAAGCCGTAGATGCCGTCCTCGTATACCCTGGCGCCTACCCCCTTGATGTCGGTGCGTTGGTTGGCAACCAGGTTGCCCTGGCGTAATGTCACCCGGCGCGTCAAATTACGCTGCGCCCTCAGTTCGGTCGAGGCACCCGGAGCGAAACCGGCGCTGTGTTTTGATAGTATGTC
>JGI24132J36420_10000625_pt1 | contig 17074 bp, 17 predicted proteins | sample BarGraNGADG00212_3_FD_36420 | JGI IMG/M metagenome (IMG submission 36420) | reverse complement strand
CAACTCGCTGCGACTGCGCCGCTTCACCCCGAGCCGCCGGTAATCCTTCCGTATTAACGGCATTAACGGCAGAAAGGATCAGAGAGATGGAAACCACAACCCTCAAAGCCCCCGATATCTCCTGCATGCACTGCGTGGGTGCCATCAAGCGCGCCGTGAGCAAGCTGGAGGGCGTTTCCAGCGTGGAGGGCGATCCCACAACAAAGGAGATCAAGGTGACCTTCGACCCCGCCAGGGTCAACCTGTCCCATATCAAGGAGGCCATGGTCGAGGAGGGCTATCCCCCCGCCAGCTAGTGGCTAATACGGCACCGTTCCGCCGCCAGCCGCCATTCGGTCGAGATGTCGTTGCTGCCCCAGGTTGCCGCGCCCCGCGGGTGGGTACGTGCCGGTCATCCCATCTCAACGGTGGAAGTCTATCTTGGAAAAGGTGCCGCCGAAGACCAACTCTCGGATTCCCTCGGAGGTGATGAACTCCTGAGGAAAGCCCAGATCGATCCTGCTGACCTCGCTGAGACTCTGCATCTGGTCACGAGTCAGCTGAAAGTCGACGCAGCCGAGGTTCTCACGGAGCTGGTCCAGGGTCTTGGCTCCGATGATGGGTATGACTACCCCAGGCTGCTGCCTCAGCCAGTTGAGAGCCACTTGAGAGGGAGTCCGGCCTATCGCCTTTGCAAGCCCCACAACCTCGTTGGCGATGGCCAGATTGCGCTCGTTTATCGGCCCGCCCATGTTGGCGCGTCCGGTGGCCTGGGGGTTAGCGGTGTATTTGCCGGAGAGCACCCCCTGCCCGAGGGGGCCCCAGGCGGTGACTCCCAGGTCCAGGGCGCGGGCCATGGGGATTAGCTCTCGCTCGACCGTCCTCTCCACCAGGCTGTACTGGATCTGAAGCCCCACGAAGGGGGTCCATCCCCTCAACTCAGCCATGGTGTTGGCCCGGGATACGACCCAGGCCGGGGCGTCCGAGATGCCGACGTATAGGACCTTTCCCGCGCGAACCATGTCGTCCAGGGCTCGCATCACCTCGTCGAGTGGAGTCACGGTGTCCCAAGCATGGACCCAGTAGAGGTCGATGTAGTCGGTCTGCAGCCGCTTCAGACTGGCCTCCAGCGACTGCACCATGTTCTTCCTGTGGTTGCCGGCGGCGTTGGGGTCGTCTTTGCGAGTGAATAGGGTGTACTTCGTCGCCACCACGAAGTGGTCACGGTCGGAGGACACGAACTCACCGACAAACCGCTCGCTAGTTCCCTCCGTGTAACGGTTGGCCGTATCGATGAAGTTGCCGCCCGCCTCGGCATATGCGTCGAAGATCCTTCGGCTNTCCTCTTTGGATGCCCCCCAGCCCCACTCTTCGCCGAAGGTCATGGTTCCCAGAGNCAACTCGGAAACCCTCAGGCCGCTACTACCCAACAGCTTGTATCTCAACGGTAACCCTCCTTCAGGTGGCGAACCACAACCGATTCACACCGGAGATCGTGGCGAGGCCGCCTCATAGAACCAACGGTGATGTGGAGCCCGGCCACGGTCCCAGGGCCATCACTGTTGATACTCAGCAAGCTTCATACCGAGAAGGCGGGGAGGAAAAGATGATGGGCAGAACTAAGTCGCATACCGCTCCATCGTAGTGGCGCGGTTATGGCGGGATGTAGGGCACAAGCGTGACAGCACGCTCGGTACAGTCACGTGCCCTACGCCAGTTGGGCGTACCTGAAGCAGCTGACGAGGTGGTCGTTGACCACCCCAACTGCCTGAAGGTGGGAGTAGATGATAGTGGAGCCGACGAAGCCGAAGCCTCGACGGCGGAGGTCCTTGCTCACGGCGTCGGACAGATCGCTGGTGCATGGAACCTCGCAGATCTGCTCCCACCGATTCACCACCGGCCTGCCATCCACGAAGCCCCAGAGGTAGCTATCGAAGCTGCCGAACTCACCCTGGATCTCCCTGAAGAGTTGGGCATTCTTGATGGAGGCCACGATCTTGCGGCCGTTTCTCACTATGCCGGGGTTCGCCAGCATCTGCTCCACCTTCGCCCCATCGAAGCCGGCCACTGCCTCCGGATCGAACCCCTCGTAGGCGGTCGTGTAGCCATCCCTCTTTCGGAGGATGGTGAGCCAGCTCAGGCCCGCCTGGGCCCCCTCCAGCACAAGAAACTCGAAATGCTTCCGGTCGTCGTGGACCGGCACACCCCACTCCTCGTCGTGGTAGCGAACGTACAAATCGTCGTTGCCAGCCCAGGGACACCTTTCCATCTTAACCCACCGCCCTCAGGATCGCGGCCGAGAACCGGCCCCGCCAACCTTTGAACTACCAGCCCTGGGTTTTGCGCACGGCGGCGATCTGATCCAGGTGTGCCTGTCCGTGACCGACGAAGGTGGTGAGAAGATTCTCCACGGTTAGCACTCCCCTCTCCGGATGGATTACCGATCGGGACCACGCTTCCTCCGGCAATCCTGAGAAGAGGGCAACCGCCCGCTGGTGCAGCCCCTGAAGGATCGACAGGGAGGCGTCGATGGGGACCGAGGTAACGTCGGGCAGCTTCGCCCACGCCTCCTGGTCGTAGGGCTTCAGGGTCGGCTTCTCCTCGGTCAGGGCCAGCTTCACGCGGGAGAAAAGGTTCATGTGCGAGTCGGCCAGATGGTGCACGATCTGTCGCACCGACCACTCTCCCCCCTCCCCGGGCTCGTCCATCTGTCTCTCGCCGAGACCCATCACGGCGGCCTCCACCCTGGCCGGAAGCTCGCAAACGGTGTCGATCATCCGCTGGCGCTCAGTTGGTGTCGGCATAGCATCCCTCCACTACGATTATCTGTCTGGGGACTCCGGAGCGATCTCCGCGTCTCCGAGCTGTCTTCACGACACGGCCAGAGCCCATCGTCCTAGACGTGGGTGCGGAGCGCCACCGGCAATCCAGTTTCCCTGGCAATGCTCTCACGGAACAGGTCGAGCCATGGGCAATTGGTCACCAGGCAGTTGCCTAGATGAATGACCTCGGCGCCCAGCTTCTGCAGCCTCACCGCTCGCTCGACGGTCTTGGACGGGCCCTTCAGCGCGCAGCCGCCACAGCTATCGAGGCCCACCAGCTCCAGCTCGTCGTCGTATTCCGTGAATGCTCCGGTTTTCTCTCGCACGGCAGGAAGGCACTTGTATCCCGCGCACTCCTCCGCTCGAACGGCACAGCGAATGATCCCTACCTTGGTCAACGCATCCTCCAAAAACAAGTGTGAACGGGTATCCGCGCACCCACCTCAAGATGAGGCGAGGAATGTGCAAGACGCCCATGCCCAACATTGTAAGGTATTTGTCCGCGTCATACCCTCCTTTCTTGGAGACCACCTGGGGATTGGTCAGACGATGCGAGCCCGGTGATGACGCAAAGGCGACCCTGGCGTTCTATCCCTCTGGATGGCGTGGATGTAGACTGCAGCTGTCGCCACGCTGGCCGTGTAGCAAGAAGACCGAGGCACCGATTCAACTATTCGAAGTCACTCAGACAGAAGGAGGGGGCCTGTGAGCGAGCAAGTCGCATACCGTTCCCTGGTTCGCATTGAGCGCGTGAAGGGCCCATTGCGGCGGGCCTATTTGCCCGCGGAGTCCGAGCCCATACTGTTTGGCGTTCATTCCGAGATAGCCCAACACTATGGGGTCGATCCCAACATCCACGAACCCCACGCTGCCACGCTCGACTACCTGGTTGCCGCCACAGCCGGTTGACTGACCGGCACCCTGGGTGGCGCGCTGGAAGCGCGCGGGATCCCGGCCGGCGAGGGCCGGCTGACCTCTGAAGCGGTTGGCGAGGTGGAACTGGAGGGGCAAGTGTTGGTGGTCAAGCGTATCCAGGTGACCTACCACCTGCGCCTTGCCCACGACAAACGTGACGCGGCGGTGAGGGCGCACAGCCTTCATGCCGACTCCTGTCCCATGGCACGCAGCGTGGGTGGATGCATCGCCATCACGACGGCGCTCGAGATGGAGGACACCACGAGGGAAGCTGAGTAACAGGGCATCCGGTGCCTGCCGCTTCTGCGGGTGTAGTTCAGGACGGACAGCCACGTTCGATTCTGCGCTCAGCCTTGATCGATGGTACAAGGGGCGGCGACCATTGCCGCCCTGCGACCCAACTCACCGGCGAAACCATCGGCCGGTGCCAGAGCGATCTCCGCTGCTGAGAGGGTGGAGAATCTACCACAACGTGGATGCGGACATCCTAACCGGTTCCGCAGCATTCCACGCCCGAGCCACCCGGCTTGAGAGAACGGCACCGCCATCCATGCCAGATCACGACCCGCAACGTGGAAGACAGTGCCACGCGGCCTTAACTGCACCCTGACGTCCTCTTAACTGGATCTCTACGGCCCCAGCGCGCGCTGCCTTGTTGATGCGCGAGACTGGTCTGAGCCCCAGGACGGAAATCGAGCACTCCAATTCGGCCAACGGCGGCTCTATCCAAACCACGTCCAGGGGATTGATGGTGTGGCGCAAGGCAGACAACTGGACCGCCTTTACCGACGGCACCATGACGCTGGTCAAGGTCGGGGGCAAGGTCAGAACCAAACGATGAGGCCGTTGGTTGGGCCAATAGTCTCTCTCGATGGAGAAAGCCTTGTGGTGAACAGCCCGCAGGGAAACACTACCACCGTCAAGATCGCCAGAGCCAAGATTCAGAAAACCGTTGACGGTACCGTGAGCGATCTGGTGGCTGGGAAAACCGTGATGGTGACGGGCCAAAAGAACACCGACGGCACCGTGACCGCCAGCAACGTCCAGATCCGGCCGGCCGGTTCCCCCCAACGGTTAAGCCCTTCCGGGGCCGAGCTTCCCAATCGCGGTCTCCGGCGCGGATGACGGGAGGAAGCGCCGTCCTGTACAATGCATCACCCCCAGGCCTGCCTGGGGCATCGTCTATCCACGAGGAGCGACGGCTTGGAGACACAGCAAACTACCACTGGGGTTCTGTCTTGCGGAAGGATCGCCCCGGGGCTGATTCGAGGCGCGCGGGATACAGGGTCGTTGCTGCTTGGCGTCATCCCCGTGGGCATAGCCTTCGGCATCGCCGCCCGACAGTACGGCCTCTCCGCCCCGGAAGCCTGCCTGATGTCGCTGTTGGTGTTCGCCGGGGCCAGCCAGTTCATCGGCATCGCCATGATCGCCGCGGGCGCCGGGGTGCTGGAGGTGGCTATCACCACCTTCTTCGTCAACCTCCGCCACGCCATCATGACCGCCTCCCTGGCGATCTACCTCCGTGGCTGCCCGAAGGGCCTCCTCTCGCTGCTGGCATTCCAGACGACCGACGAGACCTTCGGTCTCTCCATCACCCGCTTTGCCAGCGGCGAGGCCGACCGCTGGTATCTGCTGGCGGCCAACGTGATCATCTACGCGACCTGGAACGCCACCACCCTGGCCGGCTACATGGCCGGGGAACTGCTGCCAGAACTGGTGAGCAACGCCATGGCCTTCGCGCTGCCCGCCGTATTCCTCTCCCTCCTGGTCATGGCCTGCCGGGACCGGATCACGGTGGTGGTGGCGATCTTCTCCTCTGCCCTCTCCGTGGCGCTCTACCTCGGGCACGTAAGCATGGGAAACGTGATATTGGTGGCAATAGCCGGGGCAACCCTGGGAATGGTGGTGGAACAGTGGAAGGGAAGATAGCCTTCATCCTGGCCATGATGCTGGCCACCTACCCTGTGCGGCTGGCGCCAATGCTGGCGATCTCTGCCCGCAACCTGCCGGAACCGGTGGTCCGCTGGCTGCGTTATGTGCCGCCGGCGGTATTCAGCGCCCTGGTGTTCCCAGGGTTGTTGCTCCGGGACGGCAACCCGGCCGTCAGCCCATCCAACCCGTTCCTGTGGGCCGGCTTGGCCACCTTCGTAGCGGCGATGGCGACCCGGAACCTCTCCAAGTCGGTGTGCGTGGGGATAGTGGTGGCGTTGGCGGGGCAGCGTGTGCTCGGCTAGCGACTGCCCGTGGACACCAAGTCCACGAACAGCCTCCAGCGAGGGCGCTCCACCCTCCCTCCCAGTCGGTGAAGCAGCTCCAGCAGCAGCAGCTCGCAGGCCGCAGTCAGCCCCGTTGGGCCAGCCCCCACGACCAACACGTCGGCATAGACCGCAGCTCCACCACTCATTAGCCCACCCATTCTTCATCTTCTGCAAGGAGAACTGGCAAGGGTCAGGCCAGGCACTGGAGCCCGTGGCCGTGAACAAATCCGGTGAAAGGTCTATAATTGTCGCCGCACTCTACAGAACCACTTCACGATTGGACAGCGGCTGACAAGTGACACTGGTAACTCCCCCTACTTCCGGCACCTTACCGGAGCCATCGACCGTGGGCACGCGCCGGGACTGGCGGCGGAGGCTCCCATTCTTCTACGGCTGGCTGATCGTAGCGTCAGCTTTCGTTACCCTCGGGATCACCTACACCGTGTGGTACTCCTTCTCCGTGTTCTACGTGGCACTGCTGCAAGAGTTTGGATGGGGCCGCGCCGTCTCGGCAGGGGTGTTCTCCCTACACGTGGTGTTCGGTGGACTGGCCGGCATCCTTACAGGCTCCTTGGTCGATCGCTTTGGTCCGACGAAGGTCGTCTCGGCGGGCGCACTGGTCATGGTCGCGGGACTAGTCGCCTGCAGCCAGATGACCGATTTGGGCCAGTTCTACCTCTACTACGGCATCGTCTGCGCGGCCGGCATCGGTGGTACCGGGTGGGTGCCCTGCGTGACGATGATCAGCCGCTGGTTCTCCCTGCGGCTGGGCACCGCCATCGGCATCGCCTCGTCGGGGATCGGGGTAGGCATCCTGATAATGGTACCCGTCAGCCAGATGATGATTGGGCAGTTCGGATGGCGCACCGCCTACTTGGTGCTGGCAGGGATCATGTTCGTTGGGATCCTGCCGATGTCTCTGCTGGTGATGAGGGGGAATCCCGCAGAGTTGGGGCTGTTGCGGGACGGGCGCGCCGCTTCGCCCATCGGAGAGGACTCCCTCAGGGGCGCGGCGGAGGCACAGAGGGCGCGGATCGTCGACCACAAGTGGGCCGGCACACCGTGGACCGTGGGTATCGCGACGCGCACGCGCCGCTACTGGATGCTCTTTCTCACCATGGCGTTGGCCAACGTGACCACTCAAATGATCATGGTGCACCAGGTGGCTTTCCTGGTTGATGGGGGCTTCGACAAAATGCTGGCGGCTTCAATAGTCGGCCTCGTCGGGATGTTCAGCATCATCTCGAAGGCAAGCTGGGGATGGGTGTCCGATCGACTGGGGAGGGAGATCACCTGGTCGCTTGGGCTCAGCAATACGGTAATCGCCATCGCCCTGCTGGTCTCCACCCGCTACCTGTCCGTTCCAGTGGTTGTTTACTTCTACTCATTGTTCTTCGCCTTCGGCTACGGGGCCACGGCCCCGCTAACGCCCGCCGTCTCAGCGGACCTGTTCGCCGGCCGCCGCTTTGGCTCGATCTACGGCACCCTGGGCGTCGCCAACGGCCTGGGCAGTGCGATCGGCTCCTGGCTTGCCGGATACATCTTCGACGTCACCGGCAGCTACCTGCCCGCCTTTGCCGTCGGCGGTGCAGCTGCCATAGCCAGCATAGCCGCCATGTGGGCGATTGCTCCCAGGATGATTCGGCTGGTGCCGGGCAGGTGTCCCAAGTGCCCTAGTCCCTCTCCGGCTCCACAACAGTAGGGGTGGAGACCGGCCCCGTCGGTCGCCCGACCCCCTCGGCAATCTGCACCGGCCTCCGTCTGAAACCCCAGGCCACCCACCCGCAGGCGAGCACGAACAATCCACCAGTCACATGGAAGATGGCCCTGATCCCCCAATTGGAGGCAATTTCGGCTCCCATTATGGGCCCAATGAAGTTGGCCATCGCCTGGGAAGAGGAACTCAGCCCAAAGGCCGCTCCTCGTCGCTGATGGGGCACCACCGCGACCAAGAGGGCGTTGGCGCTGGGCATCAAGCCACCGAGGAAGGCCCCGGTCAGCATTCGCAGCAGAAGAAGCTGCCACAGCTGCTGGACCATAGCCTGAGGGAAATAGGTTATGGCGGCCCCGGCCAGGCAGACGAGAAGAATGGCGCCGTGACCCCTTCGGTCGCCCACACCTCCCAGCAACATAGCCGAAATCGCGCTGGCGGCCCCGGTCGCGGCCAGCACAAGGCCGGCCGCGGTCCCGGCGCCCTGGCTGCCGTTGAGATCGGCGATGAAGAGGGTGAGAACCGGACTGACGACGACCCCACCCAGCTGGATCATGAATACCACGCCGACCAGAATGGGGAAGACGGAGATGGCCATAAGCGCCCTGCTATCCGCCCAGATGCCGGCTCCTTTGAGACCCGCTGTGGGGGGGACGAAATGCTCCTCGGTGAAGAGCAGGATGATCACAAACCCAACCACCATCAACACGCCCGCCGCGAAGAAGGGGAAGCGGTAGCCCCACAGGTCCGCCATCATTCCGCCCAACAACGGGCCGGCAGAGGTGCCGACGAAGAAGGCTACCTGCATCAACCCGAGCGAGAAGCCAAGCCGATTCTTCGGCACCGTGGTCGCCGCCAGGGCAAGGCTCGCCGCGACGGTGCCGGAGACGAGCCCCTGGATGAAGCGCAGCACCACGAGTTGCTCAACCGACCCTACCATGCCCATGACGGCGAGAGTGGCGGCCCCGCCCAGCATCGAGCGCAGCAACATGGGCCGGCGGCCGAAACGATCGGACAGACTACCCCAAATGGGTTGGGAGATCGCCATTGCCAGGGCCGTTGAGGAGATGATGGCCGCGGCCCACACTCCGGCCTCGGCGGTCCCGTGGACTCCCAGCGTTTGGACGTAGAGGGGGAAGAAGGGAAACACGAAGCTGAAAGCCGACAGGGAGATCAACTGGCCGATGGCCAGCGCGATCAGCGTACGTTGCCACTTCTCAGTTTTCACGGCCGCTCCCGGTAGATGGAGTCCGCCTCTCCTGAAGACGTCGCTTCAGCACCGCCTGCGTCAAGGCTATCCCCCCCATGTGCCCCAATACGGTCATCCAATCGGCATGGTTCAGGAGAGGGGGTAGATAGAGTAACAGTGTGAGGTTAAAGCGTCGGGGCTCGTCCCCGACGCTTTAACCTCCACCCCTGTCGTGAACCATGCCATCCAATCGATAGTTCGTCGGCCTGCCACTATAGCCGGATCGGGGCGCGGGAGGCAAGCAGCGCTCACGCTACAAATGTAGCACTCTGAAGCGCGGCAGACTGACGCCGCGAATCTGGAGTGCGGCGGCTTGACGCTTCGGCGCCGCCGCAGTGCTGCCTTGTAGTGGCGACGCGTGCGTCGCCACTACGCGTTCAACATTGCTACGGCTGGGGATGCCGTTCCCACGTGCAGGCCACCACCACCAGGTCGCCGGAGGAGGCGGGGTCGAAGGCAGACCGGTCCAATCCACCGTACCATTGAGGCTCGTCGAATCCGGCCAATGCCAGCGCCTCCGCCAACTCCTCTTGCCGGATCGCCCGCAACTGTGTGGAGTCTACGTTGAAGCTCCACCCACCCTCCCCCTTCTTGAAGACGGCGACGTTGAAGGTGAGCCGCAACCCATCGAAGTCGTAGAAGCGGAAGAAGAGCTGCTCCACCCCATTCCGAGCCCCAGAGGAGATCCCCAGGAAGCGCCTCTGCTCCGCCAGGATCCGATCGTAGTTCAGCAGTTGGATCACCAGCAGCCCCCCAGGGCGCAGCACGGCGGACATATCCAGCAGGGCATTGTCCAACTCGTGCCTGGTCAGGGCATGGGGAAGGGTGTTGCCCAGACAGGTAACCACATCGAAATCGGCACCCACCCGCTCTGCCAACTCCCCGAACCCCGCTTGAACGAAGCGCACGCCGGACTTTCCCGCGGCACTGCTCTCGGCCCGGCGGATCATCGCGCCGGATGGGTCGGCCCCCACGGCCTCCAGTCCGCGGGCAGCGAAATGGAGAACGTGGCCCCCCGTGGCGCAGCCCACGTCCAACACCCTCCGAACGCCCTCCCGCTGGAAGATCTCCTGGAAGAACGGTTCCTCCCGCTGCAGCCGCCCCTCCCAGTCCACCATGACGTCGTAGTCCTCGCTGAATCGATCGTAGAGAGGAACCTGATCGGACATTCTCTTCACGTCTCCTTTCGTCCGGCTCCCTCACTCTGCCGCCTGCTGCCGCCTGCTGCCGCCTCACCTGCAGGATACGCTCCTGCAATGCAGATCAAAAATGCCGGAAAGTGTGACAAAAGTCGCATCCCCGCACCGCGGCCACGTGCCAGTATGCTATCATCTTCTACTAGAAGGCATGCAACTTGCTGTGGGAGCCAACGTGACCGGCACTACTCTCGCTGCCGGCGGCGGCCGTCGTTCAAGTCTTCAGCTCCACGGAGTTCTCCCGTGAAATCAGTGCACGTCATCGGCCTGGGTATGCTCGTCGGGGCCTTGGCGCTTGGATCCATGGTGGCGGTCATGACTTACCGGTGGCAGGTGGAGGCGTTTCCGAAGGGGGGAACTGCCACTCCTGCAGCACAACCCGCACAAGCGGCGGCTGCCACCACCGGCGACGCGGCCAAAGGCAAGGCGAGCTTCGAGTCCAAGTGCGCCGGATGCCACTCCATTGGCGGGGGCAAGCTCGCGGGTCCCGACCTGAAGGGTGTCACCACCCAACGTCCCCACGACTGGCTGGTCAACTTCATCACCGCGCCCGACAAGGTCATCGCCAGCGGCGATCCCACCGCCACCGCCCTCGTCAAGGAGTACGGCATACCGATGCCCAACCTGGGCATCTCCCGAACCGATGCCGATGCGGTGCTGGCCTACATCGCGGCCCAGAGCGGGGGAGCGTCCCCATCGCCCCAGGCCGCCGCGCCCCTTCCGCCGGGCAACCCGAGCAACGGCCTGTCCCTCTTCGCTGGGGAGAAGTCGCTGGCCAACGGCGGGCCGCCCTGTCTGGGATGCCACAACGCCAATGGTGTTGGGGCCCTGGGCGGCGGCAGTCGGGGGCTGGATCTCACTCACGCCATCACCAAGACCGGCGCCGCGGGCGTTACATCCATCATAAAGTCGCCTCCCTTCCCGGGCATGACGGAGGCGTTCGCTTCTCACCCCATCACGGATAGTGACGCGGCAGACCTGGTGGCCTTCCTGACCCAAATCGATACCCAGCAGACCACGGCACCGCCGGGCTTCGCCTTTCCACTGATCGGGCTGGGCGTCCTGCTGCTTCTTGCGGGGCTGGTGCGACTCGCCTGGCCGAAACGCTCCGCGGGGGTGCGCAGGCAACTGGTAGGAGGCAGGAGTAAATGAGCTGGATAGCCGACATCCTGGACCCCGCGCAGCGCGGCTGGGAGGAGTTTTACCGAAATCGGTGGCAGCACGACAAGGTGGTGCGCAGTACCCACGGGGTCAACTGCACCGGCGGCTGCTCCTGGAACGTCTTTGTCAAGGATGGCATAATCACCTGGGAGACCCAGGCGCTAGACTACCCCGCCCTTGAGCCGGGCATCCCTCCCTACGAGCCGAGGGGCTGCCAGCGTGGCATCTCCACCTCGTGGTACGTATACAGCCCGCTGAGGGTGAAGTACCCCTACTGCCGGGGGGTTCTGCTGGACCTCTGGCGGGAGGCGCGGGAGCGCCACGCCGATCCAGTGGACGCCTGGGCCTCCATCATGGAAGACGAGGTGGCCAGGGCCAGCTATCAGCACGCGCGGGGCAAGGGCGGCTTCCGCCGCAGCAGCTGGGAAGAGATGCTGGAACTGATCGCCGCCTCCACCATCTACACCATCAAGCGCCACGGGCCGGACAGGGTGCTCGGATTCTCCCCCATCCCGGCCATGTCCATGCTCAGCTACGCCGCCGGCACCCGCTTCCTGAGCCTGCTGGGCGGCACCATCCTCAGCTTCTACGATTGGTACGCGGACCTTCCCAGCGCCTTCCCTGAGGTGTGGGGGGAGCAAACCGACGTGGCCGAGAGCGCCGACTGGTACAACTCCGACTACATCGTGGTGATGGGCTCCAACCTCAGCATGACCCGCACGCCGGACGTCCACTTCGTCGTGGAGGCCCGCCACCATGGCGCCAAGCTGGTCGTGCTGTCGCCGGATTTCAGCCAGGTCTCAAAGTACGCCGACTGGTGGCTTCCGGTCCTGGCAGGCCAGGACGGGGCCTTCTGGATGGCCGCCAACCACGTCATTCTGAAGGAGTTCTTCGTCGACCGGCAGGTGCCCTACTTCGTCGACTACCTGAAGAAGTACACCGACTGCCCCTTCCTCGTCACGCTTCTCCCCGCCGGAAACGCGGGTATCTCGGAACCCAGAACTCAGAACCCGCAACCCGTGTACCGGCCCGATCGCCTGCTGCGGGCCAACTCCCTTCCCCGGTACCGCGACGTGGAGAACGGCGACTGGAAATTCCTAGTGCTAGACGAGCTCTCCAACACCCCTCGCATGCCCGGCGGGACCGTGGGCTTCCGCTGGGGGGAGGAGAAGGGGAAATGGAACCTGCTACACCAGGACGGCGCCGACGGCAGCCCCATTCACCCCGCCCTCTCCGTGATGGACGGCCGCGACGGCATGCTTCGGGTGCAGCTTTCCACCTTTGGGGAAGAGGAGACGCCGGTGCGTGAGGTGCCGGTCAGGTACCTGGAGACCTCCGAGGGTACGGTGGCCGTGGCCACAGTACTGGATCTGCTCATGGCCCAGTTCGGCGTGTCCCGCGGGCTGGCCGGCGACTACCCCGAGAGCTACGACGACCCAAAGCCCTTCACCCCCGCGTGGCAGGAACCGCTCACCGGCATAGACCGGCAAACGCTGATCCACTTCGCCCGGGAGTTCGCAGCCAACGCTGAGCGAACCGAGGGAAGGTCGATGATCATCATCGGCACAGGGGTGAACCAGTGGTACCAGAGCAACCTGATGTACCGGGCGGCCATGACGGCGCTGATGCTGTGCGGCTGCGAGGGGCGCAACGGCGGTGGCATGAACCACTACGTGGGGCAGGAGAAGGTGGTGCCGGTGTCGTCCTGGTCCACCCTGGCCTTCGCCCTGGATTGGACCCGCTCACCCAGGCTGCAGAACGCCCCCTCCTACCACTACGTCCACAGCGACCAGTGGCGCTACGAGGGGGATTTCACCCGTTATCACCCCGTGCCCCCCGGCGGCAAGTACGCCCAGGGCCACGCCATGGACATGCAGGCTAAAGCCGTTCGGATGGGATGGCTGCCCTTCTACCCCCAGTTCAACCGCTCCCCCCTGGAGGTGGTCCAGCAGGCCATGGCTGCCGGCGCCACCACCGACCAGCAGATCGTGGATTGGGTGGTCGCCCAACTCAAGGCAGACGCTGAGGCGCGGAGATCCGGGGACGCGGAGACACACGAACAGGGCCCCAGCACTCAGCACTCAGCACTCAGCACCCCCTTGCGTTTCGCCATGGAGGATCCCGACGCCCCCGAGAATTGGCCTCGCCTCTGGTTCATCTGGCGCGGTAACGCCCTGATGGCCAGCGCCAAGGGGCACGAGTTCTTCCTGAAGCACTACCTTGGCACGCACACCAACGAGGTCGCCGAAGAAGCGGCCGAGGGTCGCGTGCACGAAGTAGCCTGGCGCCCCGAGGCCCCACAGGGCAAAGTGGACCTGGTGGTGGACCTGAACTTCCGGATGGACACATCGTCCCTCTACTCGGACATCGTCCTTCCGGCCGCCACCTGGTACGAGAAGAACGACATCAACACCACCGACCTCCACTCCTTCGTCCATCCCATGGGCGAGGTGGTACCCCCCTGCTGGGAGTCCAAGAGCGACTGGGAGATCTTCAAGGCGATCGCGAAGAAGTTCTCGGAGATGGCCGCCACCCACCTGCCGGACCGGGTTAAGGACCTGGTGTGTGCCCCTCTCCAGCACGACACCAAGGACGAGATCGCCCAGCCGGAGATCAAGGACTGGGCGGTGGGTGAGTGCGAGCCGATCCCCGGCAAGACCATGCCCTGGATGGCAGTGGCCGAGAGGGACTTCCCCAACGTCTACAACCGCTTCATCTCCCTGGGGCCCATCGTCCGCGATGAGGGGATGGGAACCCACGGCATCCAGTGGAAGACCGACGACCTGTACGACCAGTGGGTCTCCACCCGCGCGACCGAGGAGTGGGGCGGCGGCCGCTACCCATCCCTGTCCGAGGTAGTGGACGCAGCTGATGTTGTGCTTTTCTTCGCGCCGGAGACCAACGGAGAGCTGGCCTACCGCGCCTTCAAGGTGGAGGAGGAGAAGGTGGGGGTGCCGCTGGCGGATCTGGCGGAGCGCTACCGGGGGGTTCACATCTCATTCTCGGACATAGTCGCCCAGCCCAGGCGCTTCCTTACGAGCCCCTGTTGGTCGGGCATAGTCAACGACGGGCGCCCCTACACCGGCTTCGCGATCAACGTCGAGAAGATGGTGCCATGGCGCACACTGACCGGCCGCCAGCAGTTCTACCTGGATCACCAGCTNTACCTGGANTTCGGCGAGCATCTCCCCACCTACAAGGGGAAGCCCGGCTCCGCCGTTTTGAACGAGCTGGAGAGGAGTAAGGGCGATCAAAACAGCCTGCTGGTGAACATCCTGACCCCCCACGGCAAGTGGCATATCCACTCCACCTTCATGGATAACCATCGGATGCTCACCCTGTCGCGGGGTGTCGAGCCGATGTGGCTTAACGACCGGGACAGCGAGGAACTGGGGGTGAAGGACAACGATTGGGTGGAGGCCTACAACGACAACGGCGTGGTGGTAACCAGGGCCGCGGTGAGTGCCCGAATACCTCGGGGCATCGCCATGATCTACCACGCACCCGAGCGCACCATATCGGTGCCCAAGTCCCCAATGCGGGGAAACCGTCGGGCCGGCACCCACAACAGCCTTACCCGGGCGCGGNTGAACCCNGTGCTGATGGCCGGGGGCTACGGCCAGTTCACCTACGCCTTCAACTACTGGGGGCCCACGGGAGTGACCCGAGANACCTTCGCGTACGTGCGGAAGCTGCCGGAGTTGAATTGGTAGCTATCAGCCATTCGGGAGATAGTCATGGACGTTAGAGCGCAGGTCACCACCGTATTCCACCTGGACAAGTGCATCGGCTGCCACACCTGCTCCATCGCCTGCAAGAACCTCTGGACCGACCGGAAGGGCGCCGAGTACATGTGGTGGAACAACGTGGAGACCAAGCCCGGCACCGGCTACCCGACCCTCTGGGAGGATCAGGAGAAGTACCGCGGCGGTTGGGAGCTGCGCGACGGAAAGCTGCACCTTCGCTCCGCCGGCAGAGTCCGAGATTTCACCAACATATTCTTCAACCCTTACCTGCCGGCGCTGGACGACTACTACGAGCCCTGGAGCTACCGATACAGGGATCTGTTCGATGCCCCGCCCGGCGACGACCAGCCCACTGCGCGCCCCATATCCATGATCACGGGCCGCCCCATGGATATCGAGGCCGGCCCCAACTGGGACGACGACCTGGGGGGGTCGCCGATCTACGCAGCCAACGACCCTGCCCTGGTGGATCTGACCGAGGAGGAGCGGAGGCAGCTGTTCCAGTTGGAGAGGCTGAACCTCTTCTACATCCCGCGAATCTGCAACCACTGCCTCAACCCGGGCTGCGTGGCCGCCTGCCCATCGGGCGCCATGTACAAGCGGGGCGAGGACGGAATAGTGCTGGTGAGCCAGGATAAGTGCCGGGGGTGGCGCTTCTGCGTATCCGGCTGCCCATACAAGAAGGTCTACTACAACTGGGACACCGGCAAGTCTGAGAAGTGCCTCCTTTGCTACCCCCGGCAGGAGAACGGAATAGCCCCCGCCTGCTTCCACAGCTGCGTCGGCCGCATCCGCTACCTTGGCCCAGTGCTGTACAACGCCGAGGAAATCGAATACGCCGCATCCCGACCAGACGAGCAGCTGGTAGATGCCCACCGCAACCTGATCCTGGACCCCTTCGACCCGGACGTGATCGAGGGTGCCAGGGCCAACGGGATCAACGACCGGTGGATCCTTGCTGCCCAGCGTTCGCCGGTCTACAAGCTAATTAAAGTGTGGCGGATCGCCCTGCCGCTGCGGGACGAGTTCCGCACCATGCCGATGCTGTTCTACGTCCCGCCCCTGCTGCCGGTGATGGCCACCCAGGGCAAGCGAGGGTACAACCTTGAGGTGGAAGAGCTGTTCGCGGGGCTGGAGCAGTCCAGGATGCCCTTCCGCTACCTTGCCCGCCTCTTCGGGGCCGGAAACCAGGCTGTGGTACACGAGGCGCTTGCAAGGCTGGTGGCCGTGAGGGTGTACATGCGCTCCAAAACCGTGAACGACGTGAAGCCGGCCCTGGTTCAGGAAACGCTGGCCAAGGCAGGCATCTCGGCCGAAGAGGCTGAGGCGATCTTCCAGCTGACAGCAATGCCCGGCCCCGACGAGCGCCACGCCGTCCCGCCCTACCAGCGGGAGCTGCCTATCGCGGAGACCGGGGACCCCAACATCCATCAGGGTGAGACTGGCCTGGGCAGGCGGGAGCCGCCTCGGAGGGGGTTCTGATGGACAGAGGGCGCGAGTTGCTTGGGCGGCTGGGAGATTTGCTGGAGTATCCGACCGCCAACCTACCGGAAAAGGCCAGGGAGTGCCTGGAGTCGGCAGGCGGTGCCCCCCCTGAGGCTTTGGACGGGTTGAAGAGCTTCACCACCTTCGTGGCGTCCACTCCGTCGGGGCGATTGGAGGAGATCTACAGCGCCAGCTTCGACCTCGCCCCGGCCTGCTGTCTGTACGCCGGCTTTCACCTGCTGGGAGATGACCCCAGGCGGGGGGCTCTGTTGCTGATGCTCAAGCAGTGTTACCGAGAAGCCGGTCTCGAGTTGGGCGGGGAATTGCCGGACCACCTGTCGCTGCTGCTGCGCTACCTGGCAGTACCCCGGGATCCGGATTTCGAGATGGAGTTAGTCGGCCGTCTGCTGTTGCCCGCACTGGAGAAGATGGTGCCGGCGTTGGAGGAGGGCAACGGCTACCGCGGGCTGCTCCAGGCCGCAAGGGCCCTCTGCCGCGAGCACGCAGACCAGTGTAGCGTCGGGGCTTGTCCCCGACGGGGCCAGACGTCGG
>JGI24132J36420_10000620_pt1 | contig 17177 bp, 11 predicted proteins | sample BarGraNGADG00212_3_FD_36420 | JGI IMG/M metagenome (IMG submission 36420) | reverse complement strand
GCCGAGGAAGAGAAGGGCCAGCGTCCGGACGAGGACATGGCCGAGAACGGCGGGAGTCTTCGCCCCGCCAGCCTTCCGCCGGGTCAGAGCCAGCGGGATGGACACTCCCACGACGAAAAGGAAGCCGGGAAAAACGACGTCAGTCAGCGTGAAAATGTCCTGATCAGCCGTGGCGTGCTGGAGGATGAAAGGGATGGCCGCCATACCGGCGAGGTAGTTGACAAAGACCATGGCTAGGATGAGGAAGCCGCGGAACGCGTCTAGGCTGGTCAGCCGCTCATGTCTCCCGGTCGCCGTCACTGTAGCTCCGGAAGAAGTCTCATTCGCCGTCATCGGCCGCTCCTGCCCCCCTACGGTATTTGTTTGCAGTTCCTAGAGCTTTCAAATAAACGTTCCTAACCCTGTTGTTCTTCTCATTCTGAACAATCTCTTCAATTTTTGGCTTAAGTTCTTTTCTGACCACAGGATTACTTTTTTCGATTTCTGTCATTGCAAAGGCAGCACATCAGCGAACGACGGTGCTCTTATCTTTGGTATTCTCTCGAATGAATGTTACCATCATGTTACTACCCAACGGCCTGGGGCCGAGCAGTATCAACGCATCAGCAGCCGAAAACCTGTTCGACGCAGCAACAATCCTATATAGCCACACGTGCGCAGAATTGAGAGACCGTACTAATCCATTGGGGGAAACTATCGGAAACCGTGGGGGCCTGGAGAACAGTGCCTTTTGCGAGGCGTCCAAATACTCAGTCGATTCGATCCACTGGCGCCGATTACTTCGGCTTAAGTTCGTCAATCACAGATAGAGGCACGCGTTGTGTGATTTGTTGAGGATCAAACGCCAGGTCACCCGGTCTCTCGTACGCTGCCCACCTTGCAAGGGCCCGGCGTAAACTCTCGCGGCGACCGTTAAATATAAAGTTCCTTCAGCACATTGAGAGTTCTGTGCATATTTTTTTGATCGGTAAAGTGTGCTTCTTCCTTGCGTTAATTCCTCTCCTGCCATTTGCCGGTAACGAGCGCGCGTGCGCAGGGCGGTACCGCGGGGAACGAGACATAGGTGCCTGTTCAAATTTTTGTACCCCTCGGTTCCGGATGCTTCGCGTCTTCTTACGTCGGACCCACTCGACACAGGTTAAGATAAGGGTGGGAAGACGGAATCCAACGGTCAATCGCTTTCCGCTGTTGGCAACCGGTTCAAACGTGAGGTCCGCATGAAAAAAGATTTTCTTTGCCTGATCGTAGCGGGGGTCATCATCGTCTCAGTGGTAAGCGCCGGCTGCGCTAGCGACGCGAGAATGGGCAACGCGAGCGTAATCGACACTGCGCCCAACGACTATCAGAACGGATCTAACAAGAGCACGCAATCGTCGCTTGTCGGATCCTCCGCTGCGAATTTGGTAGCCTTTCAGCAGAGGCCACTACAAAAGCTCACGCTAACATCAATTGACGTGGGCAGAGCCGATACGCTCCTCCTCAGTTGGCCTGATTCGAGCTTTAACGCGCACTACATGCTCGTCGATGGGGGTACGTCTAAGGATTGGCCGCTTGTCAAGGCTTCTCTCGAGAGTAAGAACATTACCCACCTCGACGCCATCGTGTGCACGCACGAGCATGATGATCACTTGAACGGCCTCATTGAACTATTAAAAGGCGATACCGGTGTCGGACGCGCTTACGACGCGGGGTTCCTCCTGTGCAAGAAGAACTTGCCTGAATATCCCAAGGTGCAGGAGTACCTGCAGTTGCTCGCCGACAAAAACGTCGAACGGAAGATCGTGAGGGCAGGAGATGAGATTGACACTGGCAACCCAAACGTGATCATTCGGGTGCTGAATCCGGACCCCGATCACCTTATCGTGAGCCCTACAGGCAACGATATAGAGGCTGCGAACGCTAACAGCATCGCCCTTGAGATAACTTATAAAGACGCGCGGTTCCTTTTGATGGGCGATACGTTGTCCTCGTCGTGCGCGCAGATGAAAAGAGAAGGATACATTGAGCAGGCAGACGTGTTGAAGGTTAATCACCACGGATTCATATCCGGTGATGAGGCGTACAAGGAGTTTTTGCGCGCCGTGCAGCCGAAGATAGCCATCTTGACGTGCGGCTGTTACCGGCCAGACAACGAGACGCAATGGCAATGCCAAATGAGTCTGAATGTGACGCAATTGCTGGCCCCGGCTCAGGTTTATAGCTCTGCATGCAACGGGGAAATTACAATATCCACCGACGGAACCGGCTATCCGACGGCTGACTATGATGTGACGATGACGAAGGATCTCCCGTTTGGCGTGTGCCTTGCTCAGTGCACGAACTCGTGCAAAGCTTAGAGACCTGCCCACTCCTTTTTAGCGTCAGCGGAACTAACAGCTTATTCGGATCGACGAGTGTGCCAATCGAAATCCGTATCAAGCCTCGTGCTGTTTTCGCTTTCTGTAGATCCTCATTAAAATCGTCTTCGACCGTAAGCGATCGCGAATGTCAAGATGTTTAAATTGGCCCTCTGGTTACGCGAGTTCCACGGCCCGCTCAAAATAATCAGATTTGGCGTATCGATCGAGACTGTGCGCACTTTTCTAGCTTCTGGAATTGTTCAGGATAAGTCTTGACTTGATTTTTTGTCGCTCACGCTGTCGAAGTGCGCCCGCCGCTTCAGAGACCGATTTTTTGTACAAATCTATGAGCGTTGTTGCCTTTTGAGCAGCTTTGCGCCGACACCTAGCTTTCTAAAGTGCTGCTGAGCGCGCCAGGAGGAGGATGTCACCTTTCCATTGGCAGAGAAAGCGTAATTGTCAAAGGAAAAGGCGTAAGGTCAAAGACAGATCTAAGCGAGCAATTCTAAACAAAATGCCTTCGCGTCGCTGAACTAGAAACGGTAAGCCGGCAATTGGCGTAACGCCCAAACCAAGCATTGTTGGGCAAGATTCATTAACCTCACAGCATATGTTGAAATAAGCCCTGTCTGTCAGGGCAACAAAAAAATGGTACAAGGCGTAATTCTTGCAGCCGGAAGAGGAGTGAGATTGAGGCCTCTTACCGATACCAAGCCAAAATGCCTCCTTGAAGTCGCCGAGAAACCGCTGCTAGCGTATCAAGTCGAAGCTTTTGCATTGGCAGGTATTGAAGACATCATCGTTGTATCAGGTTATCTCCACGAGCAACTTGTGCAGTTTGCTCGATCGATCGCGCTGGAACGGGGGGAGATTACAATCGTAAGGAACACCAGATTCCTTGATACCAACAATATGTACTCATTGTGGCTTACCAAGAGCCTCCTCAACCAAGACCTGATACTAGCTAACGGAGATGTCTTATTTGACCCCTCAATACTGACCGATATGCTCGCCAATAAGAATGATAATTTGGTAGCGTCAGATGCCGGTAGCTATCGTGAGGAAAACATGAAGATCAAAACGATCGATGGGAGACTAGTCTGCATCAACAAAGGGCTGTCAAAAAACGATTCCTTTGCCACCTCACTCGACCTTTACAAGATAGGTAAAATTGAAGTTAAGCGCTTGTTTGATCTGATGGAGGCCAATTACATCAATAAAAACGACCTAAATCAGTGGACTGAAGTTGCTCTGCAGGACCTATTTGACGAAGAAATATTCTATCCTTTTGATATCGGGGCAAGGAGCTGGATCGAAATAGATACCTACAGTGATCTCGCGAACGCCAGTCACTGCAAATGTGTGGGGCTAAATCGTGAATAGTCTTGCCAAGATTGGCGGATTTTTGGTGGATTTAGACGGTACCCTATATCTTGGAAATCAAATCATTGCAAGGGCACCCGAGTTTATCGACAGTCTAAGACGTCACAAAAAGAAGTTTCTAGTACTCTCGAACAACTCTTCTATGAGCCGAGAGAGCTATCAAGAGAAACTGCAAAAGCTTGGCTTCGATATTACGGCGGATCAAATCTTTACCTCTACTACAGCTACGACCTTTTTTCTGCGCAAGCGCTATCCGAATTCGGTTGTTTACCCGGTAGGAACCCCTGATTTTGAACGGGAATTTCGCACAAATGGCATTAAAATCAGCAAAAAACGCGGACATCGTTTTGCTCGGGTTCGACATGACGTTGACTTACAAAAAAATCGCCCACGCAACGAGGCTGATACTTGCTGGTGCACCGTTTATTGCGACGCATGCCGACCTATTCTGTCCAACTGAAAATGGACCTATACCCGATATAGGCCCCATGATTGCCCTATTCACGAAAGCTACTGGTGTCTCTCCGAAGATAATTGGAAAACCCAATAGTGAGATGATAGACGCCGCGTTATCACTATTGAAAACTCCCGCGGCGAGCGTCGCAATGGTCGGCGATCGAGTTTATACTGACATGAAGCTGCCCACGACTTTGGACTGACTTCCATCTTAGTGTTAAGCGGCGAGGCGAAAAGAACAGACTTGAAGACATTGACTTCAAAGCCCGACTTCATCTTCGAATCTGTTGCAGATATTATTAACGAATTGTGAATTATCAGTTTCCTAATCGGTAGTTCAACATCATCAAGCTCAAGAAATGCAGTCAAACAGTCACATCTCTTGCCAAACTGATGCCAATTAGGTGCTTGCCAGAAGGCCAATCGACTGATTGTTCTCACGCTGAATACCGGAAAACGTGGATCCGGCAGTTGCGCAACTTTGTTAGACCCAGCTCTCGCCCATCAAGATTCTTGCATACACGTGATTTTTAAAGCCTTGTTTATATCCGCGCGAGTGGTTGCTCACGACACAATGTTGCAAGCGCGCGGTTCAGGTCACTGACGATGCCACCTCTGAACACAACATCGCCGTTGAGCCACCACACTTCATCGTCGTCGTTGTGTGTAATCCGGCCATAAGGCGTGCTTCGGTATTTGTCTGCGCACAGCAGCGTCTGAGCAAATATAAGGCAAGGGGGCCTATCAGTGATAGTCTCGATGGGATCCAACGACCAAGTGAATGTCGTCAATGCTCGAAAAGCGAGTGAGGTGGCGCAGTTGCAAATCTACTATCGTGTACTCCTTCCTGACACGTACCAACGGCTTGGGAATGCTTTTCCCGTATCGATCAGCATCCTGCCCCGCAGGTCACTGCTTTCAGGAGCTCTCCGTCAGCTCCTCTTGGATAGCTCAGCCATGAAGTGTGCAATGAAACACTTGAACTGTTTGATGTGGATATTATCTGTTGCTAATGCCTTGTTTGTTGCTTAGGGACACGCTGATAGCCTCTTGAATACCCGGCTCGCTTGCCTTCCTCGCTTTACACGACATAGGCAAAAAGAACGCTAGCTGATAAACCGAGAACGCTTCGTTACTTTGCGAACGCACTAGGGGAGATCTGCCCTAGGCATCGATTCACTGTTTGCTTGGATGAGCACTTTGACGTAATCTCGGACACGCGCCGGGTCGTCAAGACATGCGTTAACAAAACTGATGAGCGGCGTGTCTACTTCGGCGAGCTCACTCTTTCTTTTAAGCGCTCGTGCCGCGTTCACACCTTCAAGGACAACGTTGGATTTTATATCCTTTGGCGTTATCCCCAGTTTGCCCACGATAAAGCCGAGGATTCGATTTCTGCTCTTGTCGACATTCGCTGTCAGGTGTAAGTCACCGTGCGCACAGAATTTCTGCGCCAAGTTTGGGTCTGAAGTGATTTTGGCGAGGATATGACTCATCTCTTTGAAGCACAAACTCAAGAAGCCATAATGCGCGTTGTTTCCCGTCACCGTTGCGTCGAAAATGCCCGTGGCAATGGCGTAAACGTTTTTTAGGATGCCGCACAGTTCGACGCCCTGCACATCGTTTGACATATCCAGGACAAGATTCGGCGCTTTAAAGGCCGTAAAAATGAGCTCGCGATCCGCGCGCTGATCCAAACCGAGTGTGGCGCACGAGAACGCACCTAGTATTAATTCGTCTGCAAAGGTCGCTCCAGAAAAGCTTGCCGTCTGCACGTCGCCGGCTTCGTCCTTTATGACTTCTGACATAGTACTCAGCGAGGGGCATTCTATGCCCTTGGCGGTAGAAACAATCATCTTGCCTTGCAAACAGTCCTTTAGCGCGCGGGTGACGTCTCTCGTAACCCCCGATGGAATTGAGAATACGATAAGGTCTGATTCTTTGAGCTTGCCGGCCTGGCGCGAGAGGTCGAACGCCGTGATGTTGGCGTTGAGCTTTATGAACGGATGATATGACGGATTGATGTGGTGCTCGTTTACTGAGCGCAAGAGCTCGACATTTCTTCCGAAAAGGGAAACCTGCTCCGTGCGAGAGGAGATCGTTTGCGCGAGTGCGGTGCCGAAGCTGCCCGCTCCTATGATTGAAACCCTCATTAGCTCTCTTCTTGTTAGATAAGCGATTTGGCCTTTTCTAAGCCCTGTTCAAAATCGATCTGCGAGCGCCTGAGGACGCTCACGTGAAGAAACGTATACGCTCGGTCAACGGCCGACAGGTTGCCTTTTTCAAAACGGCCATCACGCCCGCGGCGCCCTAGGAACGCTTTGCGAACGGGCAAATCCTCTCTCATCGTGAAATTTGCGCCGGCGGCATTGCGGGGCGCGGTTTTTGCGGAGTCACACTTGTCTTCACTGTTCTCCCAACGAACTCCCATGACAGCGAGCATGTCTTTGATTCGTGCGATTTTTGAGATACTGTTCGGGTCCGGATCAGCCACGGTATGCTCGTTGGCGACTCGTGCGAGCGCTTTGAGACTGTCCCTCGCTAGCCCGCGTCCTGATCCTGTCCCCAGTATTGCCACTTTCATGGTTCGTGTTGGAAATGGTTACCTCGGATAAAACAGTTCTCGATATTCTGTTGAAATGGGACATAAGCGTTGCGGTTTCGACGGTAGAAGCGACCGGAACCCCCCCTACAGCTCGTGCTTCCCTTGTAGACCCCAGAATCTAAGGGCGATCTCGGCCTCCAAGGCCCGTGCATACCGTAAAACTCGCTGCGAGGAACGCACGCAAGCTTCCCGATCTGACGAAGAGTTGGGCGGCTTTTTTTAAACCGTGACGCAGTTGGTGCTACGCTTTTCCGATCTCTTTGATGATAGCTTCATAGACGCGCTTGCTGCTATCTCCGTCTCGGAATGCGTTGAACACGCTGCTGACTCGCTCTCGCTCACTCGTATACGCCTCCCTTTTCTTCACGATGTCTTGAATAGACCCGAGGACCTCTTGCCAATTACGAGCCTTCGGTCCGGGAGTTACAGCGTTGTAGTCGTAGTACAGGGACCGTTCGACGTCGGTATAGCGTTCGATATCAAAGGGAGCAAATATCACTGGCCGGTCCAAGAGCAAGTAGTCAAAATAGACACTCGAATAGTCAGTAATCAAAAAATCGGTCTCGGGCAGGAAAGCGTAGAGATCATAGTTAATGTCCTCGTCGGTGATGAAATGCACGTTGGTGAATTGAAAGCCGAGTGACCCGCCACTTGATAGTTCGACGAAATGCGGTTTGACGAGGAGAATGACACGCAGCTCGGCGAGCGCAGCATCTATCGCACTCAAACCGTCTATGAGAGAACTAAGGCTGCCGCTTCCTTCTTGCCGATGCGTTGGAAGGTAGATTCCCAAAAGATGGTTTTTCTTGAGACCCCGAAGTTTTTCTACTAGAGAAGCTTCGTGCCTTTTCGCTTTGAAGAAAGCGTCAGTTCGGGGATAACCCGTGACTCGCACTTGCTCGCGCGGTACTTTAAACGCTGCGGCCATCTTGGCTCGCACCTCTTCAGAGGCCGCGATATACAGGTCACTCTTGCCTGCGTTTGCGTTAAGGGGAAGCACCTGGAACCGAGGGATAGCAGCCGCCGGATGCAAGCTGCTTTTTTCGTCATCGTACCCTATCTTCTTAAGCGGTGTGCCGTGCCACAACTGGACGACCTTCACGCGTCCGAATGGCCACTCGTAATACATGTTGACGTCAACCATATGGGTCATCGTGGTGATCCAGACGCCCGAGCGAGCGCGTAAGAACAGGCCTTGGGGGCTGTTAATAAGGCGCGCCTCATACCCAAGGCGCAACACGAAATCGCGGGTTGCCGCATCCTTCGTAAGCCACACCGCCCTGACGTTCGGGTGATTTCTACTGACGTATTCGAACAAGTATTTGCTATTATCCCCGTACTTCTCCCCAAACCGCGCGCCAAACAGCCACAGATTCGTGTTCTTCGGCACCAAACACGTCGCTAAGAATATCAAGTCTCCAAGTAGTTTAAAGGCAAATCCAATTGCGTTATTAGTTACAAGCAGCGCTATGATTCTCTGCGAAAACTGAATTGGACTTAACATGAAGATATCGCCGAAAGTGCGACCTCTCAGATGGATTTGGCTTCAAAAAGATCACAGGTGAGCGACCTTATTAACGTAACGATTATACTTATCTTCAGCGTTCGCCACGTGGTGCAGGGTTACGACCTTGCTCATCGGAGTGACCCCTCGGTGATCACTCCGATAAGGTCGCCCAAACTTGTTATCCAATTGACTGTTTCCGTTGTCCAAATAAAAATAGCGGTTAAGAAGCTGCGCCACTGCGTGCCTAAAGCGCCGCCATAAGATCGTTGCTAAGGAGCGAAAAGCCGTTCAATCCGCAAGACTCACAGAGCAACCTAATGAGGGGTAGATAGGTAACGGTTGAAGCCTTGGAGCACATCGTGCGCGCTCAAATAGTTGCAGGCAGCTGAGGACGATGAGCAGCATAGCCATTGCGAGCGCTCGATTGGCGCACGGCGCCTCTGGCTTGCGTGAAAACCGATAACCTTATGATATGTTTTGCGCTTTGTCAAGCATCCTAACGCGTAAGGGATCGCCCTGCACTCGTGTAGGCTTGTAAACCGATGATGATCATTGCTCTCTTCACCGACGTCAAGCCGAGCTCCCGACCATTCGACTGCAGAAGCGCAGGGCGGTACGATGATGTTCTGCTACAATGCTCAGCATATCGGCGACTTCAGGCAGGTGGCGAGGAGTATCGTGCCGAACGGCGCGGAGAAATGGCAATTTACTTCTGGCGTCTATATCTCTTCACCTGCATTAGCGAACGGCGGAGTTTACATAGGCAGCTATGACACAACGTCTATGCACTCAACACCAAGAGTGACGTCAAGCGCTGGGCTTGTCAGCGTCATCTTCGTCACAGCGAGCGGCGAGTGGGGGCATTATACTTCTCGTCGCACACAAACTTATATGGTAATATACGGTTTCGTTCGTCTAGGTCTACTGTGATGTCGCTCAAGGAATTCGCGTACCGCGTTCTCAGCATACCGTACGAGATAGTTTTCAAGGAGCAGATGGGCGATGAAGCGCGCATCTTTTTTCTTGGCACCTCATACGTGGCTATCGGTACGCTGTTCGGGGCGCTGCTAACGTTTACGTTCAACATCGTCGCGGCACGGGTCTTAGGGCCTAGTAATTTCGGCAATTTGAGCCTCATCACGGCCCTCAGCGCGATTTTCGCCATCTCAATGGGGGTAGTGTTAACGCCGACCGTAAAATATGCTTCGGAAGCACACGATGATGCAGAGCGCGTACGTGCCATCTCCACCTCCGCAATTCAATTGGTGGTGTTTACGTCTGTCACGACAGGCGTTTACGCATTGCTTGCCTCGCAACTAGCTCAAATTTTTGGAGTCGCAGCGGATATATACGCGTTCGCGCTGGTGTACGCCGTCAGCATTACTTTTTTTACGATAACCATGAATACCCTTAGAGTTCTTATTAGAATGCGTGCGTATGCGCTCTTTAATGCCGCTCAATCCGTCATATTGCTCGCTGCATTTCTCACCTTTATTGGTTTTAACGTGAGGTCGTGGGAAGCGGCAGCATATTCAATCTTTATCTCGAATGCGGCAATCAGCCTCATCTTGTTCGCGTACCTCAAACATTACTTTACACTTCAATTTGATCGGCTGTGGTCGAAAAAAATACTGGACTACTCCGTCTTTGCGCTGCCAGGAGCCATAGCAATCTCGTGCATGGGCGTGGACCGCATCATCATCAACAAATTCCTGACAGCGTCGGATGTGGGCTTGTATAACGCGTACTCTCTGCCCTCGCTCACTATTGCCTTCACGCTTTGGGGCATCGCTAACGCCGGGTTTTTTCCTTTTGCGTCCAGGAGGAATGACAAGCCGACTCTTTTTCGTAGCGTCAACAAAGCGGTGCCCTACTTGGCTGCCTCGTTCACGCCATTAATCGTCCTCCTTCAGGCGCTCGCTTTTGTTTTTTACGGCAGCCAGTACACATTCAGCTTGGCTATCGCGTTCTTTTTTGCGTTTGCCGCCACCGCATGCGTTGTTTATCAATGCTATCTGTGGCTCATTGCTTCTGTTGGTCCTAGCGGAGCTAAAGTGAATGCCATCAGTGCCGTGCTCGCTCTCGTCGTGCTTGTCACCTTCGACGTTATTCTGATCCCGTTCATTGGGATTTCAGGTGCTGCGATTGCGCTCTTCTTTGCGTACGCGGTACCCGGCATTTATCTTTTCTCTCGAAGAAGGGTATTGAGCCCGAGCTAGGGAGACCGGATTGCGTTGCTCTTATCCTCATTTTGAGTCCCAAGTGTGTAGTTTAAGCCCCCTCAACTGACGTCATCGAAAACTTTGCGTGATTCTCTGTGAGCAGATTGCCGGGCGGCACACGGTGAGGGGGGCTTGTTAAGCTTGATCAACGCGATGGCGTGTCAGCGTATCCTACGTATATTCCCGGTGCTTATAGTAAAAGACACCTTCCACGATGACAGAAGGTGAGGTTCCGAATCTGCGCTGCTAGGGCGGCTTCAACGCGCTAGTGTGCTCTCGCAACCGAGCTCGGTGCTGCAAGAAGCCCCCAACTAGTTGGATCTGCTTGTAGCGAAATAGCCGTTTAAGGGTGCGACTGAAGCACGCCCGCAGAATTACCTGCGCGAAATTGTTCGTTTTACGAGTCTGATCTTAGTTTTTTCCGTAACGCTATGGACTTAAGCTGAGCGCTCTGCCTGTTTCGGTTTTGCAGCAGCGTACAGTACGACAGCTTTCCTGCATGCCTCGCTTTCCCGCTTCAGAAAGTAGATATATAGTTCGAGCAAACGACTGAATCACAAAGATCATACACGAGGACACCTTCCACCATCTCAAGCGCGCCAGCATCGCCAGCTTATCCGCTACGCATCCATGAAGATACCGAACCCTTTTCAAGCAAATGATTGGGATATTGCCACGTTCTTCAGGCTTATCGCGGTCCTTCAACTCTCGACGTGGATCTTGATCGGTTTAGACGCCGTCGGGCTGCGTATTCCAATTTTGCGCGAAGCGGTCGTCCTACTCTATCTCCTATTTGTCCCAGGCATCCTCCTCTTGCGGGTTTTTAGATTACACCAACTCCATCACATTGAAACCGTTGTTTACACGCTCGGATTAAGCGTTGCATCGCTGATGCTGACAGGGCTCTTCATGAATGTTGTCTATACGCGCTTCATCAGTGCTACGCCTTTGTCCCTGCTGCCGTTTATCGTAACGATAAGCGCCGTTGTTGTGGGGCTTTGTCTGTTAAGCTATGCTCGCGATCGGGGGTTCCAAGCTCCTACTGCTATCGACATTAGGATGTTTTCATCTCCGGCCCCCGTGGTTTTGCTGTTATTGCCCTTTGTGAGCATTTTTGGGGCCTATGCGTTCAACGTTACGGGGACAAGCGTCGGCACAGTCATCACGCTTCTCGCCGTTGCCGCGCTGATCCTTGTGTGCGGCTTTACGAATTACATTCCTAAACGGTACTATGGCATCGCCGTTCTCGCCGTAGCCGTGGCCCTGCTGCTTCACAGCGCTCTTGTCACGAACCACTTGTGGGGGTTCGACGTGCAAAACGAGTACGACGTTGCGCATTTTGTCCAAAGCAATGGCGTCTGGGGCAGTCCGCCGCAGCTCAATGCGGATTCCTTGAACCTCAATTCAATGTTAAGCATAGTGATGCTTGCGCCTCTGCTCTCTATTGCGACGGGGATAGACCTCACGTGGGTCTTGAAGCTCATTTTTCCCCTTCTGTTCGCCGTTGTGCCCCTTGCGCTCTTCCGGCTATATGAAAAGCAGACAACGCACCGCATCGCTCTTTTTGGGGTTTTCTACTTCATGGTGACTTTCTCATTCTACACTGAGATGGTCGTTATGGCGCGCCAGGAAATTGCTGAGCTCTTTCTCGTCTTATTCCTACTCGTTCTCGTCGACAAGGAGATGGAACGGACGCCACGTTTCGCGTTGTTTGGGCTCTTTGGCTTTTCATTGATCGCATCACATTACGCGCTGACGTACATCTTTCTCTTTTGTTTGATCTTGGCTTGGCTGATCCTCGCATTNTCGCGGCGCTATGACGTCAGCGCCTTGCGGCACTGGGGGGCGCGNAACGCCACCGGCGATCGACACACGCGTACGTTTCGCAAACCGAAACTGCTCAGAACCACATCAACGGGAATTAGTGTGGTCCTCGTTGCAGGATTGGGCCTCATTACCCTCTTGTGGTACCGTTTTGCGAACAATTCGAAGTCCCTTGACATCCTTATCTCTATCTTTAATCGTACGCTCGCGTACATAGGAATACGCATACCGCCGGTAAGCGAGAGTGGAGTTAACGCTTCCAATCCGATACTGGAGGTTCCCAAAACCGCCGGGCGAGGATTGGATACCACTGGGCTGCAGACCCTTTTGGTTCAGCAGCTCCCGATGCACGACGTGACCAAGTACCTCATACTGGCAGCGCTGATCGTCTCAGTCATGGGCATCTTTTTCGCGTGCAGGGAGCGCCAGCGGCTCAGACTCGCCCCTCCATTCGTTGCGATTTCTGTAGCCAGCGTGGTTCTGTTGCTGATCTGCCTTGTAGCACCTTATTTCGCCTCAAGTCTCAATATCTCTCGGTTCTATCACATCACTCAAATTGAGTTAGGCGTCTTCCTTGTCATAGGTTTTGTTGGCATTTTCAATCTTGTGAAAGCGCCCCCCCGTACGGCGAGTGTGAACACGCTTTCTCGACTCCCCATCAAGGCCCTCGCCTGTTTCACAGTCATATTGTTGCTTTTTAACGTGGGCTTGGTGTATGTAGCAGCAGGAGAGTTAACGAATAGCGCCACGGTGCTTGCACTCGATAAGAATGTCGACTATTCAAAGTTCAACGATCAAGAGACCACCGCTGCGGGCTGGTTGGGCGGCCACAGCTCAGGCAGCGAAATATACACCGATTTCTTCCGGTTCTACGCCATCTACATCATCGACAGAAATCACGCGCGCCACCTCCCGATTGGGGGTTCTTGGGCCACTTTGCCGCCGGGATCGTACACGTACCTAGGAACGCCCAACGTACAAAACAGCAAACTTGTGCTCGACGCGAACTCGGTCACCAGCAGTACCGTCGAAGTAGACTCCCGATACTTCGTGGGTGGAAGAAGCGCCATTTATTCCAACGGCGGCGCACAGGTCTATCTCAACACAGCCTGACCGCACAGAGGATTCACGTCGCCTGATGATCAGGAGCGACCCCCCCATGCGCGCTTGGACGCGCTTAAGCGCAGAGGTGCTCTCACGCTCGGCTGACGACGCCGAAAATGAGATATGACAGACGGAACAAACACTACGACGACAAGCTGTCCAGCCGACTATAATCATCGGCGATAGGGGCACACCTCGTCGTCCGGAAAGATCGGGCTTGCGAAAATAGCTGGGCTGGGGGGCGCGCCCGCTTATCATCTGCGGCGAGTCTCTCGAGACGGACGGTGAAGATCCCACGTGAACGTCTTTGATATTATTATGTACACGGGCCTGTTCAGGCCCCTCTCTGGCGGGCAAAGCAGGTACAACAACCTCATACAACAGTTGCGAAAGCGCGGTCATGCCGTTATCGTCTTGGAGCCTGATGAGTACGTCGATGCACAGGACTGCACGCTCGCAACGGTATATTCGTATAAGGACTTCAAGCTCTTCGGGCGCAATTTCGGTTCCTTTCGGGATTTTGTAGCCAATTATGTGCTCAAGGTCCTTGAAATCGTTCGAACGAATCGCATCGACCTCGTTCAGGTGTCTCATCCAAGCGGGGCCTCTGCTGTTAAGCTGGCCACCGTCATAGCGCGAAAGCACGTGCCCATCGTGTATGCACCCCATAACGTCGAGTCTGCTCTCATCGCAGAGACCATCATCGAAGATAGGCGTTACGAGAGGCTCACGAGCTTTGAACGAGGCGTGATTCCGGCGTACTTTGAAGCGCTCGAACGGTTCGTTGCCAAGCGTGTCGCCGCGGGAGTCATTGCAGTCAGCGATCATGATCGTGAGGTCCTGATCAACAAGTTCTCGCTCGATCCGCAGAAGGTCCACGTCGTCCCATCAGGCTGCGCGGCCGTGAGTCTTCCGAGCGGATCCGAGCGAGCCGACGCTCGAGAAAAGCTTGGCATCGGTCCGGAAGAGATATGCGTCCTCTTTCATGGCTTTTACGCGTACGGACCGAATCGCGAGGCGTTCAAAGTGATTCAAGAGTATATCGCGCCGCGAGTAGCCGTCAAGAACGACCGAGTAATCTTTTTACTCGCCGGAACGGACGCCCCGGTTTTCGAGCGCGGCAACGTGCGCTCAGTGGGTTTTGTGCAGGATTTGCGACACGTGCTTGCGAGCGCCGATATCGCGCTCGTGCCGCTTACAACCGGCAGCGGCACTAAGCTCAAAGTGTTTGACTATATGAATTATGCATTGCCGATCGTTGCCACCCGTAAGGCTATGGAGGGAATCAAAGCGAACGACGGGCACGAAGCGTTGATCGCTGAGAATCTCGATGAGGCACTCATCAGCAAGCTTCTGCACCTCTCGGAAGATGTCGACGAACGCCGCCGCATCGGCTCTAACGCGCGAAGGCTGCTCGAATCGACTTACACGTGGGACGCGATCGGTGATCAGCTTGTGATCGCCTACGAGCACATACTCAGAGAATGGGACGTTGAGCGGCGTGGACGAACGCGTGGGTCTAAAGGCGCCGAGATCTGAAGTGGGCGTCACCCCCGAGACCGGAAAGCTCTTTCGTTTAACTGGCGGCGTTGCCTGAGGTCGCTGTAACGTTGGTTCGACGGTGTGTGCCGTGTTGCGCGAACTAGTCAGGCGATCTTCCGCCACCGCTCCTGACAGTCTCAGCGAAGACGGAAACATTTATGGCTGAGCAAGTGCGACTCAGAGCGACCGTGAATCGCACCACTATTCTCACCTCAGTTCTAGCTGCCCTCTTGATTCTTGCAGTTCTAGGAACTGTGTTGATCGTTATATTTCCGCACCCAGGCGAGCCATTCACTGAGTTATATTTATTGGGCCCCAACGGAAAGGCGAGCAACTATCCCACGAATTTGACCGTCGGTCAAACGGGCAACGTCACGGTCGGAGTCGTCAATCACGAGAACGCGAACGCCAACTACACGCTAGTGGTCAAACTCGATAACGCGACTATCGCGACGCGATCATTTAGCTTGGCAAACGACGAGAAGTGGGAAGGCTCCATCTCGTATACGCCGACACACACCGGCCTTGGACAAAAGGTGGAATTTAACTTGTATAAGGGCAGCGACCCGGAGGTATACCGCTCGGTGTACCTCTACCTTAACGTCACGTGAGGGGTGCGCGTTTTTTGCCACGCCTGCTCAGGCAGGCTTCGCTCTTGTTCTTTTCAATGCGTTCGAACGCAAAAGGATGAGTAATACTAGTTAGAGCCTCCGAATTTCAGATCTGCGCGGTTGTAACCCCAGAAGAGCACGTTACAGCAAATTCTTATATGTGCAATACGATCATTGATGATGACGCTTACACAAACAGGGTGGGACAATGCCGACAGCACTCATAACTGGTATCACAGGACAAGATGGATCATACCTCGCAGAGCTCCTACTTGAAAAGGGCTACGAGGTCTATGGCCTCGTAAGAAGGCTTAGCACTCCCAACGAGACACGCATAAAGGCTTCTATAGATCGACTCGTGCTACTCCAGGGCGACCTTACCGATCAGTCGTCGCTCAACATCGCTGTGCAGACAGCGATGCCTGACGAGGTATACAATCTGGCGGCTCAGTCATTCGTCGCCACGTCGTGGAACCAGCCAGAGCTGACCGGTAACGTCACTGGACTTGGCGTCGTTCGCGTTCTAGAGGCGGTGCGGCACTTCCGTCCCACCGCACGATTCTACCAAGCCTCGAGCAGCGAGATGTTTGGAACGTCGCCGCAGCCGTTGAAGAACGAAACGACGCCGTTCCATCCAAGGAGCCCGTATGCAGTCGCTAAGGTGTTCGGGTACCATACGACGGTCAACTATCGCGAAAGTTACGGGCTATTCTGCAGTAACGGGATTCTTTTCAACCACGAGTCGCCGCGCCGCGGCATCGAGTTCGTGACCAAAAAGATATCGGACGGCGTTGCGCACATTGCTCACGACCACGCAAGGGAACTGCGATTGGGCGATATCGAAGTGCGGCGTGACTGGGGGTACGCCCCCGACTACGTTGAGGCGATGTGGCTCATGCTGCAACAAGATGAACCTGAGGACTACGTTATTGCTACGGGCGAAAGTCATTCCGTCCGTGAATTTGTCCAGCTTGCATTCGCCGAAGTCGGCTTGAACTGGGAGGATCACGTTACCATCGACAAGGACTTGATGCGACCTGCCGACGTCGCTGACTTGTGCGGCGACGCCTCGAAAGCCCGCACAAAGCTGGGCTGGACACCTCATACCTCTTTCGAGGAGCTCGTACGAACGATGGTCGATGCAGACGTCGAGAGATACCGTAGACCGGTCAGCGAGGGTCGGCCGCCCGAAGGGACCCGGTCCTAAGCTCACACTGCACATCGCAAGTGACGACCGATTCGATAATCAATCGATCCATGCTTTTGAATCCCTTCCGCATCAACGATTGGAAGCTCACAGAGACGCTCAAAGCGGTCTTCATTCTACAGTTTATCGTGTTGGCTCTCGTGGGATTAGACGGGATAGGGATTCGCCTCCCGCTTGCGCGCGCCTCCGTGGGAGTCGTATATTTGCTCTTCGTTCCGGGCATCCTCATTCTCAGGGTGATCCGCGCTCACGGCCTCGGGAGCACGCGAACGTTGCTCTTCTCCGTTGGCATCAGCATCGCGACCATCATGTTCGTCGGGCTTTTCGCAAACGTTGTGTACCCACTGTTCGGTATCGAACGGCCGTTAGGCCTCGCC
>JGI24132J36420_10000606_pt1 | contig 17350 bp, 19 predicted proteins | sample BarGraNGADG00212_3_FD_36420 | JGI IMG/M metagenome (IMG submission 36420) | reverse complement strand
TCGGCAAGGAGCGCGACCGAGTTCGAGATGAAGAAAACTCCAACTTGCGCCGCTGCCGTGATCGCGAGGATGGCGAGGCTGATCCCAACCGCCTTGAGCCCCGCGTGGGAGCGAACGATCGAGCGATCAACGAGGCCATGCGAATGGCCGTGAACGTCGCGGTAGTCATGCTGGTGCCGAGAGGGCGTCAGGAAGCTTCCTCGATCGGCTCCGCGCGGCCAAGACGCACGTGCTCGATGTGGTACAGCGCCTGATCGAGGAAGTCGGCGACGTGCGAGTCGTGCAGCGCGTAGACGATCTTGCGACCTCGCCGCTCGCCGACAACGAGCCGCAGGTGACGGAGCAGACGCAGCTGGTGAGAGACCGCCGACGCCTCCATGCCAACCGCCTCGGCGAGCGCGTTTACCGAGCAGGGTCCCTCGCGCAGACGACCGAGAATCCGGACGCGGCTCGGCGTAGCAAGCGCCTGCATCGTCTCGGCAACCTGCTCGGCGGTTCCCGCGTCGACGGGCGAAGGAGTCGCACGTCTATTAACGCCGTGGGTCACCCCGGGATGATAGCTGAAGCATTGTTCAGATATTCATGGATAGCGAGTGCGGTAGGCGCTTATTCTGAGCAGCTACGGGTTCCGTCGCGGGCGCTCGCTATTGACCCGCGCGAGGCCACTCAGCGGCTTTTCGAGCGCCTCTTCGTTTCCTTCCTCACGCTCGACGTCATCGCCGGCGTTGCCCGTGGACGCTGATACCTAGGCCGCGCGGTCCGAGCAGGTCACGGTCGGCGCTTCAGCGCCTGAGCTCAGCGCGGTCGAGGCATTTGGTCGAAACAAGCACTACCGGTTCGAATAGTGACCGATTAGCTCCACTCTTCGCCAAAAGTCCGCTCTCCCGCGGAGGGCATGACGACTTTCGGCGGTTCTGCACGGAGTTCTCGTGGAGGTGGGGGGCGGCGTTCGGTGAGCCGCGCCCGCCATGCCGGTCGCGGCGGACATTGGCGGAGTCAGCACGTCGCTCTGGTGCGCCGGTGGGTAGCGATTGCCCGCGCGGCGATAATGGGCGCCATGGGCGCCGTTCAGAGCAGCGAGAGAGCGACTACGACCGGGGGTGAACGCTTGTGCGGATCGCGCTAGCGCTGACGATTACGGTGGTCTCGGCCTGTTGTCTCAACCTCGGGTATTTACTCGAGTACAACGTTGCCTCGAAGCTACCTGCGTTATCGCTCCGCCGGCCGCTTGCCTCGCTGAGATCACTGCTCGGTAATCGCCGCTGGCTCGCGGGTCTCGGAGTCGAGACGGTCGGCTGGCTCCTCTACGTGGGCGCGCTGGCCCTGGCGCCGCTGTCGCTCGTGCAAGCGACCGCCGCCGGCGGTATCGGGATCCTCGCGATCATGGTCTCCCGCTTCACGCGCGTCCTGCTCACGGTCAGGGAGCGATTCGGAGTGGCGGTGTCGGTTATGGGCCTCGCGCTGCTAGGCGTCAGCTTGCTTGGCGACCATGGTGCGGGCACTGCCGCCGGTTATCTCTGGATCGGCGTTTGGCTTGTCGCTTCCGCGAGCGCCGCCGCGGTCTGCATGTGGCTGCTCGNAGGTGTGATCGGCGCCGGGCCGGCCTGGGGCATTGCCGCGGGCATTCTCTTTGCAGCCGGGGACGTCTCGACGAAGATGGCGGTCGCGGGCGGGGTGCGGAACATCGCCTTCTTGGTCTGCCTGATCGTGTTCTACGGTGCCGGTACGGCCGTTCTGCAGGCCGGTTTCCAGAGAGGCAGTGCGCTAACGACGGCGGGCCTCGCGACATTGATGACAAACGCGCTGCCGATCGCCGCCGGGATGACGGTCTTTCGGGAGCCGCTCCCCGCGGGCTGGATCGGCGCGGCTCGTATCGGCGCCTTCGCCGCCGTCGTCGNNGGCGCGGTCCTTCTCGCCTCGCGCACGAAGGCGGCGGAGCGGCGCCCCTCGGGGGAGGAGTCGCGCGAACTCTCCTCGAGTCCTGTCTGAACGCAGTCCGCTCGTGAAACGCCGCTGAGTCAGTCTTAGCGCTCGAACCGAGCCTGCTCTTCGGCTGTCCGCTCGGCGGTCGGCTCGGCTTCTAGCCGCTCGTCCGGGATCGGTTCGCCGCTCTCGATCGACAATCCATAGCTGCCGGCGGCCAGCCTCTGCTCGGCTCGTTCGACGGCCGCCAGCTCGGCGTGCAGGTCGTCGGAGAGGCCTTCGTCCAGTTCGGCGTCGTAAACATCCGAGGCTTGATCGGCCAGATGCTGGTCGGTCGTCGGCTCATCGCTTTCACGCGGCGCCAAACCACGGAGGCTTTCCTCGATTCGCTCGCGTTCGCGCGAAAGCAGCTTGCGTGCTCGCTCAGGATTCATGCTCTCGAGCGTACACCCTGGCGCCCACGGCGAGTCGGCGGCGGCGCAGTATCGACGAGCTAACGGGAAGCGCCGCCCGGCGAGCGAGCCGGCTTGTTCGGATTCGACGGCAACCCCTGCGCGACCGGCGCTCCGGCCGGCTGTGCCGGTAGGAGCGTCTTGACCGTGCTCGGGTAGCGCTGGTCGTGGAAGAGCTTGGCGGTCAGCGTCGTCCGCCGGGGCGCCAGCAACCTGAGCGCCAACACCGCTAAGGCCGCTCCCATGAGAGGCCCGACGAGATAGACCCAGAACGAGCGGTAGTTGCCGGAAACGACGGCAGGTCCGATGGTTCGCGCCGGATTCATGCTGGCGCCGGTGTAGGGAGCCCCGATCCGGACCAGGATCGGCAGAGTGACGACGACCGCCGCCGGAGTCCAGCGCGCCGTTCTCGTCGAGGAGAGAAAGCCGAAGACCACGAGTACGAGCACCGCCGTCAATCCCAGCTCGATGCCGGCCGCCGCGGGCGCCGAAACGGTCGGGATCGTCGCGGCGTCGTCGATCCGGCTAGCCCAGTCGCCCCAGACGCCTCGCAACAGCGCCGCCGCCGCGAGCGCGCCGAGCAACTGGCCGGCCGTGTACCCGGCCAGGTCGTGGCCGTGGACGTGACCTCGCAGCCAGAAGCCGAGCGTGACGGCGGGATTTAGGTGCGCTCCGCTCCTGCGGCCGAGTGGCGAGAGCGCGATCGCAGCGACGAGCAGGCCGAATGCCAGCCCGATCGCGACCAGCCGCAGGCCGCTCCAGGGCANGTCGCCGCGCAGCGGCGAAGCGGGGCTGGCGAGGGCGACGACCGCGGAAAAACCCAGAAAAAGCAGGAGGAACGTGCCCACGAGCTCGCTTGCCCACTCGGCGAAGTGCCATCCCCCNGTCCGCGGCTGCGGCCCGGCCGCTGGACGNCGCCGATCGGTTGCCGGGGTAGCGCCCCGCGCTCTCCTAGCCATCGAGAAGGAGCCCTTGGACGGGGCCGAGCAGGCGCTCCGAGCGCCTCGAGACATGCGGGAGCCGAACGAGCCGGTGCGTCAGCGGTTGACCGGCTTGNCGGCGCTCCAATTGCTCCTTGCTGATCGGCTTCCAGAAGTCGTCGATCACCTGTGCAGGTTCGCCGGCGACTTGCTCGCTCGGCAACTCGAGGTGCTCGGCCCAGAGGCGAATGCGGGTCCGCCGGGCGAGGGCGGCATCATGCGTCACGACGTTCATCTCGGTGTCGTTGAAGAGGGAGTGCTCGTTGAGGTTGGCGGAACCGAGCGTTAGCCAGGCGTCGTCGACGATGCCGATCTTGGCGTGCACGTAGACGGGATCGGCGAGCCGGCCTGACCGTGCGAAGAGCGCGCAGGCGAGCAGGCGCCCTGCGTCGGCGTCCGCTTCGACGAGCTCGCCGAGCATCCCGCGCGTGTCGTCGCCGCCGCCGACCGGCTTGGCCGGGAGGACGAGCAGCAGCCGGAAGTCGTCGGTCGGCGGCCTCAGGAGCTTGTCGTTCAGGATCGAAGCGATCTCCGGCGACCAGAGAAACTGGTTCTCCAGGTAGATCAGCCGCTGGGCCGAGCGCAGCGCCCGTAGGTACGACTCGAGGATACTGAAGTCGCCTCGCGGCTTCGCCGTATAGATGTGCTCCGGCACCGTTCGGACGATCTGCAGCTCGACGTCCCCGGCTGGCGCGACGGCGTGGGGGCCAGCGATTTCCGAACCGGTCACCTCTTGCCAGCGCATCCGGAAGTGCTCCGCGACGTCGGTGACAGCCGGTCCCGCGATCTGCGCACTCGCATCGTGCCAGCCGATCTCGCCGCGAGCGGGATGGGCGCTCGAGTCGAAGCGATCGCCACCTTCCGAGGTGAGGTCGATTCCGCCGACGAAAGCGATCCGGTCATCGACCACGATCGTCTTCTCGTGGTGGCAGTGCATCGGCCGTTCCTTCGCATCGAGAGCGCAGCGGATCTGCGACCCACGGCAGAGGCTCTCGCGCATCCTTCGCACCGTCGCTCGTGAAAGCCGATTCAACGGCAGTGGCGTTCCCGCCCAGACCAGCACACGTACCTCGACTCGTTCGGCGAGCTCGGCCAGAAGATCGCGCAAAATCGTCGGCTCCAAGCCNCGCGTCAGGGCGAAGCCGGGAGAGAAGTTCCAGCCGGCGATGTGGACATGCGACTCGGCTCGTTCGAGTTCCGCCACCATCCGGGGCAGCGCCTCGGCACCGTCGATCAGGATCTCGAGCGAACCTCCCTGGCGCGGCTGCGGCTCACCGGCGGCCCATCCGCCCACGGGCGGATCGAGTACTTCGAGCCGGCCGATCCGCTTGAAACGGCGCCGGTGNTGGTCACAGGTGGCGCGGCTGACGGCCGCTCCCAGATGGCGGTCGGCGCGGAGCGCGAGGTCGTTGACTATGGGAGCGAATCGTCGCATTCGGTTGGTAGTCACTAGGCCTGCGCATCACTCTCGCATACCCGGACTCATCCTCGGTAGTCCTTCGCCGCAGTCGCCCTGCGCTTCCCCCCGTCCCGAGCGCCTCGCCGGGACCTGTCCCGGTGCCAGGCACGGGGACNTGGCCGGTTGGGCGGAAATAGGATGTGAGCAGGAACTTTGGGCTGGTCCCGATTTCGAGCATGTGCGGACGCCCGGTAGTAATGGACAGAGCTGCCGGCGACCCCGGACGCGGGCACGATCGACGAGGCTGCGTGCGTACCTCGGGCTCGAATACGCGATAGCCGCCCCACACTCGCCTTCGACTGCGGGGCGCCGGNGAGGCNTGTGCTACCTTCGAGACATGACCACGACGCCAATGCATGAACCCGCTGTGAGAGCGGGCTGGAGGGGCGTAATCGAGGAGTACCGGCCCTTCCTGCCTGTCTCGGAAAAGACGCCCGTCGTGACCATGCTCGAAGGCGGCACCCCGCTGATCGAGGCGCCGCGACTTTCCGAGCGCGTCGGCGCCAAGGTCTGGCTCAAGTTCGAGGGGCTCAACCCCACCTGTTCCTTCAAGGATCGCGGCATGACGATGGCAATCTCCAAGGCGCTCGAGAGGAAGGCGCCGGCGGTCATCTGCGCCTCTACCGGGAACACGTCCGCCTCGGCGGCGGCCTACGCCGGTCGCGCCGGCATGACCTGCGCCGTGCTCGTGCCCGAGGGGAAGATCGCGCTCGGCAAGATGGCTCAGGCGCTCGCCTACGGCGCGCGCGTGCTCGAGATCCGCGGCAACTTCGACCGCGCGCTCGAAATAGTTCGCGAGCTGGGCGAGAAGGCGGGGCTCGAGATAGTCAACTCGATCAACCCCTTCCGTATCGAGGGGCAGAAGACGGGCGCCTTCGAGATCGTGGACGTGCTCGGCGACGCGCCCGACATCCACTGCATTCCGGTCGGGAACGCCGGCAACATCACCGCCTACTGGAAGGGCTACCGCGAGTATCTGGCCGCGGGAAACTCGACTCGGACGCCACGCATGCTCGGCTTTCAGGCCGAGGGCTCTGCGCCGCTCGTGCACGGCCATCCGATCGAGAATCCTGCCACGATCGCCACGGCGATCCGCATCGGCAACCCCGCCTCCTGGAAGAGCGCCGAGGCGGCGATCAGCGAGTCGGCCGGCAGCGTGAGTACCGTCAGCGACGAGGAGATTCTCGCAGCCCAGGCCCTGCTCGCGACAACCGAGGGCGTCTACTGCGAGCCCGCCTCGGCCGCCTCGGTCGCGGGCCTGCTCAAGCTGGGCGTGCCCGAGGGCTCTACCGTCGTCTGCATCCTCACCGGGCACGGACTCAAAGACCCGGACATCACCATCAAGTCCGTACCGAAGCCCCCCGTGGTGGACGCGGACTACGCTGCCGTCTGTAGCGCCCTCGGGCTTTGAGAACCCTTAGCTAGACGACGCACTACGACGCCGGGTGCGATCTCTTTTAGCCCGCAGTCGTCACTTTCTCGTGCGCTTTTTCTCGATACCGTTTTCCGCCCCGTGGGAGGGTGGGGGGTGGCGGGTGGATTAGCGAGGCGCCCGGAACCCAAAGAACCGCCCCAGAGAGGCGTCGCGCCATAGCGCCGAAGCCGGCTCAATCGCCGTTTCGAACGGTGGGCTTGACGGGGAGCGGACATATTGATTATGATCGATACATCGACAACGGTCGATACGATCTAGCGCTGATAGGAGAATGCAGATGAAACTCATACACGAAGAGAAGAAGGCGCTTAGGCTCGAGTTCTGCGAACGTTGCGCGGTCGTCGAAAACGCGGCCACCACCTTCGCCGAGTGCGCGCGAGACCGCCTATTCCAGAACATGCTTCGAAGCGGTTTTCGANCGGTATGACCGACACGATGACAGCCATCGCCGGTTGCGCCGCGCTTGCCGCGCCGGTGCTTTCGAACGAGGAGGCCGAAGCCACGGCTAGGCTCTTCGCCGCGCTCGGTGATCCACATCGGGTGAAGATCGTCAACCTGCTGGCGACCAATCGCGAGCCGGTCTGCGTGTGCAACCTGACTCGCCCCCTCGGGCTCGCGCAGCCGACCGTGAGCCATCACATGAAGAAGCTGGTCGATGCCGGCCTGCTCGAGCGCNAGCAGCGNGGGAAATGGGCCTTCTTCTCTCTCAACCAGGAGGCCGTGAGCAAGCTCGCCGGCCTGATCGATCTGGAAGGAGTAAGCCGGTGAAGACCTCCGCGGAAGAGCTGCGTGAAGAGGTGCGTCGTCGCTACGCCGAGGTTGCGCGAGCGGCGAGCGAAGACGGTGCAACCGCCTGCTGCGGCGGTGAGAAAGAGGGCGCCGACGTCTTCGGCGCATCGCTTTATGGCGCGGCAGAACGAGAAGAGCTTCCGGATGCAGCCGCGCTGGCCTCGCTCGGCTGCGGTAACCCGATCGTCGTTGCCGACTTGCACGAGGGCGAGACCGTGCTCGACCTGGGCTCGGGCGGCGGCATCGACGTGATCCTGTCCGCGAAGCGAGTCGGCGCGGGCGGACGCGCCTACGGGCTCGACATGACCGACGAGATGCTGGCGCTCGCCCAGCGCAACGCCGAGGAGGCCGGCATGCGCAATGCGATCTTCCTCAAGGGCGATATCGAGCAGATCCCGCTTCCGGACGAGTCGGTGGACGTCGTCATCTCCAACTGCGTGATCAACCTCTCGATCGACAAGCCCGCGGTGCTCTTAGAGACGGCGCGCGTGCTCAAGCCGGGCGGGCGAATCGGCATCTCGGACGTCGTCGCCGAGGATCGCCTCTCGCCGGCCGACAGGTCCGAGCGCGGCAGCTACTCGGGCTGCATCGCCGGTGCGCTGTCGAAGGGCGAGTACGAGCAAGGTCTCGCCGCGGCGGGATTCGAGCAGATTTCGATCGAGTTCACGCACCAGGTCGAAGACGGCATGCACGGCGCGATCGTCAAGGCCGTCAAGGCCGAGAGCGCGAGGCCGGTAGCGAAGCCGCTGCCTCTTGCCGGAGGCAGGTCGCAAGGGGGGTGCTGCTGATGAACGTCCTTTTCATCTGCATCCAGAACGCGGGTCGCTCGCAGATGGCCGAGGCGCTTTTCCGGCTCGCGGCCGGCGACGGTCACGAGGCGCGCTCGGCCGGCAGCAACCCCGCCGAGCACGTACATCCGGAAGTGATCGAGGCCATGCGCGAGCTCGGAGTCGACCTCGCCGGGCGTGTTCCCCACAGGCTCGAACTTGCCGATGCCGAGTGGGCCGACGTCGTCGTGACCATGGGCTGCGGCGATGCCTGCCCGGTCATCCTGGGCAAGCGCTACATCGATTGGGAGCTCGAGGATCCGGCCGGCAAGGGGCCTGCCGAGGTACGCGCTATTCGCGACGAGATCGCCTTCCGCATCGAGCGGCTGCTCGTGGAGCTCGACGAGAAGGAGACAAGCAGTGAACGAAGCTGACGGCAACCGCGCCGCCGCGGCGACCGGCGAAGACCGCGTTATCGCGCGGCTTTCTACACTCGATCGTTTCTTACCGCTCTGGATCGCGCTTGCGATGGGGGCCGGGCTCGGCCTCGGATCGCTTCTGCCAAGCCTGAACGACTGGCTCGACAAGCTGCAGATCGGCACGGTGTCCTTGCCGATCGCGGCTGGACTGCTCTTGATGATGTACCCGGTGCTGACGAAGGTCCGCTACGAGGACATCGGCCGGATGAGCCACGACGGCGTCAGCGACCGGAACTTCTTCGGCGTCTCGCTCTTCCTCTCGTGGGTCGTCGGGCCGCTGTTCATGTTCGCGCTTGCCTGGCTACTACTCGCCGACCAGCCCGCCTACAGGACNGGCGTGATCATCGTCGGCCTCGCCCGCTGCATCGCGATGGTGCTCGTCTGGAACGACATCGCCAAGGGCGATCGCGAGCGCGCCGCAGTTCTGGTTGTCTTCAACGCCCTCTTCCAGGTCGTNGCCTACGCGCTGCTCGGCTGGTTCTACCTGAGCGTGCTGCCCGGCTGGCTCGGCCTCGACACGCAGGGCTTCCAGCCCGGCATCTGGGAGATCGCGCGCACGGTGCTGATCTTCCTCGGCATTCCGCTCGTCGCCGGCTTCCTCACCCGCCTGATTGGCCTCAAGCGCCGGGGTCGCGACTGGTTCGAGCAGCGCTTCATCCCGCGCATCGCGCCGATCACCCTCTACGGGCTGCTGTTCACGATCGTGCTCCTGTTCGCGATCCAGGGCGACAAGATCACTTCCCAACCGCTCGACGTCGCCCGGATCGGGCTGCCGCTGCTGGCCTACTTCGCGGTCATGTGGGGGGCGGGCTTCGCCGCCGGTCGGCTAATGGGGATGCCCTACGCGCAGACGACCAGCCTCGCCTTCACGGTCGGCTCCAACGACTTCGAGCTGGCGATCGCGGTCGCCGTCGGCGTGTTCGGTGCGACCTCGGGGCAGGCGCTGGCCGGAGTGGTCGGTCCCCTGATCGAGGTGCCGGTGCTCGTCGGTCTGGTTTACGTTGCGCTCTGGACCAGCCGCCGGCTGCGCTGGCCCGAGCCCGCAGTTGTCGCATCTGCGGAGCCGCGGTCTGAGCTGGCGACCTCGGCTCGCGACTACCAAATATGAGCGAGCTCACAATAAGCGCACGCGCACGTCGCAGTCTGCGCCCGCTGGCGGCACTGATCGCGGCCGGGGTGGCTTGCGTCGGCTTGTACTTGGCGCTGGGGCCGTTCTGGAATTGGGCGCTCTACGACCTCGCCGGGCTGCCTCGGGGCGCTCGCTGGTCGGATGCGATCCACTTCTTCTTCTTCGACACGACCAAGATCCTGCTGCTGCTCGTCGGGATCATCTTCGCCGTCCGCATCCTGCGCAGCTTCCTCTCGATCGAGCGGACGCGACGCATGCTCGGCGGCAGACGCGAGGGCGTAGGCAACGTCGCGGCCGCCGGACTCGGCGTGGCGACGCCGTTCTGTTCCTGCAGCGCCGTACCGGCTTTCATCGGCTTCGTCGCCGCCGGAGTGCCGCTCGGGGTGACGCTCAGCTTCCTGATCGCGAGCCCGCTCGTGAACGAGGTTGCGATCGTGCTCCTCTTCGGCCTGTTCGGGTTCGAAATCGCTGCGCTCTACGTCGTCTCGGGCCTGACGCTTGCAATCGCCTCCGGCTTCGTGCTCGGACGCATGCGGCTCGAGCGCTACATCGAGCCTTTCGTGCTCCAGGCGGCAGCCGCGGCGCCGGGCGCCGGGTCGCTCGCCGAAGCTAAGCCGACCTGGGGCGAGCGGGTCGAGCTCGGCGTCGAAGAGGTGAAGACGATCGTCGGCAAGGTCTGGCCGTACCTGCTCGCCGGAATCGCGCTCGGCGCCGCCATCCACGGTTGGGTTCCGGCCGACTTCTTCGCGCGCGTCGCCGGTCCCGGTAACCCGCTCGCCGTTCCAGCCTCGGTCTTGCTCGGCGTGCCTCTGTACTCGAACGCCGCCGGCGTACTGCCGCTGATCGAGGCGTTGCACGCCAAGGGTATGGCGATGGGCACGCTGCTCGCCTTCATGATGAGCGTCGTCGCGCTCTCGTTGCCCGAGATGATCCTGCTCAGGCGTGTGTTGCGGCCGAAACTTCTCGCCATCTACGTGGGCGTAGTCGCGAGCGGGATCATGGCGATCGGCTTTCTGTTCAATGCGGTGCTCTAGAGAGGAGAACTGAAGCAATGCACTCAATCAAGGTGCTCGGAAGCGGATGCGCCAACTGTGAGCGCCTGGCGGCGCTGGCCGACCAGGTGTTGAGCGATCTCGGACGCGAGGAGCGGGTCGAGAAGGTGACCGACTACGCCGCCATGGCGGCTCTCGGCGTGATGGCCACGCCGGCACTCGCGGTCGACGACCAGGTGGTNCTGGCGGGACGCATTCCCGCTCTCGCAGCGCTCANGGAGACGCTCGCGCANCAGCTCGCCGTTTGACCGCNCGGCTCCCGAGCCCGGCGAGCAGGGCAAAACGCCTGCATATCCTGCGCGGCGGCCTGCTCGTATAGCTGCGCGCCGGTGGAGCGATTCCGCAGGGGTTGCACGCCGTCATTCCTCCGGCGATTTGACGTCGTCCGAATGCCCGTGCTAGCTTGGACGTAGTTCCGGCAACGAAGACGGAGCTATGGCAAAGGTGCCTCGGAGCGTGAAATGCGCGCCGGGGCGTTTTTTTTGGTCCCGCCGATGAGGGCGGGATAGGAAGGCAAGGCTGCCTCAGGACGCATCGTGCGTGCTGGGGCTTTTTTCGTTTATTCCGGCGTTTTCGACTTGGGGCCGGTCCCCTCAGAAGGAGGTCTAATGCTTCCCTATCCCACATGGCTCAGTCCAGGCGACAACGCCTGGCAGCTCACGGCGGCGACTCTGGTCGGGCTGATGAGCGTGCCGGGCTTGGTCGTTTTGTACGGCGGCGTGATGCAGAAGCGCTGGTCGGTGAACAGCATGATGCTGTCGTTCGTAGCCTTCGCGGTCGTGCTCATCGCCTGGGTGCTCTGGGGCTTCAAGATGGGTTTTGGAATGCCCTGGCACGGTCTCAGCGACCACGGCTTCTTCGGTAACTTCATCGGTCAGCCAGGCAGCGTGCTCGGTCACGAAGGTGAGCAAGCTCGCGCGCACATCCCGCTTCTGGACGGGGCGATGCCGCAGTTCAGATTCCCGCAGGCCTCGCTGGTCTACTTCCAGTTCGTCTTCGCGGCGATCACGCCAATCCTGATGCTCGGCTCGGTACTCGGGCGGGTCAACTTCAAGGCCTGGATCCCGTTCGTCGCGCTCTGGATGACCTGCGTCTACTGCATCGACGCCTTCTTGATCTGGGGCGGCGGCTACTTTGCTCAGCACGGTGCGATCGACTACAGCGGCGGCTACGTGATCCATCTTTCCGCCGGCGTCTCGGGCTTCGTCGCGGCGGCCGTGATCGGCCCGCGCCTGGCGCGCGACCGCGAGATCGACGCGCCGAACAACCTGGCCATGGTCGCGCTCGGAGCCGGACTGCTCTGGCTCGGCTGGAACGGCTTCAACGGTGGCGACCCCTACTTCGCGGGTGTCAGCGCCTCTACCGCGGTGCTGAATACCAACCTCTCCACCGCGGTTGCCTTCCTGGTCTGGGTGCTCTGGGATTACGTCACCCATCGCAAGCCTTCGATGATCGGCAGTGTCAACGGCATGATCGTGGGCCTGGTGGCGATCACACCCGCGGCCGGTTTCGTCAACGGCTACGGCGCGATGGCGATCGGGGCGATCGCCTCGACGCTCGTATACCTGGCCTACAACTACCTGAGCCTGCTGCGCCCGTTCCGCAACGTCGACGACACCCTCGGTGTCATCTACACACACGGCTTTGCGGGGCTCATGGGCGGGCTTCTGACCGCCGTCTTCGCCGATCCGAAGATTCTCGTCTATCTGGGTATCGGCAAGGGCTCTGGCTTCTCCGCCACCGGCCTGATCCACGGGAACCTGGTACTGCTCAAGTGGCAGGCGCTCACGGCCCTGTTCGTGATCGTCTGGTCGGCCACCATCACCTTCATCTTGCTCAAGTTCGTCGGGCGCTTCATTCCGCTGCGCATGAGCGAGGAAGACATGGAGGCGGGCGACGTCGCGGTGCACGGTCACGAGGTCTATCCCTCGGACATCCCGTCACTTGCCCTTCCCACCGGTATCCCCGGCTGGGTGGCGGTTCCTCTGGGGAGCGCGGCCAGCAAGAGCGGAAACGGAGGTGATGAGCCTCCAAAGGCATAGTCCGCTCAGCCAAGGACGGAGAGTGGGTCGCGAGATGCGACAACCCTTCTCAGTCGGGACGTCGCTAACCGTAGCCGGCTCGCGGCCCGCTCTCTCCTTCGCCGGACAGCCTCGGACGAAACCGCCGTTTCCTCAGCACGGGCAGCGAGCGGGAGCAGACTCGCCACGACAACACTTGGAGAGAGAAGCCATGCCTATCGAAATCATCGTCTCCTACGACGCCACCGAGATGGATCAGGACGCACTCGCGCTCGGCCAGATTCTGGCCGGGGAAGGCGACCCGCTTGCGCTTGCCTACGTACGTCACGCCAAGGAAGAAGGCGACGAGCGGGAGCAGCTTGCCGCGGAAGAAGCGGCCGAACTGCTCGACAGCGGCGCCCGGCTCCTCGGCAAGCCGGATGCTCCCCGTTTCATCGTTTTCAGCGCCTCGACACCGGAGGGTCTGAGCCAGCTCGCCGAGAGCGAGCAGGCGAGCCTGATCGTCTTTGGCTCCGAGTACCGCACCGCCGGCGGGCACGTGGAGCCCCAGTCCTCGGCCCGGCGCTTGCTCGACGGCGGGCGAATCGCGGTCGCGGTCGCACCGGCCGGCTTTCGTGAGCGCAACGGCAACAAGAAGATAAAGACGATCGGAGCCATCACTCCGGACGACGACCCCTGCGTCAAGACGACCGCCGAATCGCTCGCGAAGCGCCTCGGCGCCAAGGTCGCGACGAGTCCCCACATCGCGCCTGACCTTCTGGTCATCGGCTCGAAGATTGGAACGCGTCACGGCGTCGTCTCGATGAGTGCCGCCGGTCTGTACCTGATGGGAGCGGTTCGCTGCCCGGTGCTCGTCCTGCCCAGGGGTGTAGGGGTGGATTTCTGACGGCTCGAATGCGGTCGGTTCGAGCCCTAATGGGGAGGCGGAACATGATGAATTTGACTACAGAGGACGAGCCGATCATCGGCCCGGGCCTGGGTGGATTGTTCGAGCAGGACGGTTACGAGGTTTGCGCCAGAGCCCGAAACTGGTGCGGACGTCCAGATCGTCTCCGGCGGCGAAGGCTCGTGAGCGCCCGCTCTGTCCGTAAAGGTTCCGCTCATGCCGGTTGAGAGACACGCACAACGCCTTGCCGCGTCGCTCAGACCGCGAGACAAGTACTTTCTCGCGGCCATGGCGTGCGCAGCCGCTCTGGGTGTTGGCGCCAGTGCCTATGCGTACGCGAGTCGCGCGCCCGAACCTTCGAACAAGGGTTGCGTCGTCGTGACGGTCGCATCTTCGCTGGGAGGTACGACGCTTCGAAACTGCGGCGCCGCGGCCCGAGAGTTCTGTCTGGGTCAGGGGAAGCTCAACGGCGGGATTGCCGCCGAGTGTCGTCGTCAAGGCTTCGCACCGGCGCCCGGCTCCTAGGTGTGAGCGAGCTCACGTCCGCCCGGGATACGGAGCTTGAAAACGTTTGCAAGGATCGACCGATGCCAATCTCAGGCTGACCGGCGGGCCGTTTCACCTATGACCGTGCGGGTTAAGCTCGTCTTCGTCGCGCTCCGCTTCGCTCAGCGCCGCCGTTATCCAGCCCGCGAACGTTTGCATGGATAAACTGAGGCCAAGCTGAGGCTGACAGGCGGGCCGCTTCGTCTGGACTCCCGTGGGCGCCTCCCGGCGCTTGCCGGTGTCGCCCGGTGTTCTGCAACAGGTACCGAAGCGCAAAAGGAGAAAAGTAGATGGTGACGGTACACGGTGGGAACGGACTTGTCTCTGGATTTCCGAAGGATTTCGGCTGGGGGGTAGCTACCTCGGCCTATCAGATCGAAGGCGCGGTGGACGAAGGCGGTCGCGGGCCGTCGATCTGGGACACCTACAGCCATGACCCGGGACGCACCGCGCGCGGCGATAACGCCGACGTCAGCTGCGATCACTACCACCACTGGCAAGAAGACCTCGACCTCATGGCCGGGCTCGGTCTGAGCGTCTATCGCTTCTCGATCGCCTGGTCGAGGGTCATGCCGAGCGGCAAGGGGCCGCTGAACGAGGAGGGCGTCGACTTCTACTCACGACTGATAGACGGCCTGCTCGAGCGCGGTATCACGCCGTTTCCGACCCTTTACCACTGGGATCTTCCGCAGGCGCTGGAGGACGAGGGCGGCTGGGCAAACCGGGATACGGCTCAGCGCTTCGCCGAGTACGCAGCGGCGATGTTCGACCGCNTGGGCGACCGTGTCGATCTCTGGCTCACGCACAACGAGCCCTGGGTGACGGCCTTCATGGGTTACATCGGTAGCGANAAGGCGCCGGGCGTGTACAACAACTGGCCGCTCGCCTTGCGTGTCTCGCACCACCTGTTGCTCTCGCACGGGCTCGCCGTTCAGGCCCTTCGCGCCGGTAGCGCCGCCTCCGCCAAGATCGGAATCGCGCCCAACCTGCATCCCACCCGTCCACTCACCGACAGTCCGGAGGACGCGAGAGCGGCGCAGATCTGGGACGGCTTCCAGAACCGCTGGTTCCTCGATCCGGTGTTCAAGGGCGCATATCCCGAGGACATGCTCGCCGAGTACGAGCGCTTCGGCTTCGAAGATTCAGTCGAGGCCGGCGACCTGGCAGCGATCTCGAGCCCGATCGATCATCTCGGTGTCAACTTCTACCACCGGGTAGCGGTCACACAGAAGCCGGATTCGCCCTACCTGGGCTTGGTTTGCGTTCCCACCCAGTCGCCCCTGACGGAGATGGGCTGGGACGTCACGCCCGACGGTCTGCACGAGATGCTGCTTCGGATCAAGCGCGACTACGGCGACATCGACATCTACATCACCGAGAACGGCGCCGCTTACCCGGACGAGTGGGACGGGGGCGACATCGTCGAGGATCCCGACCGCGTCGCCTTCATCTCACGCCACGTCGAGGCACTTTCGCAAGCGATCGCCGACGGCGTCAGCGTCAAGGGCTACTGCGTCTGGTCGCTGCTGGACAACTTCGAGTGGGAGAAGGGCTACGCCAAGCGCTTCGGCCTCTATTACGTGGACTATCCGACGCAGCGGCGAATTCCCAAGCGCAGCGCGCTCTGGTACCGCGAGCAGATCGCGGCGTCGCGCGCCGGCGCTGCTTGAGCGCTCAGCGGCGCCGGAACAAGAGGAAGAGGCCGAGCACGCCCGCCACGGCCAGTGCCGCGCGGTTCAGGTCGAAAATCGGTTCCCACTCGACTCGATCGCCACGGATCACGACGAGACCGACCGGTCTGACGCTGACGCAGCTGCAACCGCAGCCTTTCTCGCTCGTCTCGCCGTCTTCCTGACTCCCGCAACGGCGCACGGCGGCGACCGGAATGATCTTTCCTCCGTCCAGCTCGATCGGCTCGCCGTAGACGCGCTTGGCACTCGCCTGATCGAGCGCGGCTCGTGCGGCTCGCTTGCGCTCGCGCGACTTGTCTTCGCTTGCGGGTTGAACGGGCATCTTTCCTCCTCGGTTGGAATGACTATTCGAGCGGGCGATCGCAGCTGACGACCGCGAGGTCGCCGCTCGTCCACACGACGCGTGGCTCCAGGCCGGCCTCGCTCAACCAGCCGAGCTGATCGTCGAGCCGGTCGGGCCGGTCGAAGGGTGAATCTAGAGGCGCGACAGCCTCGCTCGGATCGTCCGGGACGATGACATCGGCCAGGACGAAGCGTCCGTTGGGCCCGAGCGCCGCGGCGATCCGACGGAAGAGGAGCCGCTTGTCGTTGCTTTCGAGATGGTGGATGGCCAGCGCCGAGACGACGAGATCAAAAGGCCCGTCAGGGAGAGCGTCTTCGAGCCGCGAAACGATGACCTGCTCGACGCGATCTTCGGCCAGAACCTCGCGCGCGGCCTCGAGCATCTCCGCGGAGGCATCGACGAGCACCACGCGGGCGCCGGGGTGCTTCGCGAGCACGCGCCGCGCTGTCTCGCCCGTTCCGGAGCCCAGGTCGAGGATCCGCGTCGCGGCGAGCTCCTCGGTTGCGCCCGCGACGGCGTCTTCGAGCTCGTCGTAGTGCGGCACCTCGCTGCGAACGAACTCCAGGTAGATATCCGGTTGGAAGTGATTGTGGGCCAAGAGCCGTGAAGATATCCGAATCCTGGCCAAAGAACACGAAAACTTGGTTTTGGCGAGCCGCGCCGCGAGAATAGAGAGAGCAGACTCAAACGAAGGAGGAAGAAATGGGATTTGTTGATCGCGCTAAGTCGGTGGCCGGATCGGCTTCGACGAAGGCCCGCGAGGGTGTCGAAGACATGAAGGCGAAGCGCGAGCTGGGGGAGACCTACGACAGCCTCGGCAAGCTCGTCGTCGAGCTCGTCGAGAGCGGCGAGATCTCAAACGAGAAGCTCACTCCCCTGATCGAGAAGGTCAAGGCACTCAAGGTCGAGCTCGCGGACTGAGCCGCGGCGCTTTTTCGAGGGCGCCGGAGGCATTCCGGTGCCCTCGGCCGGCGCCCTAGTGAGCGAGGCCGAGCTGAACCGCCTTGACCACCAGCAGCACGACCGTGGTCAGTACGTAGATCCACATCAGGCGCATCGCTATCCGTCGCCCGCGCGACCAGACCGGCTTCTCCAGCAGGGCGAGCGGAGGCATCGTCCAGCTCTCCTTCTCGACGCCGGCGGGTGTTGCCACCGGCTCCTCTCCGCGCCGGGACAGGAACGTTCGCAGGGCGAGAAGAGCGAGGCCGGCAACGAGCATCGCGCCGAGCACGAGCGCAAGGATCAAGACGTTCACCGAGGGCACCGCGGTGGTCACGACCAGAATGCCCGAAAGCACGAACAGGACGCCGACGATGATGCTGGCGAGCACATTGAGCCATGTCTTGTTGACCCAGGGCCCGAGCACCTGCGCGTCGTTGCAGAGCATGATCAGGAAGA
>JGI24132J36420_10000603_pt1 | contig 17425 bp, 10 predicted proteins | sample BarGraNGADG00212_3_FD_36420 | JGI IMG/M metagenome (IMG submission 36420) | reverse complement strand
GGCACGGGCCTGAAGACCGCCGCGCTGCACATCGCGAACAATGACAGTGACGAGAACCCTTTCGATATCACGATCACGGGCACGGGCACAGGCGGCGGAGGGGGTGCTTCGACCAACCTCTTCGCAATCGCATACTCGCCCATCACGCTGAATCGGCAGAACGGCTTGTTCGAGCAGACCGTTCATCTGACCAACAGCAGTCCCGACACCATCGTTGCCGTCCGGCTGCTTATCCGGGACCTTCCGGACGACGTGCAGGTTTATAATGCGAGCGGCTTCACCAACGACATCCCCTTTGTGCAGTATAATCTTCCCCTCGCTACGGCTGAGGCAGTTGATTTGCTGATCGAGTATTATCGCGCCAATCGGGACCCCAATTTCCAGCCTATCTTTGAAGTTCAGGCCGCCACTGCCCTCTCCGTGACCGCAACCGGCGCGGTCCTCGCGATCGATCCTCAAAGGCCACCCTTGCAAAGTGGACGGTTCTTCATCGAATTTTCCGCCACCCCGGGACGCCGCTACGCCGTGCAGTACAGCAGCGACATGACAAGCTGGAAAACCGCCGATCCCATTATCACCGCCCCGGCCAACCGGGTGCAGTGGTACGACGACGGCCCGCCCAAAACTGAAGGCAAACCCACCACTATCGGGAGCCGTTTCTACCGGGTCATGGTACTGCCCTGAGTCTCGCCACCACCAACCACCGCAAAACTTATGAATCGAATTATCCTTTCCACCACGCTCACCCTCGCCGCCGCCACTCCTTTCGCCATGCACGGCGCGGATTTCTCCGAGACCGATAACCCCAACCGCCTGAGCTTCGGCGCGCGCTTTGGCATGAATTTCAAAGCCGACTTCCACAACAACGCAGCCGGCAATCCAGGCAACCCAGGAGTCAATCTAGGGCCTGCTACCGGCGGCGTGAACCACAACTACGATGACGGTTACGTCCGCGTGGACAGCAGCGGAAACGAGGGCGACCGCACTTGGAACTGGGGCTACAAAAACCCCTCTCAGTACCACGTGGTAGGCGATACCATGCAGTTCCACGCCCTTCAGTCCAGTAGTCCTTCCGTCCCTGCCAACAACCATGTCACCGGCGATCCGCAACCCGGACTCGAACTGACCTACCAGCGTATCATGGGCCACTTACCCTTCGTGTCGTCCGGCCGCTGGGGCCTGGAAGCCGGCTTTGGCTACACGGATCTTGACCTGCGCGATAACCGCAGCGCGACTGGGCTGACCACGGTGACCACCGATACCTTTGAGCTTAATGGTGTGTTACCTCCCAGCGCCGGCTACAATGGCACCTTCGTGGGACCTGGTGCCCTGCTCGGCGACACCCCCACGCGCACCACCGCGTCCGACATCGATATCCTGACGAGCCATCAAAAGTTGAGCGGTCAGCTATATAGCATCCGCCTCGGTCCTTTTGCCGAATGGAATTTCACTCCCAAATTGAGCCTCGCCGCCAGCGTGGGCTTGACTTTGGCTCCGGCCTCGATCAATTACGACTTCTCAGAAACCACCACGTCGGCCGGCGGCGGCATGTCTGTGGCGAGCGGCCATTCGTCCAAGACTAAACTGCTCTACGGCCCGTACGTGAGCGGGACGCTCCGCTATGACTTCAACGAGCGTTGGGGCGTTTATGTTGGCGCGCAGTTCCAGAGTCTGACCGACTTGGAGCAATCAATTGGCGTTCGCACAGCCCGACTCGACCAGGGCGTCACGGTCTATGGAGTCGTGGGAGCAAGTTGGAGATTCTAATTAGCAGGCCAAAGATGCGAGCCTGCTTGAGTCGGACGAGACCCTTTCGCTGCTGCTTAAGCAAGAATCTGCCAACCGTCTATGCGGGCGTGCGGTTGACCATAACCTGACCTAACTCGGGATCTCGCAGCGCCGAGCGAATGGCGTTTTTGACCGTTAGGGGGACATACCCCACGGTCAACCCCATAATATCCCTGCGCGTCCCCGGGGTTTATTCTCAGCCAATGGAAGATGGAATCCGATTCGTGCAGCGCAGTGCGATTTCACTGCCCGCGCGCCACAATCCAGGCGAACGGCAAGCCACGCCGCCGGAACCCGTTTGCGCCGCCAGCGCCCAGCCACTGAACCAAGTTTCATGGCCGGACAGCGAGATGCCTGACGGATTTAGCCGTATGGCAGCGCGCCGAAAAGCAATTGGGGTTGCCTGGGGCGAGCCTTCGGCCTCCTGGCGTAAACAAATCAAGGTCGAGAAATGAAAGAAAGCAGCCGTGCTCATGTTTACCAGGTGAACTCCGCTGGACGCCCCGTCCGGGCTGGTATTGCAACTTGCACTCGCGCGACGGCCGCACCGTGCATTTCGCAACGTGGGCGGGCGGCTGGGAGTGGCTTCGCGGAAATCTTGCGGCTGATCATTTGCCGACCCCAGTCGGCCGAAATGGGCGAGGGTGTTCGTTGCTGGCAGGGCAGTTGCGAGCTTTTCGGGGGCGGCCACCGCGAGTTGAATTTCCAGCCCGGGCCAGGCCGGAGCGCCCGTGGCACACCCTACGCTAAAGATTCGGCACGGACATGAATGGGCTCCCAATGAAAGGGGACCGGATGGCCGTCAACAAAAACTCAAAACAAAACATTACGGAAACCAAACAAGGCTACGATCATGAAACATCAATATCTACTTATTACTCTCCTCGGCGCCGCCGCTTTCGCGGTGGGCTGTGACCGCTCGGAAAAATCCACGACCGAAAGCGGGGAGACCACGGCCAAGCAGTTCGACAAAGTCAAAACTGAAACCAAAGAGGCCGTGCAAGACATGAAGGACTATACCTACGCGCAGAAAACGGAGTTCGTCACGACCATGCAAGCCCAGTTGGCCGCGATTAATCGGGATTTGGATCAACTCTCGGCCAAAATCGAGAAGTCCAGCGAGGCAGCCAAGGCCGAAGCCAAACCCAAACTGCAGGCATTGCGCGACCAGTCGGATAAATTGAACCAGCAGCTCGACCAGGCCAAGAGCGCCACCGAGTCCACCTGGGACGACGTCAAAGCCGGCTTCAAGAAGGGCTACAATGGGTTGAAGGAGGGGCTCCAGCAGGCGCGCCAGTGGGTGAGCGACAAAATCGCGCCGTGAGGTGAGAAGGAACATTTTATGAAGAGAGCGCAATGCTCCCCAATCGGATTCGTGTTTGGGGCTGCACTTTTGGGAGCGCTGACCGGATGTGTCGGTTACGTGGATCAGCCGCGGTCTCATGGCGGTTTTTACCAGGAACCGCCGCGCTCTCCTCAAGAAGTGTACGTGCAGCCGCCAGCGGTGCAGGTCGCGGTCTCAGTCGGCTCGGTCGGGGTGTCGATTCGTACGGAAGACGACTTTTATGAGCCGCTCAGCCCATACGGGCGATGGGAAGTGGTCGGCACTTACGGACGCTGCTGGATTCCGGGCCGGGTTGAAGCCAATTGGCGTCCCTACAGCAACGGCTATTGGCAGCGCACGGACGCCGGCTGGTACTGGGCCAGCGATGAGCCGTGGGCTTGGGCCACGTATCACTATGGTCGCTGGGATTTGAGCGCCCAATTTGGCTGGTATTGGGTGCCGCAGACGCAATGGGCGCCGGCCTGGGTTTCGTGGCACGAAGGCGGCGGCTACGTCGGTTGGGCGCCGTTGCACCCGTCTGCGAGAATCTCAGCGGGTGGTTCCGTGGCGTTTAACAGCGCGCTCATCGCGCCGCGGGCCTTTGTCTTTGTCGAGGCTCGTCGNTTCTTGCAGCCCGTCCGTCCCACAACGGTCGTCGTCAATAACACCACCATCATCAGCAAAACCGTCAACATCACGAATACCAAGATCGTCAACAACATCGTGATCAACGAAGGTCCGCGCACCCAGATCATCGAACAGGCCAGCGGACAAAAGGTTCAGGCAGTGCCGGTTCGCGAACTGCGCCGCAAACAGGAAGCGGAAGTCGTCGCCCGGCAGCGGATAGCGACACCGGCCCGCGAGAACAAAGAAGGAAATATTCAGACTCCGGTCCGTAACGGGGCTGAACCGCGTGAAACGAAAGCTCCGTTGAACGCGCGACAGCGCGCGAATGAATCCGCGGCGACCGCTCAGGAACAATCGCAAAAGAGCGCCCGGGAGTTGGAAAACAAGAAGCAGGTGGAATCACAGCGCCGCGCCAACGAAGCGACCGCGAAAGCCCAGGAGAAAGCGCAAAGCAAGGCCAAGGAGTCGGAAAGAACCGCCCAACGGGAAGCCCTACAGCGCGGCAAAGAATTGGACAAGAAAGCTCAGGCCGAGGCGCAACGGACTGCCCGGGAGTTGGAAAACAAGAAGCAGGTGGAATCACGGCGCCGCGCCAACGAAGTGGCGGCGAAAGCCCAGGAGGAAGCGCGAAGCAACAAGGCCAAGGAGTCGGAAAGAACCGCCCAACGGGAAGCCCTACAGCGCGGCAAAACATTGGACAAGAAAGCGCAGGCGGAAGCGGAGAAGAAAGCTCAAATGAAGAAAGGCAAAGGAAAACCGTCGCCCCCGGAGGACCCGCCGATGACACCACCCGCGTCCCCGTGACGATGAGAAGTGTGCGCGGTACGGAAACACCGACCCACCACGCAGGAAGGAAAAATCTATGAAGAAAACGAAATGCTCAAAGATCGGATTTGTATTAGGCACTGCGCTCTTAGGGGCGCTGACGGGATGCATCGTGGACGGGCCACGACCTGGGGGAGTGTATGTGGCGCCCCCATCGGTGTACGTGGAAAGCGGCGTCGTGGTGCAGCCGGAGTACGTGTATTACCCCGGTTACCAGGTCTATTACAGCAGCAACACACGCCAATACGTATATCAGGAGGGCCGTACCTGGGTAACGCGACCCGCACCGCCGCGCGTTTCGGTTGGCGTGCTGTTTGCCTCGCCGTCGGTGAGACTCGATTTCCACGACTCCCCGTCCCTTCATCACGCGGCGGTCGTCCGGCAGTATCCGAAACGTTGGGCGCCGCCGGGCTCGAATCAGAATCGCAAAGGAAGCCCACGATCAAGGTAATCAGCAAGCTAAGCAGGGATGCAACTACCCTTTCATTAGCCAAGGTCGGTAAGCAAATAAACATTAAAAAAACGAAAGCAAGATCATGATAAAAACCTCTGTAAACACGGGCCAAACCTTAATCCTCGTGGCGGCCAGCGCCCTGTTGCTCGCCGGCTCGCCTCTGCGCGCTTCCGAGACGGANGACCGCATCGAGTCCTCCGCCAAACAGTCCTATGTGTTCAAACACTACCTCGCGGACGATGCGATTAAAACTGAGTCCAAGAACGGCGCTGTCACCTTGACGGGCACGGTGGCCGAAGAGTCCCACATCGGCCTGGCCCGTGACACCGTGGAGGGTCTGCCCGGCGTCAAAAGCGTGGATAATCGCCTGGTAGTCAAAGGGGGAGCCCCCGCTGAACCCTCGGATACCTGGATCGGGCTGAAAGTGAAAACCACGCTGCTGTTACATCGCAACGTGAGAGCCACTAAGACGGACGTGAACGTCAAAGACGGCCTCGTCACCCTGAGTGGGGAAGCCTCCAGCATAGCCCAAAAGGAGCTGACGACCGAGTACGCCAAAGATGTCAAAGGCGTCAAAGAGGTGAAGAACGAGATGACGGTAGCCAAGCTTACGGCCAAGCCCGACGCAATCGTGGGCGAGAAGATTGATGACGCGTCCATCACGGCCCAAGTCAAGATGTCGTTGTTGTCTCACCACTCGACCAGCGCCCTCAAAACCAAGGTCCAAACGACCGATGGCGTGGTCACCTTACGCGGCCTTGCCAAAAATGAGGCCGAAAAGGCCCTGGTCACCAAACTCGTCACCGACATCAACGGGGTCAGCAGCGTGGTCAACAACATGACCATCGAGGCGACTCTGCCCAGGAACTGAACCGGTGAATCGCGGTTGGCTGGCGCGGAAGTGCCATCCCGCAGCGTTTTCAACGCAAACTGAAAGGAACAAAATATGTTATACACGATTGCGGTCATTTTGATCATTCTGTGGCTGCTCGGCCTGGTGAGCAGTTACGCGATGGGAGGGTTCATTCACATCCTGCTGGTGGTTGCCATTATCATGGTGCTCGTCAGCCTGATTCAGGGGCGCCGGCCCTAGTGAGGGGCGCCCCAAAAGAACGCCCCGCCAACTCTCACATTGAAAGGCTATTAATATGAATACAAAAACTATAATTGCCGTCCTTCTGGTCACTCTCGGCATCGTGGTGCTCGCTTACTCGGGCATCAGCTTCACGACTCCGGGAAAGCCTATCGAGTTCCTCGGAATGCGCATTCAGACCACCGACAGCCACTTTATCCCCCCCGTCATCGGAGCCCTCGCGCTCGTCGGCGGGATCGTGTTGCTGGTGGTGAAATCTAGGCGGGTCTGATCAGCGGAGCCAGCAAATCGGAAAGTGCGGTTTAATTGAAATTGTCCTTTTTAGATTTGATCTCGCCTCGACCCAAGAAGCTCGTGGTGTGGACCGCCGTCGGGTTTTTGGGCTACACGGTTTTGGGGTTCTTTCTTTTACCGCCCCTCGTGCAGGTGATCGCGGTGAAGCAGTTGTCAAAACAATTCGACCGATCGGTCACGATTCAGAAAGTTCGGTTGGATCCTTATACGCTCTCGGCCACCATCCGGGGTCTATTGATTAAGGACCAGGACGGTGCGCCGCTGGTTTCGTGGGATGAAGTCTATGTGAATTTCCAGCTCAGCTCGCTCTTTAGCCACGCCTGGGTTTTTAAAGAGGTCAGCCTGTCACAGCCGTTCGTGCGCGTGCGCGTGAACCCGGATTACACGCTGAATTTCTCGGATATAGTCGCCAGGTTTTCGCCGACTATTCCGTCCCAATCCATCGAACTTAGCCAACCCCGTTCCTGGCGGATAAACCGGCTGCGTCTGACCGGCGCGAAGGCTTCCTTCACCGATCTCACGCCGCGGATGCCTTTCCAGCGAACCATCGGTCCGCTCGAAATGACGCTCCTGGATTTCAGAACGGACTCCGGCAACCAGAATCCATATGCCTTCTCCGGCCTCACCGATGGCGGAGAGCAGTTCTCCGGGAAGGGCTTCTTTTATCTCGATCCGCTCCGGTTCGAAGGCGAGTTTTCGCTCGACGGCGTTTCCCTGACTCAATACGCGCCGCTCTACCAGGATTTGTTTCGCTTCGAAATCAAGGACGGCGTCATTAATCTTCATTCGACCTACCGCTATGAAAGGAGCGCGGCAACCCATTTTCTGNCGGTGACCAACACTACTTTCGCCCTCAAGTCTCTGGTCGTGGTGGAAAAGGAAACCGGCCAAACCGTGGCCGCCCTTTCCAACNTTTTCGTCACCGGCGCCAGTGTGGATGCCCTGGCGCGCCGGGCGGAGGCGGGCACCGTAACGATCGCCGACGGCCGGTTCTTCCTGCGCCGCAACCCAGACGCCTCGGTCAACGCGATTGAATTATCAAAACCCGCCGCGGCTGCCCCCAACACGCCCGGGGGTATTCTCCTGCTGCTGCGCGCGATGACCAATGTGGTGGCGATGCTGCTCAACAGCACGAATCTCTCGAACGGCACCCTCGGCGAACTCCAGCTAACCAACTGCGCGCTGCACCTGGAAGACCTGGTGAATTCGCAACCGGTTCGGCTCGACCTCGATGGCATCGCGGTAAACGCGAAACATATTTCGAACCGCGCGGGGACCAACCTGACGGCGCAAGTCTCGCTGCGCTGGGACACCAGCGGCACCGTCCGGGCTGACATTAAAGCGGCCCTTTCACCACCCAACGCGGAGGTGCGGTTGGCGCTTGAGCAATTGAATCTGCGGCCCCTGGCCCCGTATCTGGAACGGCACCTGGATATTTTCGTGTTGGGCGGCAAGCTGGGCCTGGCCGGCACGGTCCGATTGCGCAGCACCCAGGATGAGTTGCCCGAAGTTCGTTTCCAGGGAGACGCCTGGCTCGACGAGTTCTCGACCGCCGGGGGTATCGCCACGGAAGGGTTGCTCCAATGGAATTCGTTGCGGCTGTCCGGCATTGAAGCCAACCTCAATCCGCCGGTTGTCTCGGTGACGAAAGCGAGATTGGAGGATGTGTTTGCGCGGTTGATCATTGAGACGAACCGAACGATCAACCTCCTGAGCGCCTTGCGCCGGGACGGCACCCACGCGGCGCCAGCTCTGCCATTGACGAATCCGGCGGCGGCGGTGCGGGCGAAAGTTTCCCTGGCTTCGGTGGTGGTCTCGAATGCCAACGTGCATTTCATCGACCGCTCACTTCGGCCTAACGTGAATATCACCCTCGAGCAACTCAGCGGCACCGTTTCCGGGCTCTCCTCCGACGATCCCCAGCGGGCCGGCCTCCAGTTGCAGGGCACCATCGATAAAACCGCGCGGGCCGAAATTACCGGGAAAATAAACCCGTGGAATTCCAAGCAGCCGCTGGATTTAACGGTTTCTCTCAAAGCGATGGACTTGTTGCCGGAGGACCCTTATGCGGGCAAGTACCTTGGCTACCGGTTGAAGAAAGGCACATTGAGCGCGCAGCTCAGTTATCAGGTTACCGAACGAAAACTGAAATCAGAGAACCGCCTTACGCTCGACCAGTTCACGCTCGGTCCAAAAGTGGAGAGTCCCGATGCCACCGGGCTGCCGGTGCGTCTGGCCATGGCGATCCTGAAAGACCGCGACGGCAGGATTGCGTTGGAGATTCCGGTTAATGGCAGCCTGGACGATCCGCAATTCAACCTGGGCCAATTGGTTTATCGCGCCCTCGAGACGGTGCTAACCCGAATCGTCACTTCACCGTTTTCAGCCCTGGGCGCGCTCTTCGGAGGCAAAGGCGAGGAACTGAGCTTCCAGGAGTTTCAGCCGGGCTCGACGAATCTCCTGCCCGCCGCCCTCGCGAAGCTGGACCTGTTGGCCAACGGTCTCTACGAGCGTCCGGAATTACAGTTGGAGATCGAGGGCAGCGCGGATCCGCAGACCGACCTCGAGGCCTTGCGCCGCGAGAAGTTGAACCAACAATCGCGGGTGCAAAAATGGAATGCCGCCGTGAACCTGTTCCCTGGAGAAACCCCATCCCAGACCACCGCCAACCGGCTTCCCCAGCGTGGTGTGAAGGCGCTGGCTGATATCAAGGGCGCTACCGCCCTGATGATGATTCTCGCGCCGATGCGGGCCGTCCCGGAACCCGACGGAAACCGCCAGTTTTTGGAAGCGGTGGAAATTTCGCCCGAGGCTCTTCAAACGCTCGCGATGGAGCGCGCCCGAAATGTGCGAGCCTACCTGCTCCAAACCGGCAAGGTCGAAGCGCAAAGAATCAGCGAGGCGGCCCGCGACGCCAGTTCCAAAGGCAGTCGCGTTTATGTGCGGCTGCAATGAAGGGCGCACCTTCAAACTCCGGAACCTAGCCGGACGCTCCGTGATATTTAAAAACCGCTTGGGTTGCCGGACGGGCTCTGCGGATTGGGCAATCCGCGCGCTGAAAGGCAACCGATCGGCTTGCTGGTTACGCCTTCGCGAGCAGTTGTCGCAGTACGTAAGGCAAAATGCCGCCGTGTTGGTAGTAGTCGATCTCGATGGGGGTGTCGATTCGGCAACGGACGGCGACTTCAGCCACCAGGCCGGAGGCGCGCGAGATTCGCAGCGTCAGGTTTTGTTGCGGTTTGAGATCGGGGGACAAACCCAGCACATCGAAGATCTCCGATCCCACCCATCCGAGCGTTTGGGCGGAAACTCCCTCCGGAAATTGCAGCGGGAGCACGCCCATGCCGACCAGATTGGACCGGTGAATGCGTTCGAAGCTCTGGGCGATGACGGCACGCACGCCTAGCAAGCGCGTGCCCTTGGCGGCCCAGTCGCGGGAGCTGCCGGTGCCGTATTCCTGTCCGGCCACCACCACCAGGGGCGTTTCCGTTTGCGCGTAGCGCTGGGCGGCGTCGAAAATACTCATCGGTTCTCCGTCCGGCTGGTGTTTCGTCATTCCGCCTTCGACGCCGGGAATCATCAGGTTTTTAATCCGCACATTGGCGAAGGTGCCGCGCGTCATGACGCGATCGTTGCCTCGGCGCGAGCCGTAGCTGTTGAAATCGGCGAAGGCGACGCCGTTATCGATCAGGTATTGTCCGCCCGGCGACGATTGCTTGATGGCGCCGGCCGGCGAGATGTGATCGGTGGTGACACTGTCGCCAAAGATGCCCAGGGGACGCGCGCCGATAATTTCGCCGATAACCCCCGGTTTCAGCTCGAAGGAGCGGAAGAAAGGCGGTTCCTGGATATAGGTGCTTTTCGCATCCCAGGCGTAGGTCAATCCGGGAGTGGCGGGAATCTCGTTCCACTTCGGATTCTGGCTGGTGAAATCGCGGTACAGATCCCGGAACACCTCCGGTTTCAACGTGGCCGCCACCAGGCTGCGAATTTCGGCTTGCGTGGGCCAAAGGTCTTTCAGGAAAACGGGCTGGCCGTGCGGGTCGGCGCCGAGGGGCTCGCAGGTCAGGTCAATATCGATGCGTCCTGCCAGCGCGAAGGCCACGACTAGAGGTGGGGACATGAGGAAATTGGCCTTGATGTTCTGGTGAATGCGGGCTTCGAAATTGCGGTTGCCGGACAGCACCGAGGCGGCTATCAGGTCGTGCTGCACGATGGCAGCTTCGACGGGAACGGGCAGGGGGCCGGAGTTGCCGATGCAGGTCGTGCAGCCGTAGCCGACCAGTTGGAAGCCCAATTGATCGAGGTAGGGTTGGAGCCCGGTTTTTTGCAGGTAGTCCGTTACGACGCGCGAGCCGGGCGCCAGCGAGGTCTTGACGGCCGGGTTGACGCGCAGACCGCGTTCCACGGCTTTTTTCGCCAGCAGGCCGGCGGCCAGCATGACGCTGGGATTGGAGGTGTTGGTGCAACTGGTAATCGACGCAATCAACACGCTGCCGTGGCCGATCTCGGCGGTTTTGCCATCGAGCACCACTTTTGCCCGCACCGCGGCGAGATCGCCCGGTTTCTTGCCAAATCCATTTTCAGTCACGGGTTTGGCAAAGACCTCGGCAAAGGCCTTTTTCAAGGCCGGCAGTTCGATGCGGTCCTGCGGTCGTTTCGGGCCGGCGACGCTCGGCTGGATGCTGCCCAGGTCGAGCTCGAGCAAGGTGGAATAATCAATCTGGCCTTTCTGCGGCATGCCGAAGAGATTCTGGGCGCGATAATAATTTTCGTAGGTGCGGCACAGCTCTTCGCTGCGGCCGGTGGCGCGCAGAAAATTGACGCACTCCGGGTCGATCGGGAAGAAGCCCAGGGTGGCGCCGTATTCGGGNGCCATGTTGGCGATGGTGGCGCGGTCCACCACGGGCAGGGCGCCGGCGCCGGGGCCGAAGAATTCCACGAATTTGCCCACCACCTTGGCCTGGCGCAGCATTTGGGTCACGGTCAGGGCGGCGTCGGTGGCGGTGACGCCCTCGCGCAGGCGGCCGGTTAAATGCACGCCGACCACATCCGGCGTGAGAAAATAGACAGGCTGGCCCAGCATGCCGGCTTCGGCTTCGATGCCGCCGACGCCCCAGCCGACAATGCCCAGGCCGTTGATCATGGTCGTGTGCGAATCGGTGCCGACCAGTGTGTCGGGATAATAAACACCCTGGCGGTTGCCCAGCACGCCTTGGGCCAGGTACTCGAGATTGACCTGATGGATGATGCCGATGCCCGGGGGGATGACTTTGAACGTTTCAAAGGCCTGCCTGCCCCACTTAAGAAACTGATAGCGCTCGCGGTTGCGCTGGAATTCGAGATCGAGATTTTTCTGAAACGCGTCAGCGGCTCCAGAGAAATCCACCTGGACCGAATGATCGACGGTTAAATCGACGGGTACGAGCGGTTCGATGACCTTGGGGTTTTTGCCCAGGCGCTGCACGGCGGATCGCATGGCGGCCAGGTCCACCAGGAGGGGGACGCCGGTGAAATCCTGCAAGACGATGCGCGCGACCACGAAGGGAATCTCCTCGGTGCGCGGGGCCTGGGGTTTCCATTGAGCCAGGGCGCGGACGTTGGTCTCGGTGATTTTCCGGCCATCGCAGTGACGCAGAACCGACTCCAAAACCAGGCGCAGGGAAACCGGCAGGCGGGAGATGGGGCCGGCGCTGGCCTGTTCCAAGGCTGGCAGAGAATAGAACTGACCTTGGGTTTGATTGCCAAGATCGAATGACTTCAAGGTACTCCGCCAGGGATTCAACATATTCATAATCGTGTCGATAAGCTGCGCTGAAACATGCCGATGGGACGCCCCAAAGTCAAGCGGTGGCGGTGGATTGGGATTGGTGGGGGCGCACGCATCGGGAAATTCCAAACCCCGTAGGGATGACATGTCTATAGCCAAAGATGTCCATAAGAATATTCCCTGTAGGGGCGGCACAAGGTTACGCTGGGCAATCCATGCCGCCCCTAGGGGGCTTGGAAGGATCATGGGTAGGGCGGCGCTGCTGCGCCGCCCAAATATCAGGGCGGAGCAGCAGCTCCGCCCTACCTGGTTCATGGAAAGAAACGGCTCGAATAAAGCCTCAAGCGCATAGCCCCAACAAATTATTTGACCGGGACAACGTCGGCGAAACCGACGTCGATGTATTGACCGCCTTGAGTTTGATGACAGTGGACGGCGATGACGTTTTTTCCGGGCTTAAGCGCCTCTTTGGCAGTCTGGTTGAGCGGGACCACTTCGTAATCGGAAGTGTAACCAGTCACGGAGGCGCCCAGAACACCGTTAAGGTAAACTTCTGCATCCTCGTCGTGGTGGATGTTGAGCTGCAAATCGGTGAATTTGCCCGGCGGCATTTCGAACTCGCGCCGGAGCCAGATGTCCGATGTGCTCCATTCCGTTCGAACCCTTGCCCCCGGAGTGCCGCGCGTGCCGAAGCCGGCGGCATCTTCCTTCCACATGCTGGCATCGAAGTCAGATTTGAACCAGTCCGCAGCGGGTTTCGTGGTGGTGTAGCGCCAGCGCGGACGCTCGTCTATGGCTGTCGGCAAAACGTTCATCAGCACTGGCGGTTTGGGCATCGGCGCCCAACTGGCAGCCTTGGTTTGGTCGCGGCCGGCGTACTTGGCCCAGACAGCTTTGTCGTAGAGCATTTGCGCGAAGACACCACCGATGACGGGACGCGCGGTGAAGCCGACTTTCTTCGCGGTCTTGGTTTGATACCAGTCGGTGAGCGGCGAGCGGTCGGGCGTTTCGTTCATGAAGACGAAGATCGGATCGATCAACGCCTCAAAGTCGGCCCGGTTTTGCGTGAGCGTGGCGGTCCAGGTGATCCAGTCGAGCTTGGTGTAGGTTTGGCGGTTGTCGAGCGGGAGGCCGTATTTGTTTTGGATCTTCTTGTAGTAATCCATTTCCTTGCGAAGCACGGAGTCGGGGAACAGGTTCAGGCCGAGGATGCGATCCCAGATTAAATTATACTTCTGGCTCCACGTTCCGGGTTTGTCGAAGGCGAGACGGAACTTCTCACCGTCGTCAGCTTCCTTGACCCACTTGGCGGCGAACTCCCGGGCGAGCTTGAAATACTCGTCGGCCTTGGCTTTGTCACCGCGCAGGTCGCACAGCTTGGCGAAGGCGCCGAGGCCGCAGATGGCCTTGGCGCTGAGGTTGACGTTGTGCGCGAGGTGGCCGGCGAAGTCGTCGGTGCAAAGCTGATTCTCCGGGTCGAAACCTTTTTCCTTCAGATACTCGGCCCACTGCTCGAGCTGCTTCCAGTAAAGGCCGGCGAAGTTGGCGTTACCTTCCATCTGCGCGATGGCGCCCATGAGGCAAAGCAGGTTGCCGGATTCCTCGACGGGCATCTGGTTGTTCACACCGCGCTCGCCGTCGCCATAGACCTGGCCGTTGGCTTTCGGATAGGTGCCGAGGTCGTGCGGCGCGAAGGGGAACTTCCAGCGCTCGCTGGCGGCGTAGTTCATGAACGGCACGAGGAACGACTTGGCTAGGGACGGGCCGAAGAGCAGGAACTGCGGCGCCATTGGGTAAAACACGTCCGAGGTGCCGATGCAGCCGTTGGAGTGATTCTCTTTGCAGAACTGGAGCGGCTGGCCGTTATCGTCGGCGACGAATTTGCCCGCGGCGAAACACTGGCGATAAGCGAGCGCGCAGAGCTTGGCGTATTTCTCACCGCCGGCCTTGGTGAGGTCGGCCATCAACTGCTCGTCAAAAGCAGCGCACCGCTGCTTGAGCGACTCGTAATCCTTCGCAGCGGCCTTGAGCAGATCGGCGGCTTCCCAGCCGTTGCGACGCCAGTAAGGCCGCAGGTTCTTGCGCATGTATTGAATTGAGTAGCGGTCGTCATAGGCGAGCATTAGCCAGCGGGAGGTGGGCGTCTTGCCGACTTTGCCAACTGGGACTGCGCATAGAGCTACCAAGGCATCGGCATTGGTTGACTCCCGCTTCTGCTCGGCTTTGCAGAACTGGAGCGGCTGGCCGTTATCGTCGGCGACGAATTTGCCCGCGGCGAAACACTGGCGATAAGCGAGCGCGCAGAGCTTGGCGTATTTCTCGCCGCCGGCCTTGGTGAGGTCGGCCATCAACTGCTCGTCAAAAGCAGCGCACCGCTGCTTGAGCGACTCGTAATCCTTCGCGGCGGCCTTGAGCAGATCGGCGGCTTCCCAACCGTTGCGACGCCAGTAAGGCCGCAGGTTCTTGCGCATGTATTGAATTGAGTAGCGGTCGTCATAGGCGAGCATTAGCCAGCGGGAGGTGGGCGTCTTGCCGACTTTGCCAACTGGGACTGCGCATAGAGCTACCAAGGCATCGGCATTGGTTGACTCCCGCTTCTGCTCGGTCTTGAGGTCAGGCCAAGTGCCTTTCGCCAAGGCACCGTGCGCCGCGCTGCGTTCCGAAAACGAAACGTAGCTGCCTGGGGTCGTTGGCAAGGCAAGATAGAGGTAGCCCCAATCAATGCGAAGGTCGTCGCCTTTCCTAGCGAGGATAGGCTGATCCTTCGAGCCGACTTTCACCGCCATCGCGTCTCCCTCTTTTGCCCAAGTGGTGACTGACCAAGATCCTTCCACCTGTTGCCGGCCCTCGTTAACGGTGAGTTCTGCCGAGGCATCCAGGTAAAATTGCACGTCATGGGTCTTGCTGTCGGTCGAAAGGAATTCATACGTCACGTATGTCACCGGTCGCGAGAGGATGTCGATATTCTCCGGCAACGCCGCGGTCATGAACGTCAGTGTCAGCCCCACGCCGGCCTTCTCAAAGGCATAAATGGTCCGCGTCGGCAGAACCGTGAGGCTCTTCTGCTCCAGCGCCGGCACGCTGGCCGGGCTTGCGCCCATCACGCGATAAGTCTTGCCGTCGATGCGCACCAAGCTCGTCAGCCGATGCGGTTTGCCGGTCCAGTGCGTCGTGTCCACGTCGGTCAGGTTGTCACCCTGAGACCAGATGCTGAAATAGGGATCGCACGCGACGAGCGGCGTCGCGGGCGGGACGAGCTTGTTGCCCTGCGAGACGCGCTTGGCCGGCGGTGTGTAGAGCTTCTTCGCGGCGGCGGTGATGGCGGCCTGATCCATCTTCACCATCGCGCGGTCGTAGGTGAGGAGGCCATTGACCTCGACTTCGCAATCGGTCGTCTGCGTATAAACCGCCGCGCAGAGGCCACCTTCGCCGCTCAACCCATGGAGTTTCCTCATCAGGCCGAGATAGGCATCGGTGAGTTCAGCGGAAGTCTTGTAGCTGACATAGCCCCAGTTTTTCTCGTCCCGCCAGGAGTGGCCTTTGACCGGCATGCCCAGCCCGCCGAACTCGCCGAGCACGGCGGCGCGATTCTCTTCGAGTTTGGGCACGCCGGGGCCGGGGTAATTGTGCATGTCGATCACGTCGCCGGCCTTGCGGTCGGTCCAGCCGGAGGCGTTGTTGACGAGGCGGGTCGGATCGAGCTTCTTGATCCATTCGCAGATGCGCGGTGTGTCGTATTGGCCCCAGCCTTCGTTGAACGGCACCCACATGACGATGCAGGGATGATTCCAGCGGCCTTCGATCATGGCCTTCAGCTCGCTCTCGAACTGCTTGGCGGCGTCCTCGCGGCCCGCGCGGATGGTGTCGGTCTTGTTATCGCCGACGCCGCTGCCGGGCATGTCCTGCCAGACGAGCAGGCCAAGCTTGTCGCACCAGTAATACCAGCGGTCGGGCTCGATCTTGACGTGCTTCCGGGCCAGGTTCATGCCCAGCGCCTTGGTGATTTCGATGTCGTAGCGCAGGGCCTCGTCGGTAGGCGCGGTGTAGATGCCATCAGGCCAGAACCCCTGGTCGAGCGGGCCGTATTGGAAGAGGGGTTTGTTGTTCAGGCAGAGGCGGAGGATGCCGTCGGCGTCTTTAGCCATGGAAATTTTACGCATGCCGAAGTAGGACTCGATCTGGTCAACTTTCTTCCCATCCGCTTGAAGCGAGAGGCGTAATCCGTAAAGGAAAGGCGAGTCAGGGGTCCAGGACTTAGCCCCGGGGACTTTCAGGGAAAGTCTCGGCCGCATCGGTCCGCTGCCGCCGTCGATAATGATTTCGCCGGACTGCACAACCTTCTTCCCATCGAGCACTTCCACCTTGATGGTGGATTTGCCGGGAGTCGCCACCAACGGAATTTCCACCGTCACGGCTGATTGGTCGAGGTCCGGAGTGATCTTCAGCCCTTCCATGTGTGCGGCCGAGACCGGTTCCAGCCACGCGGTCTGCCAAATGCCGCTGGCGGCGGTGTACATGATGCCACCGGGCTTGAGCACCTGCTTGCCCTTGGCCTGCGGGCCGCGGTCAGTCGGATCCCAAACCACCACGACGATTTCCTGTTCGCCCGACGGATGGAGCGCATCGGTAATGTCGAAGCTGAAGCTGTCAAAGCCGCCGCGGTGAGTACCGAGTTCCTTACCATTGACGGAGACCGTTGCCTCCCAATCCACCGCGCCGAAGTTCAACTTGATTCGCTTGCCCTTCCACGAGCTGGGCACCTTGAAAGTGCGATGATACCAGAGCTTCTGTTTCTCGGTCACAGGTTTCATCACGCCGGACAGCGCTGACTCGACCGGAAACGGGACCAGAATCTGTCCATCCCAAGCCGCCGGTTTGGGGGTGTCCTGGTCCACGATGGCATAGCTCCAGAGGCCATTCAGATTAAGCCACTGCTCACGCACCATCTGCGGGCGCGGGTATTCGGGGTGGGCCTTGGAGGGTGTCACATTTTTAGCCCACCGGGTGGCTAGCGGGCCCTGGGCGGGCTGCCAGGCGGCGGTGGCAACCGACGGGTGTCCTGCCCCCAGGAGGGTGATTGCCGCGACGATAGTATTCAAGCCCATGATATGCTGATTCATTATGTTAGAGTATAAACAGACCGGACGGGACTGGTCATGTGGCATAAACTGGCCACACAAAGCGGTTGCGTCAAGCGCGCACCCGGACGCGGGCGCCTCGCTTTGTTTCGGAGCGCGGACAGCTTGGTCC
>JGI24132J36420_10000602_pt1 | contig 17431 bp, 15 predicted proteins | sample BarGraNGADG00212_3_FD_36420 | JGI IMG/M metagenome (IMG submission 36420) | reverse complement strand
GATATTATTTCAAAAGAAAAAGAGGAGTATACNATCAATATGGGGCCGCAACATCCGTCAACGCACGGAGTTCTTCGGTTTGTTGTTTCCCTTAGAGGTGAGATTGTCAAGAATGTTGAACCACACCTCGGCTATATTCACAGGGGAATTGAAAAGATGTGTGAAAGTATCACCTATCCCCAGATAATTCATCTTACTGACAGGATGGATTACCTCTCTGCCCATATCAATAATGAAGCAGTATGTCTTACTGTGGAAAAGGCTCTGGAGGTTGACATTCCCGACAGGATAAAAGTGATCCGGACGATTATGTCTGAGCTTACCCGTATCCAGTCACACCAACTCTTCTGGGCATCATACGGTATGGACCTCGGAGGACAAACATGTTTCTTTTATGGCTTGCGCGACAGGGAAAAGGTGCTGGATATATTTGAAGAGACAACCGGGGGCAGAATGATTGTCAGTTATAACTGTCCGGGGGGGCTCATGTATGACCTTCACCCTAATTTCCAGAAAAGGGTAAAGGATTTCATTAAATATTTCAGGAAAATCCTTCCCGAATATGACGCTATCCTCACAGGTAATGTGATTTTCCGCGAGCGAAGCATTGGAATTGGGCCGCTTTCACTTGAAGATGCTATCTCATACGGTGTTACAGGCCCTTCAGGCAGAGCGTCAGGTTTCTCATGCGATGTCAGGAAACATGAACCGTACAGCGCCTACGACAGGGTAAAATTCAACGAAGTCATTTATAAAGAAGGTGATACATACCACAGATACCTGGCCAGAATTGAAGAAATGAGAGAATCGATGAATATCATTGATCAGCTGATTGACAACATACCCGAGGGCCCGTATGCAGTAAAAATGAAACCTGTTATTAAGCTGCCCGAAGGGGAATATTACCAGAGAGTTGAAACCGCACGCGGGGAACTTGGCGTATTTATAATAAGCGATGGAAACAAAAATCCTTACAGAGTGAAATTCAGGTCGCCAAACTTTGTAAATCTTGGTGTCCTTAATCTAATCTCGAAAGATTTCAAGATTGCTGACCTGGTTGCAATTGCCGGTTCCCTTGATTTCGTTATACCTGATATTGACAGGTAGTTCAAGGCAAAAGGCAAAAGAAAAAAATATAAGATAAAAGACAAAAGTTAAAAGATAAAATATATGCTACCTGAGATTGTCGTTCAAAATACTTCCGCTTCGCTATCAGTCCCCTGGTGGAAATTCTTCTACGATTTTTCACTGCTGACAGGAGCTGTTGACGAATGGCTGAAAGGTTCTGTTTCACCATTCTGGACAGTTTTCATCGAAATGGTGATAGTTGGAGTTCTTTTCCTTCTGTTTTATGCTGTTGTAGGACTTTTTCTGGTCATTGCTGAAAGAAAAGTTTGTGCATTCATCCAGAACAGACTTGGTCCTAATAGAATTGGACCATTTGGTCTTTTCCAGACTATTGCCGACCTTGTAAAGCTTCTTTTCAAGGAGTTGATTCCTATCAAAAATGCAGACAGTTTTCTGTTTAACCTCGCACCATTCATTGTAATTATTGTGAATTTTATGGTTCTTGGCGCTATCCCCTTTGCTAAGGGACTACATGCGATAGACTTTAATATTGGTATATTCTATGTAATTGCAGTTTCCTCTATGAGCGTTGTTGGCGTCCTCCTGGCCGGTTGGTCAAGCAACAGTAAATATTCCCTTATAGGCGCAATGAGAAGCGGCGCCCAGATAGTCAGCTACGAGCTGTCTATCGGACTTTCCATTATTACTGTCGTGATACTTGCCGGATCAATGCAGTTGTCCGAAATTATTGAAGCACAAAGAACAGGTTGGTTTATTTTCAAAGGGCATATCCCGGCTTTCATTGCATTTGTTATTTACATTATTTCCAGTACGGCTGAAACTAACCGCGGACCTTTCGACATGGCTGAAGCTGAGTCTGAACTTACTGCCGGTTACCATACTGAGTATTCGGGAATCAAATTTGCTTTTTTCTACCTTGCCGAATATATTAATATGTTCATCGTGGCATCAATTGCTGCCACTCTATTCCTCGGCGGATGGATGCCATTTCATATTGGTTCCTGGGACGGATTCAACAGAATTATGGATTTTATCCCTCCGTTTATATGGTATTTAGGAAAGACCTTTTTTATAGTATGGATCATAATGTTATTCAAATGGACTTTCCCCAGGTTGAGGATCGACCAGCTTCTGACACTTGAATGGAAATATCTTTTGCCGATCAATCTTGTAAATGTATTGATTATGGCTTTTATAGTACTTATGGGCTGGCATTTTTAATAGTATGTAATTATAAATATATATCTCTGAATGAGAAGTATAATAGAATATATTAAGGAGGTAGTTCTTGGTGTCTGGTCGCTGCTGAAAGGTATGAAAGTGACATCCTCGTACTTTTTCAGTCCTGGTTCAATCGTGACACAGAAATATCCTGAAAACAGAAAAGAGCTTGTTATGTTCGACAGGTTTAAGGGTGAGGTTGTAATGCCGCATAATGAACTTAACGAACACAAATGTACAGGTTGTGGTATATGTGAAATCAACTGCCCTAACGGTACAATTGAAGTAATTTCAAAAACAATACTTACTGAGGACGGAAAAAAGAAAAGAGCAATTGATAAACATATTTACCGTCTTGGCATGTGCACTTTTTGTGCCTTATGTGTAAAGAATTGTCCTTCGAATGCACTTGCTTTCTCTCAGGAGTTTGAACATTCTGTTTTTAACAGAAAACTCCTTATTAAAGTATTAAATAAACCTGGTTCTCAATTAATGAAAGGAGTTGAGTCATGACCCTAAATCAGCTAATGTTTTTTCTTTTTTCTGTTATGATAGTAGCCTTCTCTATCCTGACAGTAACAAGCCGCATAATATTGAGGGCTGCTGTATACCTTCTGTTTGTTCTGGTATCAACGGCAGGACTCTACTTCATGCTGAACTACCAGTTTCTTGCTGCTGTACAGCTTACAGTTTATGCAGGCGGCATTGTAGTTCTGATCATCTTTTCAATACTTCTTACAAGCCATATTAGCCAGAAATCTGAACCTGTCGGTATTAAAAAATCTATATTCTCAGTTATTGCTGTAATATCCGGAGCAATTCTCTCTGTCATTACAATTCTCGACTATAATTTTTCTGCAACAACTGAAATGGCCCGCGAGATAAACATGAAGGTTATAGGAAAAAGTCTCTTATCAGTTGAAAATGATGGGTATATACTGCCTTTTGAAGTGATTTCTATATTACTGATTGCTGCTATGGTTGGGGCAATCGTTGTTGCAAAAAAAGGTGGTCCGGAAAAATCTCAAACTCAAACTTTAAATCAGAAATAAGATGAATGCAGGTATCCCGTTGAACTATTTTCTCATTCTTGCAACAATCATGTTTTTTGTAGGAGTTTATGGTTTTCTCACCCGGAGGAATCTTATTACTATTCTTATGTCAGTTGAGCTGATTCTTAATTCGGTAAATATCAATTTTCTGGCATTTAACAGATACCTTTTTCCTCATAAGCTTGAGGGTCTTTTTTTCAGCCTTTTCATTATTGCTGTTGCAGCTGCAGAAGCGGCTGTGGCTATCGCCATTATAATAAACATTTACAGGCGGTTCTCAACGATAAATGTTGAAGATGTTAACGAAATGAAATACTGATAATTACAAACAATTGGAAAACTTAGATATGATAAATTTCAGTTATAGTGTCTGGATCCTTTTAATTCCATTTCTGATGTTCCTGCTGCTGGGGCTGGCGGGTCATAAGTTAAAATCACGGCTCTCCGGATTACTGGGAACCGGTGGTTTGGCAGTAATTACAATTTTGTCGTATTTAACTGCATATTCATATTTTTTCAACAGCGAAAAGATTGACGGAGCTTATCAGAAAATAGTGGCTTTCAATATGACATGGCTGCAGTTTACTGACAAGCTTCATATTGATATAGGAGTCCTTCTGGATCCTATATCAGTAATGATGCTTGTGGTTGTCAGCACAGTATCATTTATGGTTCATATTTACAGCCTTGGTTATATGAAAGGTGAAAAAGGATTCGAAAGGTTTTTTGCATTTCTTTCCCTTTTCAGTTTCTCAATGCTGGGTCTTGTCCTTGCGACAAATATTTTCCAGATGTACATTTTTTGGGAACTTGTTGGTGTTTCATCATATTTGTTGATCGGATTTTATTATCAGAAACCTTCTGCCGTGAGGGCTTCTAAAAAAGCATTTATAGTTACGCGGTTTGCCGACCTTGGGTTTCTGATCGGGATTCTGATCCTTTCTTTCAATACCAAAACGTTTGATTTTATTACTCTTACTGATCCAAGCGGACCAGCAATAACACAGGGTGGCGGTGCAATGTTCTTGGGTCTTTCTGTTATGACCTGGTCGATGATCTTTGTATATATGGGAGGTGTCGGAAAATCGGCAATGTTTCCATTCCATATCTGGCTTCCGGATGCAATGGAAGGTCCAACTCCTGTATCTGCCCTTATTCATGCAGCCACAATGGTGGTAGCCGGAGTCTACCTGGTAGCAAGAATGTTTCCGGTTTATGCAATGGCAGCTCCTGTTGCTCTCGATGTCGTTGCTTATGTAGGAGCTTTCTCATCCCTTTTTGCTGCGGTGATTGCCTGTACACAGACCGACATTAAAAGAGTTCTTGCTTTTTCAACCATGTCGCAGATCGGTTATATGATGTTAGCACTTGGGGTCTCAGGATATGGAGGGCATGAAGGACTGGGATATATGGCATCAATGTTCCATCTCTTCACACATGCTATGTTTAAAGCCCTTCTCTTTCTCGGTGCCGGTGCAATTATTCATGCTGTCCACAGCAATTATATGACCGATATGGGCGGTTTACGCAAGTATCTTCCAATCACACATATAACCTTTCTTATCGCATGTCTGACGATTGCCGGGATCCCGCCATTTTCAGGTTTTTTCAGCAAGGATGAAATTTTAACGGCAGCTTTTCATCACAATAAATTCTTATTTGGTGTAGAGTATGTTGTTGCCGGTCTTACAGCATTTTATATGTTCAGGCTCTATTTCAATATCTTCTGGGGAAAAGAAGCACATTATCATCATACTCCTCATGAAGCGCCTGCTACCATGACTATTCCATTAATTATTCTGTCGCTTGGTGCAATATTTGCAGGATTTATACCTTTCAATGAACTTGTTACATCAGATGGAAAGGTTTTCGAGACAGAGATCGAATGGATAGTGGCTATTCCTTCCGTACTGGTTGGTTTGGCAGGCATAGGAGTTGCATTTATTATGTACAGGAAAGAAACTGCCATTCCTGACAGGCTGGCAGCCACGTTTAAATATAGCTACAAATGGGCTTTTAATAAGTTTTATTTTGACGAGTTATACCTTTTCATTACAAAAAAAATAATCTTCAGGTACATTTCCGAGCCTATTGCCTGGTTTGACCGGCATATAATTGACGGAACTATGAATGGAGTAGCTTCAGTTACACAAATTATTTCCTTCAAAATCAGAAATTTTCAATCGGGTCAATTACAGAAATATGCTTTTGTATTTATATCAGGAGCTATATTGCTTACTATAATGGTCTTATACATTTGGCGCTGAAATATTAATAAGATAATGTTTTAAGATATGGATATTTTAACTCTGTTTGTTGTAATTCCGGTTCTGACTATTGCCGGAATAGTTTCAATTAAGGATATAAAACAGGTGCGGGTTATATCTGCTGCAGGTATGGGCTTACAGCTGCTTTTAGCCGGCGTTCTGGTATACCTTTACCTTACAGCCCGACATTCCGGTAATGCAGCAGAAATGTTGTTTGTAAAAGATTATGTCTGGTTTAAAAGTCTGAATATCCATTATACTGTTGGCGTTGACGGTATTTCGGTAGCAATGATTTGTCTGACATCCCTGGTAGTTTTTGCCGGCATCTTTGCATCATGGGAAGTTGAAATGTTAACCAAAGAGTTTTTCGTTTCTCTTATTCTTCTGGCCACCGGTGTTTTCGGATTTTTTATTTCAATTGATCTCTTCACAATGTTTCTCTTTTATGAGCTAGCTGTTATTCCAATGTACCTTTTAATTGGTATTTGGGGAAGCGGTCCNAAGGAGTACGCTGCAATGAAACTGACACTAATGCTTATGGGTGCCTCAGCTCTCCTTCTTTTAGGTATACTTGGTATCTATTTTAATTCAGCACCCGATGGAGGAGAATTGACATTCAATATTTTAGAGATCTCCAAAGTTAAAATCCCAATGTCTGCCCAGTACCTGTTTTTCCCCATTACATTTGTCGGGTTCGGTGTACTTGGTGCTCTCTTTCCTTTNCATACATGGTCACCCGATGGTCACTCATCTGCTCCTACGGCAGTATCAATGCTTCATGCCGGAGTACTGATGAAACTGGGAGGATATGGTGCATTCAGAGTCGCTATTTTCCTTATGCCTGAAGCTGCAAAGGAGCTCTCATGGATTTTCATAATCCTGACCTCAATCAGCGTAGTTTATGGTGCTTTTGGCGCAATTGCGCAGAAAGATCTTAAATACATTAATGCCTATTCATCAGTAAGTCATTGCGGGCTTGTTCTTTTTGCAATACTTATGATGAATAAAACGGCTTTGGATGGTGCAATCATTCAGATGATCTCACATGGATTAATGACGGCACTTTTCTTTGCCCTTATCGGGATGGTTTATGGCCGTACTCATACAAGAATGATAAATGAAATGGGCGGCTTAATGAAGGTCATTCCATTTCTTTCGGTAGCCTATGTAATTGCCGGATTAGCTTCTCTGGGATTACCTGGTCTCAGTGGATTTGTCGCTGAAATGACGATTTTTGTTGGTGCATTCCAACATCCTGACCTCTTTCACAGAATAGCTACAATTGTCGTTATTACATCTATTGTAATAACTGCTGTATATATTTTAAGGGTTATTGCAATTTTGTTACTGGGGCCCACAACTAATGAACATTATGAGCATCTGACGGATGCCAGATGGTTTGAAAAAATATCTGTGGTAACACTTATCACTTCAGTAGCCGCGATTGGCTTAGCACCACTTTGGCTGTCAACAATGATTGGTACAAGCCTGCAACCTATTGTAAATAAGATATTGTTACTAAACCCTTTTTAATGAAGAACTTAAATATTTTCGGATAAATTAAAAATATGAGTTTAGTTAATTTTTCATTAATGCGGCATGAACTGCTGCTGACATTTGCGGCTCTGGTGATTCTTACGGCTGAGATATTCTGGAATCCTGAAAAGAAAAGGTCAATCAGTCTTTTTTCCATCATTCTGTTCATTATTATCACTGTCATAGGTTTCATCCCCTCCCCTTCAGGTTCTCTTTTTGGAGGAATGTATGAAGTCACCCCTGTAAGACTGGTAATGAAGAATATTCTTAATATTGGGGCATTGCTGATCTTTTTACAGTCAGTTTCCTGGCTTAACAAAGAAGAAAACTCTGAGAAGATAAGCGAATATTTTATTCTTCTTATTTCAACTCTGGCCGGAATGAATTTTATGATCTCAGCCGGCCATTTTCTGATGTTTTATCTTGGACTTGAACTGGCTTCTATCCCATTAGCCGCAGTTGCCGCTTATGACCGCTACAATAATAAATCGGCTGAAGCAGGTATCAAGTTTATTTTAATATCGGCCCTCTCTTCAGGTGTTCTGCTATATGGATTATCAATGATCTATGGGACAACGGGTACATTATATTTCAAAGGAGTAGCAGAGCTTTTTGCAAACAGCAATCTGCAGATACTCGGTTTTATATTTTTCTTTTCAGGTATGGCTTTTAAAATATCGATTGTTCCTTTCCATCTCTGGACAGCTGATGTGTATGAAGGGTCGCCTGTTAACGTAACTTCATATCTGTCAGTCATCTCAAAAGGAGCTGCAATCTTCATTTTAATAATAGTTTTATATACTGTATTTCCGGTCATAATAGAAGCATGGCAAAAAGTTTTATATGTCACAGCTATTCTTACAATGACAATTGGGAACCTGTTCGCGATCCGTCAGAATAATTTTAAGCGCTTTCTGGCCTTCTCATCAATATCACAGGCTGGATATATCCTTCTTGGAATAATCGGGGGTAATCAACTGGGTATGACATCAGTAATTTATTATATTCTGGTTTATATATTTTCAAATCTGGGCGCTTTCGGTGTTGTTGCTGCAATTTCGAGTGCCACTGGTAAAGAAAAGATAGAAGACTATAACGGACTTTACAAAACCAATCCGGGTCTGAGTCTGATAATGACGCTGGCTTTATTTTCGTTAGCCGGAATTCCGCCGGTTGCAGGTTTTTTCGGTAAGTTTTTTCTTTTCACAGCTGCAGCCCAGAAAGGATTTTACGTACTGGTTTTAATAGCTGTTTTAAACACAATTATTGCATTGTACTATTACCTGCTTGTAGTAAAAGCGATGTTTATAAACAAAAACGATAAACCAATAGAAAAATTCAGAAGTGAGTTTACTACCCGTCTGGCGCTTGGAATTTGTGTTGCAGGTATTTTTATTACAGGTTTTGCAAGTATCGTATTTGAACTTATCAGAAGCATGAGCTTCGGGGTATAATCTTAAAAATTCAGGAAATGGCAATCAACAACGCAAAACATATAATTGGTGAGATAGATGGTATCCGCTGTACCATTATCGAATCAGGGATTACACTTGATCGTGCGGCTTTCCTTCGGGAAATTCTTGAATTCAACAATCTGGAAGTAAAAGAGATAAAAGCAGAATCTCCTTCAGACGGGGAAGAACCTAAATATAATATTGGTGTGACTGACCTTACCTTTAATCCTGTATTTTCGATTTACGAATGTCTTCTTAAAACACCTGAAGGTAAATATGTAACACCGGGTTACTGGAAGCAGGAGTGTATTGATTGTGATCCCCGTTACTGGACAAAAAGAAAAGGTTTCAAAGAAAGCCCAAAGGATTAATATTTATCATCGTTCCATATTTCCCAGGACCGTTCAGCCTGTGACCAGAGCATTTTAATTCCGCTTATTACAGTACACCCTCTCTCCTTTCCTGATTTCAAAAAAGATGTGAGTTCCGGATTATAAACCAGGTCAAAAAGAATATGTTTACCTGACAGCATGCTGTAATTTATATCCGGTCTGCTTTCAATATCGGGATACATTCCCAAAGGAGTTGTATTTACTATAAGATCCTGCCTTTTAAGTAATTCATTGTCTATTTCCTCATAACTTATTATTCCGGGTTTATGTTTTCTTGAAACAGAAACCACCTTAATACCAAAGCTTTTAAGCACAAAACAGACAGCCAGAGAGCCTCCCCCTGTACCAAGAACAAGCGCGTTATTTACACTATCTGAAATATATGGAATCAGAGTATCTCTTATCCCTGTCACATCGCTGTTAAATCCGTNAATTATTATTTTTTNCCCTACCCTTTTTATTTTCAATACGTTAACAGCGCCAATCTCTCTGGCTTCAGGATCTGTATTGTCAATATAGCTGATGATCTCCGACTTGTATGGGATGGTAACATTCAGGCCGCATATCTCTGTTTCAGAAGAAATTAGTTTCCGGAACTGGTTAAGGTCTGACAAAGGGTAGTTTTCATAAGAACAATTTGTTATTTGTTCCTTAATAAATTTTGCGCTAAAATATTTTTTCGAAAAAGAATGACCAAGCGGATAACCTATCAGACCAAATTTTCTCATCTGTCACAACTTATAGTTCAAATAATTAAACGGAAAGAATGATGATCATTATTTCTTAAGCTCTTCCGGAAGGAACTGAAAGAAAGTATCTCCGCGAAGACCACAGCGAAGTGATTCAAGAGGGATGATCTCTCCGGGTGCGATGTTACCAAGGTTAACATTTGCTCCAAAGTGTTTTATGAACCATGCCTGCTGAGATTTCATGGGAGCTTCCCATATTACATTTTCGAGTTTGACATGTTTGGAAATAGCATCGATTATTTTATTGTTTATTGATCCGTCTTCATTATAAATACCGGTTGTTCCCGATTCACGGGCTTCTGCTATTACTTTAACGGAACCGGCATTAAGTTCGGCTTTCATCATTGCAACCCATTCATCGGGAGAATAAACAACCTCTTTCTTTTTGGATCCTACTTCAGAAATTACAATACCTCTTTTGGCTAGTTTGGTTATATATTCAAGTTTCTTTTTATGATCTATGTCATACGATCCATCAGAAACTTCAACGAGATCAATTTCATATTTATCAAGATATTCCACGAACTCCCCGAACATATTTCTTATTATAAATGCTTCAAAAAGAGTACCCCCGAAATAAGGAATGGAATGTGCATTTTTATAGATAAGAATTTTCTTTTCTATTCCCGGTGTAACCAGAGACGTTCCAAATCCTAGTTTTACAAAATCGGTATATTCTTTCCCAACAGACATAAAGTCTTCAGCTTCCCTGATACTCAGACCCTTATCCATAACCATTGTGATTCCTGAATTTCTGGGTTTAGCTGGCCGTTCGGGAATAAAAGGAAGAATATTTTTCATGGCACAGAATTAAAAAAGCTAAATTAATTAAATGAGTTTATTCATTTTCAGAAGTTTTACAATCTTGCGCGAAAACAGATTGCGGGGAAAGAGATCTATAAATTCACTGAACAATCCTTTATCCATGTCAATAGCCAGTGTTAGATGTCGAAAAGCTTTATCAGAATCTCCGGTATGAAGATAAAATGAAGCTAGAAGATAATTAATACCGGGTACGTCACCTGTAACTTTATACGCATGTTCGAGATATGGAAGTGCCTTGGCGGAATACCCTTCAGTAAGGATAATATTTCCCAAATCGGACCAAATCTCATCATAATATACATCAAGCTTTAAAGCTTCTCTGAAGCATCTCAAAGCGGCTTTTTTCTCCCCTTTTGCATAATGGGCTTTACCAAGCAGATACCAGATTTCAGGGTTTTCATCATCAAGCCGGACAGCTTTTCTAAAGTATATCAGGCTGTCATCCGGATTACCTGTATTAAGGGCCAGAACACCCAGACCAAACCATGGATCAGCAAAATCGGGTGAAAGTTCGATAGCCTCCTGAAAATATTTTCTTGCGAGTGTTACTTCACCAATTTTCTCGTAACATTCAGCGAGGTATGTCATTGCCTCAAAACTATCAATTTCATTTTCGAGGTATTCGTGATAAACCGGAACAGCTTCGGCATATCTTTCGAGGTTATTGAGAATATTCCCTTTATTAAAAAGAGCAAAAGTGTTTTGTGAATTAATTGCCAACGCATAATCATAAGCTTCCATTGCTTTTTCGGAGAGTTCAAGCTTATTATAAATTATTCCGAGATTATACCAGGCGCTATCGGAAAATGGTTCCTCTTCAAGGTATTTCAGATAGTAAAAAATGCTATTCTCATAGTCCTGTATCTTTTCATAAGCATAAGCCAGATCGTAAATATGAGCATTGAATTCCGGTTCCATATCTATCAGCCTGAGCAGGTATGGTATAAGATGCTCGTAATAATTGAGGTTTTGCAAAACTGAAGTTATAGTAAAAAGAATATTTTCAATGTCGTCAGAGTCAAGGGTCAGCGAAAAGTCAAACATTTTTTTTGCACCCTGGATATCTCCGAGCATGCCAAAAGCTGTTCCTTTTGTAATATAAATCTCATGGTTCCCTGGCTCAAGATTCTCAAGCTTTTTTAGAATCCTGAGCGCTTCAACAGCTCTTCCTTTATCAAGTAAGACTCTTGCTTTTCGCAACTGTATAGAAACGGAGTTTGGATGCTGTTGAGTGGCTAATGTAGCTGCCTCAAAGGCTTTCAAAGAGTTATTACTTTCAATATAATAGTCAATGATTGTTTCAAATTCAATAACATCAAAGAAATACTTTTCATTATTTCTCTTCATCCTCTCAAACTTCTGTACAGCCTGCTGTACTTCTTCCTCAAATGAAAATCCAAACTTATCCTCTTCCATAGTAATAAATTTGTCACAAAATTAATACTATTTTTAAATAGGTGATTCACATAAATTCCAAATTATCAACATTTTAACATTTTTTTAAACATCTTAAACAGAGGATAATACAAAATAAATGTATGATTATTCTTTTTTTTATTTACCAAACGCAACCTAACGGATCAAATATCCATCTATTAATTGAATCAGATAATTTTTTAAAATATTATACAATTTTACCCTAGAATTAACCTAAATTCTACCTTTGAAGAACCGGGACCCTACCCGGTTTTTCATTTTATATTGATATATTTGCAGAATACAATCCGTAATTATATACTGGCATGAAGAAAAGCATTGGAAATATCTTTATGATATTAATGATAAGTGCGTTTTTTGTTATAATCGGACTATCAGGCTGTTTAAAAAAGGAGAGTCCAATTCCCTTCCCTACGGGTACATTTCCTGATTCAGTTTTTAACCTTGCAGGTATTAATTCCACGTTCGATGATTACAACCTTGACATACATCAAATTAATGGCAGCTATTCCTTCATTTTTTCAAGTAACAGGGGAAGTTCAGGCGGACAATTTGATCTGGTGCAGGGAGTAATTTCAATTGCGTTCAGTCAGACCACTGGTGAATTCGGTGTGAACAGTGAAATGGGTAATGATGCTTTTTTAACAAAACTCATTAACAAAGCCAATACTACCGGAAACGATTTTGGTCCGATGACTCTCTATAGCTCAGTTGATGGATATGAGTACCTGTTATTATCTTCCGTCAACATTGCCGGGAACCTTGATTTTTATTATTTTAAAAATCGTCCGGTTTACGGTACAAATCTTCCTGACATTCTTGGCCCATTCCCTATTAAACTACTGAATACCATTGCTGACGATGCTTACATTAGCTTTGACTCTAATCAGGATTCAGTATATTTTTCATCAAATTCTGGCGGCAATTTTGATATTTTCCTGCAAAAGAAATCTTCAGAGACAGCCATTGATACCTGGTTCAATCTCAATTACTCAGCATCAACATCGGTTGACAGTATAAACAGTTCATATGAAGATAAGTGTCCTCTGATCTATAAAAAAGTGATGGTTTTTGCTTCCAACCGACCCGGAGGCATGGGAGGCTATGATCTCTACTATTCGATTTTCAGAAAAGGAAAATGGAGCGCTCCAACTAATTTTGGTTCAAGGATTAACACTTCCTCTGATGAATACAGACCAATTATCGGATATCATCCTGGTTTTACAAATCAATTTATGATGTTCTCATCAAACAGGCCGGGTGGAAAGGGCGGATTCGACCTTTATTTCACAGGAGTTGAATTTCCAAAATGATCTTTACATAAATTCCGGAATGGAATTTATTTTCCGCGGGCAGCAGCAAGTGTATTTTTCAATAACGAAACCCGGGTCATCGGGCCAACGCCTCCGGGTACAGGTGAAATAAATGAGCATTTAGGCGCTACATTTTCAAAATCAACATCACCAGCAAGTTTCCATCCTGATTTAGTTTCCGGAGAGCTAATACGTGAAGTGCCTACATCAATAACTACGGCACCTTCTTTTACCATACTGGCTTTTACAAAAGCGGGTGAGCCTATGGCTGCTATTATTATATCGGCTTGTATAACAATATCCTGCAAATTTTTTGAACGGCTGTGAATGACAGTCACGGTAGCATCCATCCCTTTCTGTGAGAGAAGGATACTTACAGGTCTTCCTACAATGTTACTGCGGCCAATAACAACACAATTCTTCCCGGATGTCTCAATATTGTATCTTTTAATGAGTTCAACTATTCCATACGGTGTTGCCGGCATGTAACAGGGAAGTCCAATGATCATTTTACCTAGGTTTACGGGGTTAAAGCCATCAGCATCCTTTGAAGGATTTATTGCTTCAATTATCTTATTCTCCGATATATGGCGGGGCAATGGAAGCTGGACAATGAAACCGTCAACATCATCATCATTATTAAGTTCAGTAATTTTATCCAGCAACTTATCTTCCGATGTGTTGGTATCAAACCTTATAAGAGTCGATTTAAAGCCAACCTCTTTACAATCCTTTACCTTGTTTGCGACATATGTTTCGCTTGACGCATCATCGCCAACAAGAATTGCAGCCAAATGAGGTATTTTTTTACCTGCCTTTCTGAGTTTTGCCACTTCTTCGGCAATCTCAAGTTTAATTTCTGATGCAATTTTTTTGCCGTCAATTAACTTGTACATAATAATGATTATCTTTTATTCATCATACGTGCGGCATTTCCTCCTTTGGTCATCATCTTCATCATCCGGCGTGTTTCATCAAACTGCTTTAAAAGNTTATTTACATCCTGAACAGTGGTACCACTGCCCATTGCAATCCTTTTTCGCCGGTTGCCATTCAGAACGGTTGGATTCACTCTTTCTTCAGGGGTCATGCTCCTTATTATTGCTTCAATTCCCTTAAATGCATTATCATCAATATCAAGATCTTTAACAGCTTTACCGACACCAGGAATCATTGCCATAAGATCTTTGACATTACCCATTTTTTTAATCTGTTGTATCTGGGTTATGAAATCGTTGAAATCGAACTGGTCCTTTGCAATTCTCTTTTGAAGTTTCCGTGCTTCCTCAGCATCGAATTGCTCCTGGGCTTTTTCTACCAGTGAAACAATATCTCCCATTCCCAGTATCCTGTCAGCCATACGTTCGGGATAGAAGATGTCGATAGCATCCATTTTTTCACCTGAACTCACAAACTTAATAGGCTTGTTAACTACAGATTTTATTGACAGGGCAGCACCACCACGGGTATCACCATCGAGTTTTGTGAGGACGACGCCATCAAAATTGAGTCTTTCGTTGAATTCCCTGGCAGTATTTACAGCATCCTGACCTGTCATGGAATCGACAACGAATAATATTTCATGAGGATTTAAAGCATCTTTTACTGCAGATATTTCATTCATCATCTCTTCATCAATTGCGAGACGACCTGCAGTATCGATGATTACAAGGTCGTAACCCTTCAATTTAGCCTCTTTGACAGCATTTCTGGCAATTATTACAGGATTTAAGTTCCCATCTTCAGTATAAACAGGTACTTCCACCTGCGATCCTATTATCTTAAGCTGTTCAATTGCGGCAGGTCTGTAAACGTCGCCTGCGACAAGCAATGGATTCTTCCCCCTTTTAGTTTTAACCCATTGTGCCAGTTTTCCGCTGAAGGTTGTTTTTCCTGAACCCTGAAGACCCGCTATAAGTATTATTGAAGGATTGATCTTAATATTAATATCGGTTCTGTCGCCTCCCATCAGATCAACCAATTCATCGTGGACGATCTTTACCATCATTTGAGATGGATTTATTGACTTAAGAACCTCCTGCCCTAATGCTTTCTGTTTAACTGTGTCTGTAAACTGCTTGGCAATCTTAAAGTTAACATCTGCGTCCAACAAGGCTCTCCGAACCTCTTTGAGCGTTTCTGTAACATTTATTTCGGATATCCTACCCTGACCTTTAAGAAGTTTTAAGGATTTCTCGAGTCTTTCACTTAAATTTTCGAACATAAATCTGAATGATATCTAATTTTATTGAATTATTACATCCTTTCCGGCATCTCAATTCCCAACAACCACATACCTGAAGAAAGTATCTGACTTGTTACTTCTGATAATGCCAGGCGGAAGTTTCTGACAGAATGATCCTCTTCACCAAGGATTGAAAAATCGTGGTAAAACTGATTATACTCTTTTGAGAGTTCAAAACAATAATTAGCAATCAATGCCGGACTATAACCTTTCGCTGCTTCAGAAACAGTTTCACTGAACTTCCTGAGAAGTTTTATCATTTCAATCTCCTTTGAACCCACTTTCACATCAGGATCAACAACCTCATTCGTTTTAATCCCCATTTGTTCTGCTTTTCTGAACACAGATTTAATTCTTGTATAGGTATATTGAATAAATGGACCCGTATTACCGTTAAAATCAATTGATTCAGCTGGATTAAAGGTCATGTTTTTCCTTGGATCGACTTTAAGAATGAAATATTTCAGGGCTCCCATTCCGATTTTTCTGAAGATCTCATTCTTCTCTTCATCAGTAAAATCAGCCAGTTTACCCAGTTCCAGTGATACTTCCCTTGCTGTCTCTTTCATTTCATTTATAAGGTCATCAGCATCAACAATTGTCCCTTCGCGCGACTTCATCCTGCCTTCCGGAAGTTCTACCATTCCATAAGAGAAATGGATCAAACCGTCGGACCATTGGTACCCCATTTTATTAAGGACTGCTTTAAGTACCTGAAAATGATAATTTTGTTCATTCCCGACAACATATATACATTTATTGAATTTATATTCGTTAAACCTGACGACTGCGGTACCAAGGTCCTGTGTCATATATACTGCTGTACCATCAGAACGAAGCAGCAGTTTCTGATCCAGTCCTTCAGAAGTAAGATCAGCCCATATCGAGCTGTCGTTATTCCTGTAAAGTATATTATCCTTCAAAGCTGACAGAACAATTTCTTTGCCAAGCTTATAAGTGTCTGATTCATAGTAGATTTTATCAAAATCAACTCCAAGTAATTTATATGTCTCCTTAAAACCCGCATAAACCCATGAGTTCATCATTTTCCAAAGATCAACAACCTCATTGTCGCCAGATTCCCAGCTTAAAAGCATTTCCCTTGTCTCTTTCATCAATGAAGCTGAGTTTCGTGCATCATCCTCATTCATCCCATTATTAACAAGCTTCTCAACCTGGAGTTTATACTCTTTTTCAAACAGAACATAATATTTGCCAACCAGGTGATCGCCTTTCATACCCGAAGATTCAGGGGTTTCTCCTTTACCAAATTTTTTCCATGCCAGCATTGACTTGCAGATATGAATCCCCCGGTCATTTACAATATTTGTTTTTATAACCTTATGACCGCTGGCTGATAATATCCTGTAAAGTGAAAACCCAAGCAGATTATTACGGATATGTCCAAGATGCAATGGTTTATTTGTATTTGGAGAGGAATATTCAACCAGGATTGTCTTGGAATCTTTTGCTTTACAATATGCAAAAGGATTCTTTTCAGCTGCCAGTTTACGAAAAAATTCAATCCACCAGGTATCGGAAATTTCGAGGTTAAGGAACCCCTTAATTACGTTATAACGGGCAACAGCTGCAAAATTATCAATCAGATAGTTCCCTATATTTTCACCGGTTTTTTCAGGAGTGTTTTTTGAGAAGCGTAAAAGCGGAAACACGACAAGGGTAAAATCCCCTTTAAAATCTTTTCTTGTCTCCTGAATTTGTATCAGATCATCTGTAACCTCACTATTGTAGAGGAATTTAATGGCTTCTTTTATCTTACCCTTAAGAGCTGTCTCCATTTCTCAAATTCAAATTTCAGGCTGCAAAGATAACATTTTAATAGATTGATAT
>JGI24132J36420_10000599_pt1 | contig 17499 bp, 19 predicted proteins | sample BarGraNGADG00212_3_FD_36420 | JGI IMG/M metagenome (IMG submission 36420) | reverse complement strand
TCGCCGAGCTCGGCTTCGCCCGCGACGACCTACTGTTCCCGTCACGCGAGGTCGCCGGTGGTCACCCGCTCTCACGAGCGACCTTCAACACGCGGTACTGGCGGCCGGCGGTGCAGCGCTCGGGCGTCGACTTCAACGTCCGCATGCACGACCTGCGGCACGCCCACGCCTCCTGGCTCCTGGCCGGCGGTGCCGACCTCAAGACCGTCATGGAACGCATGGGCCACACCCAGATCATGACCACCCAGAAGTACCTACACACGCTGCCCGACGCCGACGACAAGGCCCTGGCCGCGTTCGAGGCCGTCCGGAGTCGAAGTCGCTGAGGACCTTGAACTTCGGAACGAGCGGCCCGAAGACCGACACCCCGGCGAAGCCGCCGAAGAACCCCAGGGTCGGCAGCCACAGGGCCTGGTTCCTTGTTCCCCTGATCGCCATCTGCGCTCCCGGGGCTCCCTCAGAGTGCGATCGCGTGGTTGTCGTAGTCGTCCTTCCTGCGTCCGTCGGGCTGCCGAGGTCGGCCAAGCGATCCGAGTGGCGTGCCGTGCGGCGGGTGGCCAAGCCAGGCCAGGGCGTCGTTGCCGCCGCGAAGTCGTCAACGACGAAGTCCTCCGGGAAGCCTACTGAGTCGACTCAAGCGCAGCACCCCGGCGGCCGCGAGCTCCGCAGTGTCGGCGTCACCGGCCGATCTGACGGACGCCCCACGTCCCAACGTCGTCGAGGGTGCGTGGGGGTCACGCCCCTGAGGCTCGCTTTCCCCCGTCGCCGAGTGACGAAAGACCGGAGGGCCACGAGTGCGCACGTCACGAGCCTGTCGGCGCTGAAGTGCACGACCGCCCAGCCGGGTCGGCACCCGACGTCGAGCGCATCAGGATGTGAAGGAGGGTCGCACAGCACGTTGAGCTACACGACCCTCTCCCCGTCCTCGGGCCTGGTCCACGCCATCTCTTCGGCTCGTGTTGCGGACCGGGGGCCCACGAGCCGCCCGGTCCTTACGCTTGGAAGATGGCCGACACATGTGTCTCGCGCGTCCCCGTCTTCGCCGGGCTGTCGGCGAACGATCAGCAACGGGTCGCGGGGCTAGCGCGTCCGACCCGCCTGAAGGCGGGTGAGGTCGCGTACTCTGCCGACGACGAACTGTCGCAGCTCATCGTGCTGCACACAGGACGCCTCAAGATCTTCCGGCTCTCGGCGAACGGCTCCGAGCAGCTCATCCGGGTGCTGGGGCCCGGCGAGTTCACCGGTGAGACCTCCGTGTTCACGGGCCAACGGCCCGACGACTACGCCACCGCGGTGGACGATTGCCAGCTCTGCGTGATCCGCCATGATGATCTTAATGCCTTGGTCCGGCAGCATCCCGAGATCGGCTTGCGGATGCTGGCGACGGTGAGCGAGCGCCTCTCCGATACCGAACACCGCCTCAACTCACTGACCTCGCGCGACGTCGAGAGCCGCCTCGCCGAGTACCTGCTCGGCCTGCCCGGCACCTGGCCGCGCCGCGTTGCCACGGTGACCCTGCCGCTGGCCAAGAAAGACGTGGCCTCCTTGCTCGACACCTCCCCCGAGAGCCTGAGCCGGGCTCTTTCGAGCCTCGCCACGCAGGGTCTGATCGTGATCGGCGCGGGACGGTCGGTGTCGATCACGCAACCCGACCGGCTGCAGCAACTGGTCGACCAGCGCTGAATCCCCTGGAGCGGCGCGGCCCCACAAGCCGCCGCGTCACCACTGCTTCGACCCTCTCGATCGGGACGAAGGGCTCGCCCCAGACCCGGGAGTCGTCCGAGGCGGCTGGGTTGTCACCGGCCATGAAGTAGGTCGCCCCAGGCATCCGCCACGTCTGTGTGTAGGCGCCACGCACCCGACGGCGTCCATCGACGGACTCCCCGTTGACGAACAGGCGACCGGCCTCCAGCTCGACGAGATCACCCGGCAGACCGACCACGCGCTTGATCATCCGCAGCTCGCCGTGGCGAAATACCACGACATCACCACGCTGTAGCCGAGCCCCGGCTCGTCCGACCGGCCGCGTAAGCAGCAGGTCGGACGAACGGTAGGTGGGGGCCATGGACTCGCCGACCACCCTGACGAGGCGCTTCATGTGGGTGTCTTAGTGCTCGTGGCCGTGGTCGTGCGCGCTGTGGACGAGGCGCTCGTGCCCGTGGTGCTCGTGGTCCTCACCCTCGGCGTACTTGAAGAAGCTGACGTAGGCGGCGAGGTAGCGGCGGCCGGCTGCGACGTCGTCCACATCGAAGTCCTTGATAGCCAGCACGGCGTGGAAGCGCTTGTCGAGCTCGGCGCGGCGCTCTTGCGGCACCATCGGCAGCAGGACTGCGTCCGAGCCCTGGGCGATTGCCTCGTCGGCCGCCGTGACGACCGGGTCGATCCGGGTGCCGACCGGCTGGATACCGGTGAAGCCGACACCCTCGCCCATCCGGTGGATGCGGACCATCGTCTCCAAGAAGAGCCGATCAGCCAGCTCGGCGGCGTCCACCCCGAGAGTGCGGACCCTTAGTGCCTTGTCGAAGATGTCACGCAGCTCGGCCTCGCCGTCGGCGGGGATCCACTTGAGCGCGTAGTTGATGTTGCCCGTCGCCAACGCCTTGCGCCCGTCCTTGACGGCTGGGCCCTCGGCGGTGTCGCAGTGGGCCTGCACGGTGGCGGGCCTCAGCGCGGCCAGCAGGGTGACGATGCGGTTGATGAACACGGGGTTCTCCTTCGTTCGAGTTGCCCCCAAGCTACGAGGATCGTGGCCACACCTCCTTGACGCAGATCAAGCCTCGCCACACCGCGCACCGACGGCCACGTCACGGTCGACTCCGCGTCGCGGCTGCCGTGCCTGCCAGTCGCGCGGCGGGCAGATCTCCCGAATTGCTACTATCGGTCTTGGTATCAAAGTCGTCTGAGCGCTCGTGTGTGCCAACCGCACCACCATGCCGACGCTATTGGCACCTGTCATACCGAGGGAGCAGCCGTGGGAGCGATCACTCTGGCGCGGGTCTACGACCCGCAACCGTCGAGCGGACGCGTCTTTCTCGTGGAGCGCCTCTGGCCGCGGGGAGTGCGGCGCGACGCCATCCGCTTCGACGCGTGGCTCAAGGATGCGGCGCCGAGCACCGCGCTGCGTCAGTGGTTCGCGCACGACCCGCAGAAGTGGGTGGAGTTCCGGGAGCGCTACTTCGATGAGCTGGACTCGAACCCGGGCGCATGGCGGCCGCTCGTTCTGGCGGAACCTGTGACGTTGCTCTTCAGCTCTCGGGATCGGGAGCACAACAACGCGGTGGCGCTGCGGGACTACTTGATCGCGCACACGCCATGAGCCGCGTGGGAGAGGCGGTGCAGTCCGGCGGTTCGCGGCGGCTCGGTGCGGGCGATCCCCCGTTGTCCGATCCGTCGGCGCCGCGGCTGGGGTGGCGCCGCCAGGCCGTCCTGCAGTCCTTGCGGCACTCACCCGAGGCGCTCGCGGTCGCCGACATCGCCGCACTCACCGAGCTGCACCCCAACACGGCGAGGTTCCACCTCGACGCGCTGGCTGCGGACGGGCTGGCCGTGCGCACGTTCGAGACGAGGACGTCCCCTGGTCGACCCCGGGTGCTGTACGAGGCGCGCGCCGAGGCGCTGGATCAGCGCAGCTATGCGCTCCTCGCGGAGATGCTCGCCGGACTGGCTGCAACGGCCGGCGACGCGCGCGAGGCGGCGGTGGCTACGGGTCGCACGTGGGGCCGGCGCCTGGTCGAGAGGCCGTCGTCCGAGGCGGCGCTCGAGGCGGACCAGGCAGTTGACGCGCTGCATCGGGTCTTCGTGGACATCGGGTTCCAGCCCGAGACCTCGACAGAAGGGGAGATGACGTCGCTCCGGCTGCGGCACTGCCCGTTCCGGGAGGTGGCGACCCGGCACCCCGGGGTGGTGTGCGGCGTGCACCTCGGCCTCATGCAGGGAGTCCTCTACGAGCTTGGGGGTGCCGTCGTGGCGGAGTCGCTCGAGCCCTTCGTGACGCCACGCGTGTGCGTGGCTCAGGTGCGCAGGGCATCGGCGCCATGAGGGCGGGATCGGGCTCGGAGCGAGAGTGGCGACCGGAGGTCGCAACGCAGCGGGCCGGCATCGGGTCTGACGCTCGACGGCAGGCGCCTGCCACACCGTTCGTGGCGATCGGCGTGGTGTGCGTCGTCGCAGGCGGCCTCGTCGCCGCCGTCACCGCGCCGATCGCGAGCGAGACGTCGTCCTGGGCCTCCGCCTACCTCGTGCTCGTCGCCGGTGTCGCACAGATCGGCCTCGGTCTCGGGTCGTCTGTCCTCGCACCCCGCCCGCCGTCGCGGGTCTCGACGGTCGGCACCCTCGCACTGTGGAACCTCGGCAACGGGTCGGTCCTGGCCGGCGTCCTGCTCGACCTGACCGCGCTCGTCGACATCGGCGGGATCGCCCTGGTGATCGCACTGGTGCTGGCACTACGCACGGTCCGTCGCTCCACGGGCCCCGCCCTCCTGCTCCGGGCCTACTGGCTGCTCGTGGTGGTGCTGGGCGTCAGCATCCCGATCGGGCTCGTGCTCAGCCGGATCCGCGGCGGCTGAGCCGAACCGCCACCCGGCGGTGTCCAGCGACTGGCCTGATGGTGCGAGCGGTCATTTGTCACAAGTACTGTGGTGTTTACGGACGCCGCGGGTGCGCACGTGATCGACGCGACCCGTCGCGGCGGAGGACGCGAGAGCGAGGAGGACCATGTGACATACGTGATCGGAGCGCCGTGCATCGACGTCAAGGACCGCGCCTGCGTGGAAGAGTGCCCCGTCGACTGCATCTACGAAGGCGAACGCACCCTGTACATCCACCCCGATGAGTGCGTGGACTGCGGAGCGTGCGAGCCGGTCTGTCCGGTGGAGGCCATCTTCTACGAGGACGACCTGCCGGCCCCGCTCGTGCCCTACCTCGCGGACAACGCCCGGTTCTTCGAGGAACGCCTGCCGGGCCTAGAGGTGCCGCTGGGTTCACCAGGGGGTGCTGGCAAGCTGGGGACGATTCCCACGGACACCGAGCTGGTGGCTGGTCACGCGATACTTCCAGGGCACGTCCACACCGAGTGAGGACGAGGCGACCCGGTCCTCGAAGCCCGCTTGCGTCGCCTCTCACCACAGGCGCTGCCAGGTGGGACGCAGGCGCCGTGGGCACCACGCAGCAGTGACGATCAAGGAGAGCGATGACCGAGAACCAGCCGTCCGACTGGGACCCGCGAGCTCCGACGGTGCTCGAGGACCAGATCGCCGCCTATGACGAGCTGCGCGGGCGCTGCCCGGTCGCACACAGCGACTTCCTGGGCTGGTCGGTCCTGCGGCACGACGACGTGGTGCGCGTGCTCGACGACCCGCAGACGTTCAGCAACGCGGTCCCGCACCGCCTGACGGTGCCCAACGGGATGGACCCGCCCGAGCACACCGAGTTCAGGCGCATCAACGACCGGTACTTCACCCCGGACCTCATGGACGCCTTCGAACCGTCCTGTCGGCGGATCGCGACCGACCTCGTCGACGACCTGCCGCGTGGCGTTCCGACCGACCTCATGGCCGAGCTCGCCGAGGTCTTCGCGCTACGGGTGCAGAACGCGTTCCTCGGCTGGCCGGCCGAGCTCGAGGAGCCGTTGCGGCGCTGGACGGCCAAGAACCGCGCGGCCACGCTCGCGCAGGACCGGCCGGCGATGTCTGCCATCGCCGTCGAGTTCGACGGCTACATCCGCGACCTGCTGACCACGCGCCGCCAGGCGGGCGATGCCGCACCGGACGATCTGACCACCCGCCTGCTCGGTGAGCGGGTCTGGGGCCGCCCGATGACCGACGACGAGCTCGTCAGCCTGCTGCGCAACTGGACCGTTGGTGAGCTGAGCACGATCTCGGCGAGCGTCGGGATCCTGGCGCACCACCTCGCGGTGCACCCCACGACCCAGCAGCTGCTGCGCGACGATCCCGCGTTGATCGGCGCGGCGAACGACGAGATCCTGCGTATGCACGCGCCGCTGATCGCCAATCGCAGGGTCACCACCCGGCCGGTCGAGCTCGGCGGGCGCCACCTCGACGCGGGCGAGCGGGTCACCGTGCTCTGGGCCTCAGCCAACCGTGACGAGGCCGTCTTCGGCGACCCCGACGAGTTCCGGCTCGACCGCGACCCGGCGGACAACCTGCTGTACGGCCAGGGCATCCACGCCTGCCCCGGCGCACCCCTGGCCCGCCTCGAGCTTCGGATCCTGATCGAGGAGCTGCTGGCGCGTACCACCGAGCTGGTGCCGGCGGATGTCACACCGGCGCGCGCACACTACCCCGGAAGCGGCTTTGCAGAACTCCCCCTCGTGCTGCGCTGACACGGCGTTGTGGCCCGGGCCGGGCAGGGACGAGCTCGGCCCGCGCCTTGAGCACGGTGTCGAGCTGCGTGCCCATCACATGGTGACGGGTCGGTGCACACCGGCGCCGTCAGCCGGCCTGCTCGACGAGTGCTCGTGGTCACTGAGGTCACCGAGCACACCGAGTGCGATCGTCGAGTGGGCGAACGCCCCGCCCGCACGCATCTCGGCAGCGACCCACACGGTCTCCATCACCTGCTCATCGGAGGCACCCTTGATCCGTGCGAGCCGGGTGTGCCCGGCGATGCAGTACGGGCACTGGGTGACGTGCGCGACCGCGACCGCGATGAGCTGTTTGGTCAGCTCGTCGAGCGCCCCCGCCGCGAAGACGGCCGAGCTGAAGCGGTCCCAGGCGCTGTGGATGTCCGGGGCGAGCTCGCGACGCCGGGCGGCAGTCTCGGGCGTCGCTGCGGGATACAGGGGTCGGGGCACAGTGCTTCCCTTCATCGTGGGACGGTCCTCCGGGGTCATGACAGGGAACCGTGCTGCACCGGTTCGTGCCGTGCTCGAGGCTGATAGCTACCGACCTCGGCGCGCAGGCCGACGGCGAACCTGTTCCACCCGTTGATCGCGACCACGGCGAGAGTGAGCGCCACGATCTCTTCGTCCGAGAACACGCCGGCCAGCTGCTCGTAGGTCGCATCGGGCGCACCCTCGCGGGGCAGCAGAGTCAGGGTCTCGCACCAGGCCAGCGCGGCACGCTCGCGCTCGGTGAAGCACGGGGCCTCGGGCCAAGCGGCCACCAGGTGCATCCGATCATCCAGCTCGCCGAGGGAGCGGGCGTCCTTGGTGTGCATCTCCAGGCAGTGTGCGCAGCCGTTCAGCTGGGACGCCCGGATCTTGACCAGCTCCAGCAGCAGCGGCTCCAGGTCACTGGTGTGGACGGCCTTCTCAAGGCCGAGCATGGCCTGTAGTGCCACCGGGAACGTGTGCCCGTAATCGATTCGCACGTCGGTTCCTCTCTCGCTCGGGCGACCGGCGGAACTGCCGGCCGTGCCTCGCGCTTCGCGCCTCAAGGAGGGTGGGCAGCGAGGCTGCCTCTTCGTGATTGTCATCCCATGTTCAGATTTACACAAGACCGTTCGTGTCAAACCGTCCACCGCGACGGACGAGGGCGTCACGGCCACCGACCTTCCGTATCGGTCGCACTTGGCGTGGTACGCCGCGTCGGTCGCGGCGTGCGCCTCAGGGGCGACCTCGGCGAACGTGACGTCTCGCTCGATACGCCGGCGCGGATGCGAGACTCTTGCTCAGCGGACGCACCACGGCGAGGTGCGCGGCCTGGTCATGGACCGGGATCTGAACGCAGTGTTGAACGTCTGCGACCTGGCTTCGGTCGTGGTTTCGGGTTCGTGGCCTGCGGACGCGGCCGATGGTAAACGCCCTGCTCGAACGGAACTTGCCGGTGCGTCGGCCGGGCCTTCGCCCGAGAACAGGGACGACCTCGCCATTCGGGCTGGGCCACCGGGCGGGCCTCCGGCCCCTCACCTCGGAACGATGCTCGGACCGGCGGGTGCCGCACCTGGTCAAGCAGTGCGGTCCCCACCCGCGCGGGAGTGCTCCGATCTGATGCAGCACGAGCACGGCGACCGCCGCGCGGTACCCGACGCGCGCGGGCCGTGGCGTAGTGGACTGCCGCATCGTGGATCGTGACGACCAGCGGTTCGGGCCGGGCGAAGTCCCGTGTCCAGCCGCCCTCGGTGCTGGGTGCGAGCTGGCTGCGTAGCCGGATGTTGGCGAAGGTTCCGCGGATCATGCCTGCTCGGCCCAGACGTGGACGTGCAGCGCATCTCCGAACGGCGGCCGAAGGTTCACGAACCAGCTCTCGACACACGCACCCGCCACGACAACGGAGCCTCCCTACAGGAGACCGCCGTCGTGATCGAGCGTCTTGACGGCTCGCTGCTGCCACTGATGCGCAACCAGCACCGTCCGACGCGTCTAGGGCCAGCCGCAGGCACGATGGCTGATCCAAGTGCGGATCGTGTTCGACGTCTGGTTCTCGATCATCGAACGCCAGGGCGACTGCTGCGCTACCTGCGAGGAAACCGTGCCCGGTCGGGTCGACCGGACTGGGCCGGTGTCAGTGTGTCGAGAGCGCGGCGCGCCACGACCTGCTGACGGGTGATGGCGCGTTCGGCGCGCCCGCGGCCGACGAAGCTGATCGTCCAGTGCAGCAGCGTCGTGACCCGCTGTTTGAACCCGATCAGGTAGAACAAGTGGATGACCAGCCAGACCAGCCAGGCGACGAACCCAGAGAATCGGAACCTGCCGACGCTCGCCACAGCGGCGAACCGCGAGATCGTCGCCATGCTGCCCTTGTCGACATATGTGAACGGTTCCCGCATCGGTGCACCGGCGGTCCGAGCCGCAACCACCTTGGCCACGTACCTGCCGGACTGCATGGCCACCTGAGCCACGGCCGGCACGCCGGCGTCCATCATGTCGCCGATGACGAAGACCTCGGGAAAGCCGGGCAATGAGCAGTCGTCCTCGACGGGTACCCGACCCTGCCGGTCCACCTGCAGGCCAGCCTGGGCGGCGAGATGTGTGGCCAGCGGCGAGGCTGCGATCCCGGCCGCCCACACCTTGGTCCGGCTCTGGATGCGCCGGGTGCTGCCGTCGGGGTTCAGGATGGTGATGCCGTATTCGTCGACGTCGACGACCACGGCGCTGAGCTGCACCTCGACCCCGATCTGTTCCAGCTTCTTCGCGGCGTTCGCCCCCAGGCGTTCCCCGAACGCGCCGAGCACGGTAGAGGCACCCTCGAGCAGCACGACGCGCGCCTGCTCGGGGTCAATTCGGCGGTAGTCCTTGCGCAGCGTGTGGTGGGCGAGCTCGGCAATCTGCCCTGCCATCTCCACCCCGGTCGGGCCCGCGCCGACCACGACGAACGTCAGCCACGGTGCGACAGCGTCGAGATCGGTGGCGATCTCGGCGAACTCGAACGCGCTGAGGATGCGGCCGCGCAGCTCGAGCGCGTCGTCGATGGACTTGAGGCCTGGTGCGTGCTCGGCGAAGTTGTCGTGGCCGAAGTAGGACTGAGTCGAGCCGGCGGCCACGATCAGACTGTCGTAGGGGGTCTCCACGGTGCCCGTGGGAGTCCAGGCCGTCACCGTCTTGGACTCGACGTCGATGTCGATCACCTCCCCGAGGCGCACCTCGACATTGCGTTGACGGCGCAGGATCTCGCGCGTTGACGGGGCGACCGCTCCTTCGGAGAGGATCCCGGTGGCCACTTGGTAGAGCAGCGGCTGGAACAGGTGATGGTTGGTCTTGGCGATCACCGTGACGTCCACCGACACATCCCTCAGTGCCTTGGCGGCGAAGAGCCCGCCAAAACCCGATCCGATGACCACCACATGGTGGCGCTGCGTGGTGCTCACGTTCATGGCCATCGCCCACTTCTCAGGATGCGCATCCGCCCGCTCGAGGTGTTGGCTACGACCTTACGCGCGCCCAGCCGGACGGCCTTGACCCACATCAATCAACAGCGGACGAGCAGCGCCTGGGCCCAGGGCTGCACCGTCCCGGCGGTAGCCGAGGGACGCCGACGCCGACCCGTCGGACCACATCTGGGACTCCCCCCGAGGGATGGCACTCCCCGTCCTCGGGGTCTCCTGCTGGATCGAGGGCGAGCCGGGTGGCTGCGCCAGTAGCCTGCGACGTGTGACCACGGAGCTGAGCGGGCGAGTGCACCGCGCTCTCGAGAGCCTGACGCCCGGCTACTTCGCCCTCGTCATGGCCACCGGCATCATCTCCATCGGCATGAGGCTCGAAGGCTACTCCGTGATCTCTTGGGGCCTGCTGGCGATCACTGCAGCAGCGTTCGTCGCACTCGTATCCCTGACGGCCTGGCGCTTCGTTGCTTACCGACAAGCAGTCAATGACGACTTCAACGACCCGCGGCGCGGCTTCGGATTCTTCACGTTCGTCGCCGCGACCAATGTGCTGGGCGTGCGCCTCGGCGCCGAAGGTCACTACGGGGCGACCGCATTCCTGCTTCTTGTTTCCCGGCATCTCCTGGCTCGTGCTCGGCTATGTCGTGCCGTGGACGGCGGCGCTGGGGCGGAAGGAGCGGCCGATCGTAGCGGACGCGAACGGCACCTGGTTCATCTGGGTCGTCGCGAGCCAGTCGGTCGCTATTGCCGCCGCCACGCTCGAGCCCGTCTTCCAGACCGGACGTCGGGAGCTGGCGCTTCTTGCAGTCATGTCCTGGTCGGTCGGCGTGTTCCTGTACGCGGCTGCGGGGATATTCGTCTCGTTGCGGCTGATGCTCTACAAGTTCGGACCGGAGGAGCTCACCCCCCCATATTGGGTCTCCATGGGTGCCCTGGCGATCACGGTCCTCGCAGGAGCACGCATCGTCGAGATGGCGGATGCACCGATGGTGCAGGCGACGCGAGAACTCATCGCCGGCCTGGCGGTGGTGTGCTGGGCATTCGCGACATGGTTGATCCCGGCTCTGGTCGCCGCTGGATGGTGGCGCCATGTCGTGCGGCGAGTTCCGCTCCGCTACGAAGCGACGCTGTGGAGCATCATCTTCCCGCTCGGTATGTACGCCGTCGCCGGTATCTACCTCGGCCAAGCAGACCAGCTGCCGATTGTCGGGATGATCGGCCGCGTCGAGCTCTGGGTGGCCTTTTCGGCCTGGGCGATCGTGTTCGTCGCAATGACCAGACACCTGTGGCAGAGCGTCTTCACCCAGGCCAGAACATGAGGCATCCTGGGGAGGCCGACGGCTCCTGACCCTGGAAACGAGGGTGGAGCCATGCCGAGACAAGTGTCGACCGCACCGACGAATGCCCACTACCCCGGAAGCGGCTTCGCGACACTCCCCCTCGTGCTGCACTGACCGCTGTCGCCGTGCCGCCGGCACGCCCGAGACGTCAGTCGCGGCCGATCACCGCGAGCACCACCTCGACGAGTACGTCCTTGCTGCCCTGGTCGAGGCTTGTCTCGTCCGGGTGGTCCTGGCGCCAGGCGGCGACACCTGCCGGGAGGCTCGCCACAGCGCACGCCGCCCGGATGCGGTCGGCCGCCTCGAGCCCCGCGTCGGCCGCCGCCGGGCCGAGCAGTGCGCGACCGACCCGCTGGGGCAGGCCGCTGTCGCCCGTCAGCGCCCGGATGTGGCTGCCGACTGCTGGGTCGGAGAGCATCATCACCACCTGTGGGCCGACCTCTGCGATGACGTCGACGAGCGCGGTGACGAGCGCCCTGCGCTGCTCGGCACCACCGATCGACTCGTGCTCCTCGAGCACGCGACCCACCCTGGCCATGGCCGGGCTGAGGACGTCGGCCAGCAGGTCCTCCTTGGAGGGGAAGTGGTAGTACACCGCTGCCTTGGTCAGCTCCATCCGCTCGGCGATGTCCCGGATCGAGGTGCCCTCGTACCCCCGACGGCTGAACAGCTCGAGCGCGACATCGAGGATCCGGCCGCGGGTCGCACCTGCTTCCGGCGAACGCACCGCTGGCCTCCTCGGACTTGACGATCGGTCAGGACTGGTTCAGGATAGCGGTCTCGTCCTTACCGGTCGTCAAGTCAGGAGACACGCATGAGGCTGTTGGCGCGGTGGAGCTCGGGTCATCCTGTGGTGGTCGGCCTGCTCTGGCTCGTGGCGATCGTCGGGGTGCAGCTCGCTGCCCTGGGGGCGGGGACGGACTTCCGGAACAGCTTCGCGCTGCCGGGCACCGACAGCCAGTCCGCAGTCGACCTCCTGCACGAGCGATTCCCCGAGGCGTCGGGCGACGCCGACACGATCGTGCTGAGCACCGATGACGTCCCGGCCACGGACGCAGCCGTCAAGCAACGGGCACAGGAGCTGTTCGACGACGTCGCAGCCCTTGACTCGGTGGCGGCGGTCCGTAGCCCGTACGGTCCGGGCGGCGCGGCGCAGATCAGCGCTGACGGCACGGTCGCGTATGCAACCGTCCAGTACCGGACCGCGGGGATCGAGGTGCCCCGGGCAGACCTCGAGGCGCTCGTCACCCTGGTCGACGGCGCTACGGGCAACGGCGTCTCGTTCGCCGTCGGCGGTCAGGGCGTCGCCGGGCTCGCCCACCCGCAGATCGGTCCCGCAGAGCTGCTCGGCGTCGCCTTTGCGGCGCTGGTGCTGCTGCTCTTCTTCCGGTCTGCATCTGCCATGGCCCTGCCGATTGTCTCGGCGGCGGCGGGACTCGGGGTCGCCACCGGCCTCGTCAGGCTGGCGTCGAACGTGACGACCATCTCGGACGTGGCGCCGACCCTCGGCATCCTGCTGGGCCTCGGCGTCGGCATCGACTACGCGTTGTTCATCGTCAACCGACACCGCAGCGGTCTGCGCTCGGGCATGCCGGTGCACGACTCGATCGCGACGGCACTGGACACCTCAGGCCGTGCCGTGGTCTTCGCCGGCATCACCGTGGTGATCGCCCTGCTCGGGCTGTTCCTGACCGGAGTGGAGTTCCTCTACGGCCTGGCAATCGCCGCATCGGTGTCCGTCGTGCTCACCGTCCTGGCTGCGACCACACTGATCCCGGCGCTCCTCGGGGCCCTCGGACTCCGCGTCCTGGGGCGTCGCGACCGACGGGACCTGGCAGCGGGACACACCTCGCCCACGCACACGACTGGCGGGTTCCGACAGTGGGCCGGCCTCATCCAGAAGCATCCGATCGCCCTGGCGGCCGTCGGGCTCGTCGTCCTGCTGACGATCGCCATCCCCGTCGGCAGCCTGCGACTCGGCACCGCCGACCAGGGCAACGACCCGGCCGGCACGACGACCCGCGCCGCCTACGACGCCCTCGCCGAGGGCTTCGGTCCTGGGATCAACGGCCCCCTGGTGGTCGCCATCGATCTCACGGCCGCACCGCTGATCGACGGTGATGCGACCGCGTTGAGACCGCTCGCCGCGGAGCTCGCGTCAGATCCAGGGGTGGCTTCGGTCGTCGGTCCGATGCCGAACGCCGACGGCACCGCCGCCGTGCTGCGCGTCGTGCCGACCACGAGCCCGCAGGACCAGGCCACCAGCGACCTGATCGACCGGGTCCGTGGCGACGTCGCCCCCCGGTACCAGGCCGAGACCGGCAACCAGCTCTGGGTCGGCGGCCCGACAGCGACCTTCGACGACTTCGCGACCACCATCCAGGCCAAGTTCCCGCTCTTCGTCGCGGTCGTCATCGGGCTCTCGATGCTCCTGCTGGTCCTCGCCTTCCGCAGTCTCCTGGTGCCCCTGGTCGGGGCCGTCATGAACCTCGTCTCCGTGGCCGCGGCATTCGGCGTCGTCGTCGCCGTCTTCCAGTGGGGATGGGCCGCGGACCTGATCGGCCTCGGCAAGGCCGGCCCGATCGAACCGTTCCTGCCGGTGATCCTGTTCGCCATGCTCTTCGGCCTGTCGATGGACTACCAGGTCTTCCTGGTCAGCCGGATGCACGAGGAGTGGCGTCGGCACGGCCGGAACGACGAGGCGGTACGCGTCGGGCACGCCGACACCGGCCGCGTGATCGTCGCTGCTGCCTCGATCATGGTCTTCGTCTTCGGTGCCTTCGTCTTCGGCGACTCCCGGACCATCAAGCTCCTCGGCCTTGGCATGGCTGCAGCGGTGCTGCTCGACGCCTTCGTGATCCGGATGCTCATCGTCCCGGCGATCATGCACCGGATCGGCCGGGCCAACTGGTGGCTGCCCCGCTGGCTCGACCGGATCCTGCCGCACCTGTCCATCGAGGGCGACCAGACCGTCGGCGCCGAGCCCGTCGCCACCACTGACATGGACGACGGGCCTACCCGCCAGGAGCAGATCCTGACGGTCGGTGAGCACCATGCCTGACCCGGTCGGCGCCGACGTCCGGGCATCGACCCACTCCCCGCGTCCCGCGCCGATGGACCGCGAACCAGGCGCGCGACTCGGGCAGACCTTGAGCCTCCTGGACGACATCGACCGGGCCGCCCGGCGCGTCCAACCGCTGCTACGCACCGTCGAACGCATGACCGGTCTCTCACCCGCTCAGGTCAGCGCCCTGCTGGCATTCGCCGATGGCGGTCGGATACCCGAGGGTGCGACACCAGAGGAGACAGCACTCGCGGCAGTCGCGCGCAAGGGCCTCGTCACATCAGGCCATGCCCCGCCTGGCGGCGGGCCTGGGGGTGCGGACTGGCGGCTCACGGACGCCGGCTGGGTCGCCCTCGAACAGGTCCAGGGCCTGCGCATCCGCGCCCTCGGCACCCTCGTGAACAACCTCGACGACAGCCAGGTCGAGGAGATCCGCGACACGCTCCGCGGCATCGGCGACGCCCTCCAGAGCCTTCGACCGACAGACGCCGGCACGCCACGCTCCGACTGACTCGAGCGCGCAGGCCTACGCCCTATCGTCGGCGCGCCGGGTGACCCGCACGTGCCATTCGGTGGGGCCGTCCACGACGGTCTCGACGTCGATCGGTGCCCGCTGGGCGAGCTGAGCGAGCAACGGCAGCGGGGCGTGGGGTGCCACCAGGACGAGCGAGCCGCCGGGCGGGATCGCGTCGAACGCTCCGAACACGGCGCCGTGACGCACCGCGTGCGGGATCGTCCGTACGTCCAGGACCGGGTCGGGCTCGTCGTGTCCCCCACAGCCACAGCCGGTCTCGGGCGCGGTGGGCAGGATCTCCACGGGCTGACTCATCGATAGCTCCTCGTCGTCGGTGCGGTTGGTGTTGCGGTCATGGTGAGGTGGCAGATCTGCGGCTCGGCGAACGGCACGAGACCGACGCTGACCTGGTCGCCGTCGTGCGCACGGGCGGCGATCCCCTGGAGCAGGCCGAGGTGGACCTGGCAGACCACTTGGGGATTGCGTCGGGCTGCCGAGCGGAACGGGCAGGCGCGCAATCGGACTCCGCCGTCGGCCGGCTCCGGGTCGAAGCCGAGCTGCCTGGCCACGCGGGTCAGCAGGGTGCGGGCGTCGCCGTGCGGGACGGCCAGATCTACGGCCCACCGCAGGCCGGCCGCGCGCGCGTCGTCCTCCGGCGAAGGGCCGCCGCGCGCCGCGGCCAGCGCGAGGGCGTCGATCATCTGGTCGCGCGCCGTGCCGGGGTCGACGTGCACGGCCCGGTAGGCCGCGGCCGGTCGACCGGGCCGTCCGGAGTACTCGCTCTCACGAGCCACCAGCCCGACCCGTTCGAGCTGGTCGAGATGGAAGCGCACGGTCGTCACGTGCAGGTCGAGGTGTTCGGCGAGCGCAGTGGCGGTCAGCGGTCCCGGTGCGGCGCGCAGGACGGCCAGGGTGTCGCGCCGCACGGGCGAGGCGAGCACGGCATGCAGATCGGCGTCGGCGTCCCCCTCCGCGGCGTCACCTCCGGGGATGGCCCCCCGGAGAGCCTGGCCCGTGACCTCGTCCTGAGCGTTCACGAATTGAGAGTATCAGGATCCTCTATATTGATCCCATGATGACGCACGAGACTTCCCGGCGCGCCGGGCGGGTGCCGACCGGGCGCCTCGTGCTGCTCGTGGCGGTGGCGGTGGCGGTGCTCGCCGGGCTGGACGCGGCGCTGCTACGACTCGGCGCCGTCGCGCCGGTGCGCTCGGAACCCCTGGCGGCCGTGCACGGGGTCCTGATGGTCTACGGGTTCCTTGGCACCGCGATCATGCTGGAGCGGGCGGTCGCGTTACGTTCCGGCGGCTCGCGCCGCGACGGCTGGGGGTACGCCGCGCCGGCAGCGAGCGGCGCGGGCACTGTCCTGCTCCTCGCGCAGGTGGTCGGGGCGCCGATCCCCGGCGGGCGACTACTGCCGGGGGCCGCCTGGGTCACGGCAACCGCGCTCTTCGTGGGCATCTATGCCGCGATCTGGCGCAGGCAGCCGTCGTTCGCGGTCCTGATCCAGGCGCTCGGAGCGCTCGCCGGCTTGGGCGGCGCGGCGTTGTGGGCGCGCGGCCTCGAGGCCGCATCGATCGTGCCGTGGTGGGCGGCCCTGCTCGTGCTGACCATCATCGGTGAGCGGCTGGAGCTGGCGCGCTTGGCGTTCGTCTCCGGTCGGACCGAGGCCCGGGTGCTCACGGAGGCCACGGCAGTACTGGTGGCCCTCATTGCATCGCTCGTCACGCCGGCCGCGGGGTATCCGCTGCTGGGCCTGGCTCTCGGAGTCCTCGTCCTGGACGTCGCGGTGCACGACGTCGCCCGCAGGACGATCCGGATCCCTGGCCTCCCCCGCCTGATGGCCGCCTGCATGCTCGCCGGTTACGGCTGGGCCTTGGTGTCGGCGCTCGTGTGGGTGATCGGCGGACCCGCACTGTCCGGCTACCGCTACGACACGGTGGTCCACGCCCTGACCATCGGCTTCGCCTTGTCGATGGTGCTGGCCCACGCCCCCGTCATCGTCCCCGCGCTCGCTCGCCGACCCTTGCCCTACCACCCGGTGATGTGGCTCGCCGCGGGGTTGCTGCACGTCGGCCTGCTGCTGCGCGTGCTGGCCGGCGCGCGCGAGGCCGAGGCCGGCTGGCGCCTGGGTGGCACGCTCGGCGTGGTCGCAGTCCTCGTGCTGCTCGGCGCCGTGGTCGTGCCGCTCGCGCTGGGCGGCCGGAATCGCAGACGCGACACGGCCGGCTCCGCGCACACGGCACCCACCGCACGAGACGAGTCCGGTGGCGCAACGGAGCTCTCGGAGCCGGCGGCGACGACGTGACCGGCTCCGAGCGGCGTCCCGGGCCCCCGAGGCGTCCACGCACCGACAAGCTGACAACCGCCTGGATCCTCGCGGCGCTCGTCACGTCCGCCGTCATGCTGACGACCCGCGGCACGCTCCCTGAGCCGCTGTGGACCTCGGTGCACGTCGTGACGCTCGGGGTACTGACCAGCTCCGTCCTGCAGTGGTCCTGGTACTTCACCCGCGCACTGCTTCACCTGCCGGCCTGGGATCGTCGTTCTGGGCGCGACGCGACGATCAGGATGCTCGCCTTCCACACAGCCCTGGTCGGGCTGGTCGTGGCGATGTGGACGGGGCAGGTCGTCGGCACGATCGCGGGTGCCGGAGCCATCGGCGCCATCATCGCCTGGCATGGCCTGGCCATCGTGCGAGCGGCACGCGGCCGCCTCGGGGGCCGGTTTGCGGCCGTGATCCGCTACTACGTCGCGGCCGCAGCGTTCCTCGTGGTCGGCTGCATCCTGGCCGGGTTCCT
>JGI24132J36420_10000594_pt1 | contig 17585 bp, 9 predicted proteins | sample BarGraNGADG00212_3_FD_36420 | JGI IMG/M metagenome (IMG submission 36420) | reverse complement strand
TGAAACAAAGTCTCCTAAAGCTACAAAAGAGAAAAAAGAAGTAACTGAAACAAAGTCTCCTAAAGCTACAAAAGAGAAAAAGGAAGTAAAAGAAGAGAAAAAGGAAATAAAAGAAAAGAAAACAGAGAAGGAACCAAAACCGAAAAAAGAGAAAAAGGCCTAAGATATCTGATGGGATTATACCTGGGACTCAGGACTTATCTTCTTACAATAAGCCAGTTATAGTCCTCAGGGTCAATTACTGCATTTATTATTACCGGCTCATTTACCGAAAGTGCCTCTATAATCGCTGTNCTCATTCCTTCGAGGGAATCAGCTCTTAATACTTTAATACCCATAAAGATATCAGCGCCAAACAGGTCAGCCTGATAGAGCAATGTCCCATAAGCCGGAAGTTCTTTCCATGATTGTTTTACTTTTATCAGGTTAAGTTCCCCGTCAGAAAATACAACGACAATAACAGGCAGATTATATCTCTTCATTGTTACCATTTCTCCGGCCATCATCAGGAAGCCACCATCACCCGAAATGCATACAACAGTCGCTTCATGGTTATTCAGCTGGGCGGCCATGGCCGCTGGAATACCAAAACCCATCGCTGACCAGCCGTTCGTCATAATAAGTTTCCCTTTATCATGAGTATTCCAGAATTGTCCAATAAGATGAAGGTGGGAACCCACATCAGAAGTAAGTATTGTGTCTTCTGGTAATTCATCCTGGAGGACTCTGAGTGCAGCAGCCGGTCCGAAATGACTTGTAAATCCGTTATATACGGAAGCCATCTCATCATGTATCCCTTTGATCAGATTATCATCAAATATCAATGAGCCGGCATCCAGATTTTTCAGGATCCCAAACCACTCCTCAGCCGGACCGGTAAATTGAGTAACATTGGCTTTGGAAGTAAAATCTGTTTCCCTTGTATCGAAATGGAGCAGAGGTACATCTGGCATCCATGCTTCATAATTATATTCAACAGGGTCGTAACCAATACCGATCACCATATCAGCCTTTTCATATAGATCTTCAAGATAATCGCTTAACGAATGAAATAAAACCCCGGCATAACAGGGATGGTCTTGAGGGATCAATCCTTTTGCCATTGGGGTTATTACCACTGGCATTTTATACATTTCAAGAAATGACAGCAACTCAACCCTGAGATCAAGCCGTGCTGCAGTGAGTCCCACAGCCATCAGAGGCCGGCGTGATTTCTCAAGCAACGAAATTATCTTTTGGATGTTATTATGGTAATAAATGTTCTCAGTCAGAGATCCGGTCGACGATGTCACATTTATCTCAATATCAGAGATATCTGCCGGAAGTCCGATGTGGACAGGGCCGGGGTAAGACTCTTTACAGAGCCTTATCGCTGATTCCATTACCGCTACAACATTCTCAGGATTAAGCCTGTATGTTGCTTTTGTTAATGGCTCAAATAGTTTCTGATGATTGATATTCATCTGTGTTGTACGGTTGAGCATTGTATCACTCATTTCACTCGTAAATACAATAACCGGAGATCTGTCCAGTAAGGCTCCACCAACACCGGTAGAGATGTTAGTCGCTCCCGGACCGAAAGTGGCATGGCAAATACCAGGAATACCTGTTAATCTTCCTGTAACATCCGCCATGATACCAGCTGATGCTTCATTTGAGGTAAGAATGAATTCGATGCCTGCGCCTTTGAATGCTTCAAGATAAGGAATTGATGGTCCACCGGGAATTCCGAATACGTAACGGACTCCCTGCCTAAATAACTGATTCGCAATATATTCTGCAATAGTCATTATTAACATGTTGAATAACAGACAAAACTATTAAATATTATGAAGTCTTCATATTATAATTGAATTCAAATTCAGTTACATTTACAATTAAGGAGTTTGAGTATGTTTTTTTTCTGATATTTGATGCCAAATTATTTTTGATTGGACAGTAAAGGGAATACAATTATCTGGGCAATTATAGCCTGTCTGCTTTGGTCTACTGCTTATGCAGGTATTAAGCTCGGTTTACAATTTGATACACCGTTTCATTTTGCAGGTATACGGTTTATCATTTCCGGGCTTATGATTCTTCCTTTTACTGTCAAACCGGTAGTATATATTAAAATGATCAGGGACAACTGGAAGATAGTTGCATGGGTAACAATTCTGCAGATTGTGATTAATTATTCGCTGTTTTATCAGGGCCTGAACCTTGTACCAGGCGCTCTTGGAGCGGTGGTATATGGTGCACAACCACTTATTATTGCTATTGTTGCAGCAATATTGCATAAAGATGATAAGCTTACCAGGAAAAAAATTATCACAATCATTTTTGGTATCTCAGGTGTTATCCTTATCAGTGCCGGAAGACAGGCTTTCAAGCTGGGAACGGAACTTGAACTTTTAGGCATAACCATGATTCTTATTGGGAATATCGCAACGGCAACAAGTAATGTAATTATATCACTCAGGAGCAGGAATATTAACCCATTTGTCCTCAGCTCGTCTTCTCTGTTTATTGGAGGATTAATACTTTACCTGATTTCAATTCCATTGGAAGATGTCCCAAAAGGACCGTTGCCATTGAAATACTGGATGATTTTATTATGGTTAAGCTTCATGGCAGCTTCTGCGTTTTCAATATGGTTTAAACTACTTCAGCGACCTGGTGTCAAAGTATCAGAACTGAATCTTTGGAAGTTCATTACTCCAATTACCGGAGCAGTATTAAGCTGGCTTCTTATCCCTGATGAACATCCTGAATGGCTTACTATTTCAGGTATGATTATAATAACAGTCTCATTAATTATGTTTTACAGAAGTATCAGGGTGATTCCTGCAGAATTGAATAAATAAAGGCAGGTATGCAAAAAAGACTCATTGCTATTAGCTGTTATGCGGTTTTCTGGCTGGCATTTTTCTTCACAGCCCGGCTTCTATTCATTTTTATGCAATATCATTCCTCATTTCAAAACAGTTTTGGCGATCTTCTGGGCACATTCTGGCATGGAGCAAAGCTTGATATTTCAACAACGGGTTATTTCCTGCTTATTCCGCTATTGGTGATAATCCCGGGAGTATATTTTAATGGAATATGGTACAGAATATTTATCAGGTGGTATTCATATATTCTTATTGTTTTCTCATCAGTCATTATAGTTACTGATGCTAATCTTTATTCCTACTGGGGATTCCGGATGGATTACACTCCAATGTTTTATCTGAAAACGCCGGGAGAGGCAATGGCCTCTGTAACTACATTTAAGATTATATTGTTTCTAATTACCCTGGGTCTTTTGGTTTCATTTGTTATTTATTTTTATAACAAACTAATTGACAGAGTATTCAGTAATTTTATGAGAATCAGGTACTGGCTACCCGGAGTTCTGTTCTTCACGATTTTATGGGGAGCTCTTATTATACCTATCAGAGGAGGGTTCGGTGTAGCTCCGATAAATGCAGGGAGTGTTTATTTCAGTAAAAAAATGTTTCTGAATCATGTAGCTATTAATGCAGTCTGGAATGTAGGTACCTCTGCTTTTACTCAAAAGCCTGTTAAAAATCCTTATGAATTCGGCGATCTGTCAGATGCTAAGAGTGTAGTTGATACTCTCACTGTTAAAAAGGGAATTCCGGAAAAAGTTTTAAATACCACCCGCCCGGATATAATTATAATTGTGCTCGAAAGTTTCAGTGGTTATCTGATAGGACCACTTGGCGGTGACTCATTGGTTACTCCAAATATTAACAGATATGCCCGTGAAGGAATACTCTTTTCAAACTTCTATGCATCAGGAACGAGAACTGACAAAGCACTACCGGCTATACTGAGTGGTTACCCTGCCCAACCAGCTCAATCAATAATTAAAGAACCCAAAAAAAGCCAGTCTTTACCAAGTCTTGTTAAAATACTTACTGAAAATGGTTATCACAGTTCATTCTGGTATGGTGGAGAGATTAATTTTGCAAATTTAAATTCTTTGTAATTGGATCAGGCTTCCAAGATATAATTACCAAGAATAATTTTGATCCTGCAAATTATAATTCCAAATGGGGTGTTCATGATCATGTACTTTTTCAGACTCTGAAGGATTCAATGAAGAGGGTTAAGGAACCTTTTCTCAAAGTAATCCTTACTCTCTCAAGTCATGAGCCTTTTGATGTTCCTATGGAACCTGTCTTCATAGGTTCAGATGATTTGTCCAAATACAAAAACTCAGTTTATTATACAGACAAAACTCTTGGATCATTCCTCGATTGGGCGAAAGAGACTGACTGGTGGAAAAATACTCTGATAATTATGGTAGCTGATCATGCTGCCAGAATTTTCAGCGATATGCCAAATTATAAGCAGAACGTCTTCAAAATACCGATGTTATGGGTTGGAGGAGCCGTTTCGAAAAGAGATTTAAGGATTGAGAAACTTGGCAGCCAGGTTGATATCCCAACTACATTATTAGATCAACTTGGAATTATCGGAAGTTTCCCTTTTGGAAAAGATATATTATCGGATCAGTCAAAATCATTTGCATTTTATACTTATAATGAAGGATTCGGATTTATTACGGACAGCTCGGCAGTGGGCTTTGATCTGAAAAGTAAAATGAATGTGCTTAGTGAGGGTAAAGATCCTGAATCTGCTGAGAAAAAGGGGAAAGCCTATCTGCAGGTTTTATTCAATGATTATTTAAAAAGATAATTTTACCCTGTGAATAATTATATTATAAACTTCAGTAATTGTGATTAGTAAAACAAAAATCCGGATCCCCCAGGCAGTCATAATGCTTGGTTTGGTCAGTCTCTTTACAGATGCCGCATCTGAGATGATATACCCTCTGATACCGGTCTACATCGCGGCACTTGGCTCCGGGGCTATCTTACTTGGAATAATTGAAGGAATTGCAGAAACAACTTCTTCAATGCTCAAATTGATTAGTGGAATTTTGTCAGATAAAACAGGAAAGAGGAAACTGTATGTTATTATCGGATATTCAATATCTACTCTTTTTCGACCATTGACCGGGATTGTGTCATCAGCCTGGCAGATTATAATAGTCAGAATGTTTGACCGTGTCGGCAAAGGAATCAGAACAGCTCCAAGAGATGCATTGATAGCCTCTTCCGTTGATGAAAGCATAAGGGGAAGAGCGTATGGTTTTGAACGTGCAATGGATAATATCGGTGCGGTTGTGGGACCGATACTGGCTATAATTACACTTCTTATATTGTTTATAGGTTTCGGATTAAAAGATTCTCTATTGGCATTAAGATGGACATTCCTTCTCGCAATAATACCGGGTATATTAGCTGTACTGACATTAGTACTGTTCGTTAAAGAATCTGTTTCGAGTAATGGCAATGGAAATTCATTTACATTCTCTCTTAAAAAATTTGATAAAAACTTCAGAAATTATCTTTTGATAATGATACTTTTCACTCTCGGTAACTCTTCAGATGCTTTTCTCTTGTTTCGCGTTGAAGAAGCTATTCATAAAAGCGGTGCAGTTGTAAAACTCGTGAGTAGTATTCCTTCTCTTAACCAAATGGTATCAAACTTCGGAGATGAAGCAGCCCGGTCAAATATCATTAATATCCTATTCCTGCCACTTGTATGGGCATTCTTTCATATAATTAAGGCAGTCTTTTCAACTCCTTTAGGGGCGCTATCTGATAAGATCGGAAGGAAGATTGTAATAAACATTGGTTGGGGAATTTATACTTTTGTTTATATCGCTTTTGCACTACTTGTTTTTCTGCCTCCCAATTTACAGATTCTTGCAACCTTTATTCTCTTTGCTATTTATGCNTTNTTCTATGCTTTTACCGAGGGTACGGAAAAGGCATTCGTCGCTGACCTTGTGAGCGATGAGAAGAGAGGAACCGCATTTGGATTATTCAATTTTTCAGTTGGACTAGGGGCACTTCCGGCAAGTATTATTTTCGGAATTCTTTATAGCTATTTTGATAAAGTAATTCCAGGATATGGAGGCACCGTCGCATTTGGATTTGGCGGCACTATAGCATTGATTTCAATGATCCTGCTTTCAGTAAAAATAAAAGAGCCTTCGAGAGGCTCTCACTAAATTTACAAATTTTTATGTGAAACAAGGTGTTTAAAAAATTCTACTACCTGCTGTACTTCTTTTTATCCTTTTTCCCGAATTTACTATCTCTTTTATAATCTCTGCTCTTACTTTCTGATCTGCCCTGGCTTCTTTTTTCGGGTCTTCTGTCTGACCATTTGGCAGGTCTTTTTCCTGAAAAATCGCCTTGTCTCGGTTTATCAGTTTTTTCCTGGGCAATCTCTACAGCTACTCTTCTGTTGTCGAAAGTTGCATTATTTAAAACTTTAATAAGTTCGTCAGCATAACTTGGTTCCACTTCAAAAAAGGAGAAGGTTTTTAACAGATCTATCTTACCGATAGGTACTTTTCTTCCCTTTGTGTTAGAGTTAACAAGTTCAATAAGTTGTTCCGGGAAAAAACCATCAGTTTTTCCAAGATTTATAAACAATCTGGTATAGTTACCCGGATATTCTTCGCGTGCATCTCTTTTCCCTGACCGTCCGAAGCTGCCTTCTCTCTCAGGAACAGGGTCGATAATGTCCTCACCATTACGGTAATCACCGAGGAATCTGTCAAATTGGAGTGAAACAACTCTTTTAAGAAGTTCCTCCCTGTCAAGCCCTGCAAGTTTCTCCTTTATCTCGGGTAAAAATTTTTCAATCTCCTGATGATCTGTAACAACAGTCTCAAGTTTGTTAAGCCAGTGAAATAGCTGTTTTCCGCAGATTTCAGTACCGGTGGGAATTGGAATAGCTTTGAAAGGTTTCTTAACCAATCTCTCNATCTGTTGCAGATTATGTCTTTCCCTGAGGTGAACCAGTGAAATAGATATACCTGTTTTTCCTGCTCTTCCTGTACGTCCGCTTCTATGTGTATAGATCTCAGTATCATCAGGCAGGCTGTAATTAATAACATGAGTAAGATCGTCCACATCCAATCCACGTGCAGCAACATCTGTGGCTACGAGTAACTGAAGGTTCCTCATCCTGAATTTCTGCATAACAGCATCGCGCTGGACTTGCGAAAGGTCACCATGAAGGGCATCGGCATTATAGCCATCATTTATAAGTTTAGAGGCCACCTCCTGTGTTTCTTTACGGGTGCGGCAAAATACTATACCATATATATCAGGTTCAAAATCAGCTATACGTTTAAGCACTTTATATTTATCCTTCGCATGAACAAGGTAGTATGCATGACTCACATTATCAGCAGATGAATTTTTTGTTCCGATCGTTATTTCAACCGGGCTATCCATATATTTCCTTGCAATTGATGAAATTTCTTTAGACATGGTTGCAGAAAACAACAGTGTTCTTCGTCCGTCAGGAACTTCTTCAAGAATTTCATTGATGCTGTCAAGGAACCCCATGTTAAGCATCTCATCAGCTTCATCGAGGACAACTGTGGTCACGGCAGATAATCTGGCTGCCCCTCTGCCTATAAGGTCAATAAGCCTGCCAGGTGTTGCAACAATAATATGAACACCCTTTTTCAGTCCTCTTATCTGGTTGTCAATACTAGCACCTCCATAGACTGCAAGTATTTTCAGTTTACCTGTATATTTCGCGTAATCCGTCAGATCACCGGTGATCTGCATGCACAGTTCACGGGTAGGACAGAGTATAAGCGCCTGCGTATTATTTATTTCTGTGTCAGTTGCCTGAACCAATGGTAGCCCAAAGGCTGCTGTTTTACCTGTCCCTGTCTGTGCAAGGGCAATAATATCAACCTCACCTCCCAGCATTAACGGAATAACTTTTTCCTGCACGGGCATTGGGTTCTCAAATCCAAGTTCCTGAATAGCCTTCAGTATACCGGGAGTGAATCCCATCTCTTCAAAATTTATCATTATTATATTTTATGATGTGATTCCGGGAGCGATGGATTTGTTATCCCGGTCGAAATGAACTCATATACAGACTGGGCAAAATGCCTGACAACGCTTTGTAGAAATCACCTTGTTAATTTGGGCGCAAAGATAAGTAAATTATTCTAATTGCAACATTTAGAAAAGTTTGGAGTGAGCTAGAGTTTGGAGGTTAGGCTCTTTAAACTTCATCATTGAAATAGAGAATTAAATTCATATGAAATATTTTACTATAATTCTAAAACTTTATACCTTTAGTTAACAAGTAATTACATAAATTTGTAATTATGGCTTCACTACCGGTAAAAATATATTCAGATAATGATTCTCCTCGTCTAAGGTATATAGCAGGGATTATCCTTGGAGATATTCTGGGATTATCGTGGGAGGTTATTACTGATAAACGTAAACTAGGGAAACATCCGGTTATTAATTATTCCAATGATAATATATCCGGTTCATTTAAAATCATTCCTGATTCAATTTTATTTGAAAAGGGAATTTGCGTAAAGCAGATTTTAATAAGTGATTGGAGGGGGTTACCGGTATTTTTTCAGATTACTTCAGGTTCCGATCTCCCTTTTGACATTTTTGCAGCATCGTTTTACCTTGTAACCAGGTATGAAGAGTATCTTGAATTTGAACACGATGAATATGGAAGATTTTGCTCTTCCTCATCAATTGCTTTAAAATATGGTTTTCTGGATAAACCCATCATCGATCTTTGGGCCAGAGAACTTGCAAAAACTTTTCTGAAACGGTTCCCTACTCTGGTTTTCAGACGAAATGAATATAAGGCTCTGTTAACCATTGATACTGATCAGCCGTTTGCATATCCTGGAAAGAATATCTTCAGAACTATAGGTGGTTTTTTTCGTGAAAATAAAAGCATTCCGGGCAGTGTTTNCAACCGCTACCGGATTANTACCAAAGAAGAAAAAGATCCTTTCGATGTCTTTGATTATATGATCGAAAACATTAANAAANACGATGTNGACACAAGGTTTTTCTTCCCGGTAGGTGACCATTCAAAATTTGACAGGAATCCTTCATGGAAAAATGAAGAATACCGGAACCTTATCCATAGAATTGCCGATACGTACCAGATTGGTCTTCATCCATCATTTATTGCAGGCGGAGATGGTTCACTTATAAATACTGAAGCAGTTCGTCTTAAATCAATTCTTGGGAAAGATGTCTGTATCAGCCGTTTTCATTATATCAGATTATTCATGCCCCGTTCATATAATAATGTCCTCNTGGCAGGAATTTCAGAAGACTATTCCATGGGTTANCCTGATGAACCGGGCTTCAGAGCAGGGATAGCCCGTCCGTACTTTTTTTATAATGTTTCTGATGATGTTCAGACAAACCTGAAAATCATTCCTTTCCAGGTAATGGATGGAACACTTACTGATTATAAAAAACTTGACGCTAACGCTTCGAAGGAGGTCATTTTAAACCTGATAAACGAAACCAGAAAAGTCGGCGGACTCTTTGTGAGTATCTGGCATAATACTTCTTTGCTTGATAATGAAGAATCGAAGGGATGGAGAGAAGTTTTTGAATTTATGATTAAAAACCAGAACCCGGGATAGTTTTCTGTAAGGATAGTTGCTTCTTTCTCCAATGATCGTAAACCAGAAAACTTAAAGAAGTTCTATTTCTTCATCTTCATTAATTTCCTTAAGGATACCGCCATCACATTTAATTGTCCGTGCGGAGAATTTTTTCAGGAGTGTATAATTATGTGTAGCGACGATCACTGCCCTGCCTGTCTTACAAATATCTGTAAGTAATCTTAGAATACCTTCTGATGTTTCGGGATCGAGATTGCCGGTAGGTTCATCGGCCAGAATTATTTCAGGGTCGTTAAGCAGTGCTCTTCCTATAACAACACGCTGTTGTTCTCCTCCTGACAGTTGATGTGGCATCTTATAACCTTTCAGTCCAAGGCCAACTTTTTCCAGAACTTCCCCGATCCGGGTAGCTATCTCTAATTTGTTTTTCCATCCTGTAGCTTTCAGAACAAATCCCAGATTCTCATTAACTGACCTGTCGGTAAGCAGCTGGAAATCCTGGAAAACGATTCCAATTTTCCTTCGAAGATAAGGGACCTCCCTCTTCTTGATTTTTGACAGGTCATACCCGGCAACAAGTCCAACACCCTCTTTCAGAGGTATCTGAGCGTTTAGAGTTTTGATAAGGCTCGATTTCCCACTGCCAACTCTGCCAACCAGGTAAAGAAACTCACCTTTCCCAACACTCAGATTGACATTGGAAAGCACCAAATGGTTCTGCTGCCATATACTACAGTTTGTCAACTCAATAATAACATCCAATGGAAGATTTTCCTGCATTTCCCGTCTATTTAATATGCAAAATAAAGAAAGAATTGATAATTAACATTTATATGTTGATAAAATCAGTAATAAAGGCCCATTGACGGCGTTTAATAGTTGTAATTTTACGATTAATTAAAAAAACAGGAGTTAATGTTATATGTGGCTTACGATTAATATGTTATATGCCATCTATATACTCTCAAACAGAAACAGTGTTAATTTGTGAAGGGCCAAAAAAAATAAGTTATGAACAGAAACAAACTCATTTTATTATTCAGTTTTCTTTTAATATTCGTACTTCCTGTCACATCACAGGCTCCATTTACGGTTAATGAGATTGGGTCGGATTTTTACAGGGGTATGGAATTGTTTAATAAAGAGAAATACCCGGCTGCAATCAGACTATTTGATTCCTTCATAAAAAATGGAGATAAATCCAACCTCATCCTTGTTACGGACGCTGAATATTACAGATCAATTGCTGCTTTAAAACTTTTCAATTCTGATGCCGAATACAGGATGCTGATGTTTATATATACACATCCCGAAAGTCCACGACTCAATGATGCCAGACTGGAATTAGGCGATATTTTTATCAGAACAAAAACTATAGGAAAGCAGTAATCTATTATGAGAGTGTGAACAGACAGGAATTGAAATCAGATAAGCTGGCAGAATATTTTTTCAGACTGGGATATTCACTATACATCAAAGGTGATCAAAGCAGAGCGCTACTGATGTTTTCTGAAATTAAAGATATTGATACAGAATATACCCCGCCAGCTGTCTATTATTTTTCTCAGATAGCTTACGAACAGAAAATGTATCAGACTGCTATGGAGGGATTCACGCGTCTGAAAGAGGATGAAACATTTGGAGGTGTGGTGCCATTTTATATAGTTCAGATTCTTTACCTCCAGAAAGACTATGATGGAATTCTGTCAATGGCTCCGGATCTTCTTAAATCGGCTGGGAAAGCAAGAGCTATTGAACTTTACAGATTTATCGGAGATGCTTATTATAATAAGGAGAATTACAAAGAGGCATTGCCATATCTTGAGAAATACTCTACAGGAGCAAAGGCCAGCGACCGGGAGGACAAATATCAGCTTGGTTACTGTTATTATAAAACCGGAGAGATTGATAAAACAATTAAACTCTTTCTGGAAATAGGCGCCAGGAGTGATCTCCTCAGCCAGAATATCTGGAATGTCCTTGGCGATTGCTATCTGCAGAAAGGCGATAAAATACGTGCCCGGTTAGCTTTCGGTGAGGCATCAAAACTAAATTTTGATAAGAAGATCAGGGAGGAATCTCTATATAATTTCGCAAAATTGACTTATGAAACTGCTTATGCTCCTTTTGGAGAAGCTATTGCAGCTTTTCAGGAATATGTCGACCTCTACCCCGGGTCAAAGAGGATTCAGGAAGTGTACGATTACCTGGTAGGTACATTAATGCAGATTAAAAACTACAAAGCTGCTCTGTCTGCTCTTGATAAAATTGGAAATAAAGATAGCAGACTGGAAGAGGCTTATCAGAAAGTCGCATTTTTCAGAGGATTGGAGTTATTTAAAAATCTCGAACTTGAAGCTTCAATCAGTATGTTTGATAAGTCACTCAAATATGAAAAATATAACAGGCAGATCAGGGCAAGAGCTATCTACTGGAGTGGTGAGGCAAATTACAGGCTTGGTCATTATGATATTGCAAAAGAAGATTATGAGTTGTTTATGGGATTGCCTGGTTCGACCCTTTTGAGCGAATACAATCTTATAAGATATAATCTTGGTTACACCTTCTTCAATCTGAAGGACTATAACAATGCTTTGAATAATTTTAAAACTTTCGAATCNGNAGTTACTAACGTCAGACCGGAAGTGCTTGCCGATGCCAGGAACAGAATTGCCGATTGCTATTATGTTGCCACCAGCTATCCTGCAGCTATTAGTTATTACGACAAAGTTATCGAATTCGGAAACCTCGATGCCGATTATGCCATGTTCCAGAAGGGATTTTCCCTGGGACTTATTAATAACACTAAAGGCAAAATTGATGTGCTCACCGCTCTGATACAGAAATTTCCTTCTTCAACATTTGTTCCTAACGCAATCTTTGAACGAGGCAGGGCTTATCTGGTACTTGAAGATTACAGAAAAGGAGAATCAGATTTCAATACAATTATCTCAAATTATGCAGGGAGTTCTTTTGTGCCTCGTTCTATAGTTCAGCTGGGCCTTCTTTATTATAACCTCGGAGAAAATGAAAAGGCTATTTCCCAGTATAAGAAAGTGATAGAGAACTACAAATCAAGCCCTGAAGCAAGGGATGCAATGACTGGACTAAGAAACACTTATGTCGATTTGAATGATGTTGATACTTATTTTGCTTATGTTAAGACACTCGATGGTTATGGCGATATAAACATGGCACAGAAAGATTCCCTTCTGTATATGTCGGGTGAGAATCTGTNTATGACCGGCAAATATGAAAAAGCCACNGATGTTTTAAGAAAATACCTNAATGAATTTCAGGATGGTAGTTTCAGACAAAATGCCCAGTACTATCTCGCAGAATGTCTGAGATCAGCAGGAAATACTGACGAGGCCCTGAAATTGTTTAGAGAAGTCTCAGACAAACCGAATAATCAGTTTCTCGAACAATCGTTAATAGCAGCTTCATCAATTCTATATGATAAAGAAGATTATTCAACATCGCTTGATTATTATGAGAAACTTGAGAAAGTTTCCTCGAATGATGCGAATACTCTGATAGCTCTTAAAGGCCAACTGAAATCAGCATATCAGGCTGGCGATGCTCAGAAGACTATCATTGCTGCCGGGAAAATAAACGCTTTGGCAAATATACCGGAAGAGCTGGCCAGAGAGGCTACATTTATGAGTGCAAAAGCAAATTATAGTCTGAATAATTATGATGAAGCTCTAAGAGATTTCAGAAAAGCAGGAACAGAAGTTACAAGCGTGGAAGGAGCTGAGTCGAAATACAGGGTAGCTGAGCTTCTGTATAAGAAGGATAAACCGGCAGAAGCAGAAAAAGTAATTTCAGAGTTCATTGATCAGAAATCTCCTCATCAGTACTGGATGGCAAGAGTATTCCTGCTTCTCGCGGATATAAGCATTAAAAAAGGTGATTCCCTGCAGGCCCGGGCAACTCTTCAGAGCCTTAAAGATTATTACACGGTTGATAACGATGGAATACTTGATGAGGTAAAAGCTAAAATAAGCTCCCTTGATGAAAGTAAACCGAATACGGATAAAAATGACAATCAGCAAAATAGCGTCCAACAATAGTAAAAAACTGATAAAGAAATTGATTTGACATGATAAAAAGAAACCTTATTATAGCAGTCCTCTTAATTATCTCTTTATTGCCGCTCGATGCCCAGGTAAAAAAACAGGAAACAGGGCTAAAGAGGGAGGTTACTTTGTATAATCCATACAAGCCATCTCTCCCTGATTCTAAAAAGAGGAGCTTTTTGCCTGATATGAATGATACATCGAAAATCAGACCTTCCTTCCGTTATGATGTAAATAGCACTCCTTTTCTTCCTGAATATAATATTAGTCCGATTAAGGCTGCTGCCTTACTTCCTGATCCTTTGCCTAAACTTTACAAAAGTTATGTAAATATTGGNATTGGAAATTATTTTTCTCCTCTTGCTGAAATAAGTATTACAAACGAGCGATCGAAAAAAGGCTCAATTGGTTTTTATGGCCGTCATTTCTCAACCAATGGAAAGATTGAACTCGATAATGGAAAGAAAGTATTTGCTGGTTATATGGATAACGATGTCTCACTTTTTGGACGGAGATTCTTCAAAAAAAATATTCTTGAAGGTTCTTTGGACTATGCAGAAAAGTCAAGATACGCTTATGGTTACAGTCCTACTGTTTCAGACTATTCTCCTTCAAAAAAAGAGATCAGAATACCATATAATAATATAGGAGCAAAAACATCATTTTCTTCCTTAAATCTGGATTCTACAGAGTTTTCTTATGATTTTAATTTATCCTTTAATTATTTTACCAGCGCAAAAAATATGTATCAGCGTAAGGTTAGTATCTCCGGGATAATGGCTAAATCATATAATGGATTTTATGTTGGTTCCGGCTTAAGCTATGACCATTACAGCTTTTCAGACTTCCTTCTCACCACACCGAGGTATATTGCATCAATCAGTCCATTTTTGAAAAAGAGTTCAGACCAGTGGAGTTTTAAACTCGGACTTCAATTGTTGCTCAATAAGGATATGAATGCATTTACGAAGTTACATATATATCCTGATGTAAATTTCAGCTTCAATGTAGTTCCTTCATATNTCANCTTTTTTGCTGGATTATCAGGGAAACTTGAAAAAAATGAACCCTTGAAAATCGTTTCTGAAAATCCATTCCTTATCCGGGATGGCAGTCTTTATAAGGTACCAAATACAAGCCATGACCTGATTCTTTCAACCGGTTTAAAAGGAAATACCGGATTAAAAGGAAATTACCTGGTGTCAGCATCATATTCTCTGATCAGTGATATGCTCTTCTATTCCAATATTTTCATCCCTGAAACTATTTCTACTCTTAATAGGGGAAACTATTTTTCAGCTCTTCCCGACGATGTGGAACTGCTTAATATTCATGCAGAAATGGGTGGCTCAATCAATGATAAATTCTCTTTTAATGGTGCAGCAAATCTATATAATTATACTATGTCGAAATTTCAGTATGCATGGAACAAACCCGGGTGGGATGGTAAGTTAGGATTAAAGTATAACCTGCGGGACAAGATTATTGCCGGACTTGAAATTTCGATCCTGGGTAAGCGGCATCAAATAGTCAATGGTGACTTTGTGGTTCCTGCTCCAAGTCCAAATGCCGCTCCTTATCTAGATCCAAGGATTATAATGGTGATGCCAGCGCATTTCAATCTGAATCTGAGTGCTGAATATCGTTACTCCAAAATCCTTTCATTCTGGACAAAACTTAATAATATTTCAAATAACCACTATTACGAATGGGCATATTACCCTTCGCAGAGATTCTTATTCATGCTTGGTTTTACGTATAGTCTTTAAGAACGGTGCGGTACGTGGTTTTCGATAAAAAATGAACTTTATTTTTAACATTTTTTTAAGGAAAAACAATTTTAAATCGGTATCTTTGTATCGATAATTAATAATCATAATATCAATAATTTATAATAGGAAAAGTGAGGTTGATTCTGATGGCTGGAAACAGTGAAAAAGGGATCCTGATTTCATTACCAATAAAACAAGTTCGATGTTATTAAAAACGAGTCAGAACAGAAATGTCTCCTCTGGTTTTTCTGGTCCGGTTATTCATCGTTGATATTAAACAGGTTGACTTAATAATACAGGAATTATGAGCGATAAAGAAAAAAAATTGCAGGACAGTATTGATTACTCAGCAGATAATATACAGGTGCTGGAAGGTCTTGAGGCGGTAAGAAAAAGACCTGCAATGTACATTGGGGATATTGGCGTTAAAGGGTTACATCATCTTGTATATGAGGTTATTGATAACTCTATAGATGAGGCGATTACAGGCTATTGTACGAAAATAGAAGTTGTCATTCTTGAAGATGGTTCTGTAACTGTGACAGATGACGGAAGAGGTATTCCCACAGGAATAATGGAAAAAGAAAAGAAATCTGCCCTTGAAGTCGTTATGACAGTCTTGCATGCAGGAGGAAAGTTTGATAAAGATTCTTACAAAGTATCAGGCGGTCTTCATGGTGTAGGGGTATCTTGTGTAAATGCACTTTCAGCACACCTCTCAGCGGTAATAATGCGTGAAGGTAAGATATTCAAACAGGAATATGAAAAGGGGAAACCGGTAACACCAGTGGAGGTTATAGGTAAGTCAGATAAATCTGGAACTACTGTCACCTTTAAACCTGATGGCACTATATTCCAGACAACCGAATTCAACTTTGAAATTCTTTCAGCACGTCTGCGCGAATTAGCTTTCCTTAATAAGGGTATACTTCTCACAATTAAAGATATGAGGGAGCTGATTGACGATGGTAATGGCGGAATCCCTCGTTATGAAGAGTTTCGCTCTGAGCTTGGACTTAAGGAGTTCGTTGAATATCTTGATGCAAACAGGGAAAGGCTTATTGAAAAAATTATTCATATAACTTTTGATAAAACTGAAATTCCTGTTGAGATTGCTCTACAGTACAATAATTCATTTTCCGAGAATGTTCATTCCTATGTTAATAATATTAATACTATTGAAGGAGGTACACATCTTGCAGGATTCAGAAGAGGATTAACCCGTACACTGAAAAAATATGCAGAAGATTCCGGAGCTACTTCAAAATTGAAATTCGATATAAACGGTGATGATTTTCGTGAAGGACTCACAGCTATCATCTCTGTTAAAGTAGCTGAGCCGCAGTTCGAAGGCCAGACAAAAACAAAATTGGGAAACTCTGAGGTAATGGGTGCAGTCGATCAGGCTGTCAGCACTATGCTTACAAACTACCTTGAAGAAAATCCAAAAGATGCAAGAATCATCGTTCAAAAGGTTATCCTTGCTGCAACTGCTCGCCATGCTGCACGTAAAGCCAGAGAACTTGTCCAGCGTAAGAACGTACTTTCAGGGTCTGGACTCCCTGGCAAACTTGCTGACTGTGCCGACAGGGATCCCGTTAATTGCGAGATATACCTCGTGGAAGGTGATTCTGCCGGTGGTACTGCAAAACAGGGCCGTGACCGCCGCTTCCAGGCAATTCTGCCATTGAGAGGAAAGATATTGAATGTTGAAAAAGCAATGCAGCACAGAATCTATGAAAGCGAAGAGATAAAAAACATTTTTACTGCCCTTGGTGTCAATATCGGAACTGAGGATGACAGTAAAGCTCTTAATATATCAGGCCTGCGTTATCATAAGATCATTATCATGACTGATGCTGATGTGGATGGTTCTCATATTACAACACTCATCATGACCTTCTTCTTCAGATATATGCAGGATCTTATTAAAGGCGGTAATATCTATATTGCCACGCCTCCGCTCTACCTGATCAAAAAGGGTAAATCGGAACGATACTGCTGGACTGAAGACGAGCGTGTATTGGCAGTTCAGGAGATGGGACAGGGAAAAGATACTTCTGTTGGTGTCCAGAGATACAAAGGTCTTGGTGAAATGAATGCCGAGCAACTGTGGTCAACAACCATGAATCCTGAAACAAGAACTCTTCGACAGGTTACCATTGATAGCGCTGCCGAGGCAGATCATATATTTTCGATGCTTATGGGTGATGAGGTACCACCGCG
>JGI24132J36420_10000580_pt1 | contig 17855 bp, 15 predicted proteins | sample BarGraNGADG00212_3_FD_36420 | JGI IMG/M metagenome (IMG submission 36420) | reverse complement strand
CGTGGGGCGCGGCGAGGCTGGACGCGGGGTTGCCGCGTCGTTGCCGTCGCCGGCTGCGCGATCCTTTCGGACCCGCCTCCGGCCAATGGATGCGGAGCTCTCGCGTCACACCCGCTCCCGGCACGTGCGGATCTTCCGCTCCCAGACCTTGCGTCTCTTCCGCTCCCAGACCTTGCGTCTCTTCCGCTCCCAGACCTTGCGTCTCTTCCGCTCCCGGCACTTGCCTCCCACCCTCCCCCAGCACTTGCGTCTCTTCCGCGGACGTCGGCTCGCGAACTNCGCGGAAGCGTCCACAGTCCGTCTCGGAGCAAGGGCGCGCCCCTTTGTCCGAATTCGCACNGGTTTGTCCGCGGCGTCCGATAGANTCGAACACATGTTCGATACAGCGGTCGCGTGCGCATTTGAGGAGCACACCAGGGCGGCGCATGAGCCCCCCGGCGTGATCCTTGTTGCCACGCTCGATGCGCTCGAACCGGATTTGCTCGACGACGACGAGCTCCTAGAGCTGGTTGCAGGTTGGGAGCGGATGGCGGGGTGGGTCCGCGCTCGCCAGGCTGATGCGGTCGCCGTGCTCGCTGGCCGCCCATCGCAGAATCCGGCCTGGCCCGATGCTGCCGGGGTATCGGCCCGTCAACGGGTCTACGGGTTGGCTCCGGACGAGCTGTCCCTACGTCTGGGCGTGTCGAGACGGAGGGCGGAGCGGATGGTGCGTCTGGCCCGTGGCGGCGAGGGACATCTGTCGGACACGGTGGATGCCCTACGAGCGGGTGTCATCGACGAGGCGAAGGCGCACCTCATCATGGAAACGCTGGAGCCGACGGCGATCCCGGTGGCCTTCGACGTCCAGGATCAGGTACTTCCGCGGGCGGGATCGCGCACGTTGAGTCAGCTCCGCGCCGATCTGCAGGCGGCCCTGATCGCCGTGGATCCGCGGGACGCCGCCTGCCGGCACGCCTCGGCTGCCGCCGAACGTCGGCTGTGCCGTCCGCGGGTCCTCCCCGACGGGATGGCCAGCCTGTATGCGGTGCTGCCGGCGACCGACGCGGTTGCGATCGACCTGGCACTGAACGACGCCGCGCGCGCCGCCGCGACCCGCGGGGACGCCCGTACGATCGACCAGCTGAGAGCCGACGCGTTCGTCGACGCCCTCACCTGCGCCGGCAACGGCCAGGTCGGACCGTCCCCGACGCGTCCCGGCCCTGCGGTTCACGTCACCGTCCCGATCGGCGTCCTGGCCGGCGACGACGCGGTCGCGGCGACCCTGACGGGCTACGGCGCGATTGCCCCCGCCCAGGCCCGCCGCATCGCGGCCGATCCCACCTCCACCTGGCGGCGACTGCTGACGGACCCGGCCACCGGTCAGGTCCTCGACTACGGACAGACCCGATACCGCCCGCCGAAGGAGCTCGCCGAGATCATCCGGCTGCGTGACGGCGCGTGCGTCATGCCGACCTGCAACGCCGCGGCCGGCAGCTGCGACCTCGACCACACGGTTCCCTACGCCAGCGGCGGCGCCACGTCTGCAGCGAACCTCGGAGCGCTGTGCCGCCACCACCACCTGCTGAAGACTCACGGCGGATGGCGCCTCGAGCAGCCGGAGCCGGGCACGTTCGACTGGACCACGCCCGTCCGGAGAGCGGCCCGGACCGGCGGCACGCCACCGCCTCACGAGTCGGACCCTGATCCTCCGCCATTCTGACCGGGCGCTCTGCCGGGGGCAGCCGGCCAGGCCCAGGACGCCAGGCCCAGGAAACGAGGCTCAGGACGCGAGGCAGCTCGGGCCGAGCAGCGCCTTGAGATCGCCGAACAGTGCCGGCGAGCGCTGCACCCGGAGCCCGTCCTCGAGCCGCATCATCGTCGAGCGGCCCGGGCTGATCAACCGCAGGTGGACCTCGGTCACGCCCGGGTGGGTCGCGAGCACCTCCTTGAGCCGCTGCACGACCGGCGGAGTGCACCTGTTGACCGGCAGGGACAGGGTGACCGGCGCGTCGTCGGCGNCGGAGACGTCCGGCAGGGACATCTCGAGCGCCATCAGCTGCATCTGGTCGTCGCGCCACCGGACCCGACCGCGNACCACGACGACGGCGTCCTCCACCAGCGCCGTCGAGTACGCGAGGTAGGTCTCGCCGAAGAAGTTGACCTCGATCGAGCCGTCGATGTCCTCGATGGTCACCGAGGCCCACGGGTTGCCGTTGCGCGACATCCGGCGCTGCAGGGAGGTCACCAGGCCGGCGATCGTGACCGTCGAACCGTCCTTACGGCTCTCGTCGGCCATCAACGCNGCGATCGTGAGATCCGCGAGCTGGGCNAGCACGTGCTCGAGGCCCAGCAGCGGGTGGTCCGAGACGTAGAGCCCGAGCATCTCGCGCTCGAAGGCGAGCCGCTGCTTCTTGTCCCAGTCCGGGATGTCCGGAACCTCGACGCTGAACCGCGACACGCCGTCCTCGAGCCCAGCGCCGCCGAAAAGGTCGAACTGGCCGACCGCTTCGTTGCGCTTGACGTCCACGACGGCGTCGACGGCCTGCTCGTGCACCGTCACCAGGGCGCGGCGACCGTGACCGAGCGAGTCGAACGCACCCGCCTTGATGAGCGACTCGATCGTCCGCTTGTTGCAAACGACGGCCGGCACCTTGTCGAGGAAGTCGGTGAACGACGCGAAGGCGCCCTTCTGGTGGCGCGTGGTGACGATCGCCTCGACCACGTTGGCGCCGACGTTGCGCACCGCGGTCAGACCAAATCGGATGTCCGTGCCGACGGCGGTGAAGTCAGCGTNGGAGGAGTTGACGTCCGGCGGCAGCACGATGATGCCCATCCGCCGGCACTCACCGAGGTACAGCGCCGACTTGTCCTTGTCGTCGCGGACCGAGGTGAGCAGGGCCGCCATGTACTCGGTCGGGNAGTTGGCCTTGAGGTACGCGGTCCAGTAGGAGATGAGTCCGTAGGCCGCGGAGTGCGCCTTGTTGAAGGCGTAGTCGGAGAACGGGACGAGGATGCCCCACAGGGTCGAGATGGCGCGGTCNGAGAAGCCGTTCGCGCGCATGCCCTCCGCGAACGGGACGAGCTCCTTGTCCAGGATCTCCTTCTTCTTCTTGCCCATCGCCCGGCGCAACAGGTCAGCGGCGCCCAGGCTGTACCCGGCCACCTTCTGAGCGATCGCCATCACCTGCTCCTGGTAGACGATCAGGCCATGGGTGGTCGANAGGATCTCGGCCAGGGGTTCCTCGAGCTCGGGGTGGATGGGCCTGATCGCCTGCAGCCCGTTCTTGCGCAGCGCGTAGTTGACGTGCGTGTTCGCGCCCATCGGGCCGGGTCGGTACAGCGCGATGACGGCCGAGATGTCCTCGAACTCGTCCGGACGCATCTGACGGAGCAGCGAGCGCATCGGACCGCCGTCGAGCTGGAAGACGCCCAGCGTGTCGCCGCGTCCGAGCAGCTCGTAGGTGGGGGCGTCGTCCCACGGCAGGGTCTCCAGGACCACCGGCGCCTTCCCGTTCGCGACGATGTTCGCGAGCGCGTCGTCCAGGATCGTCAGGTTGCGCAGGCCGAGGAAGTCCATCTTGACCAGGCCGAGCGNCTCGCACGTCGGGTAGTCGAACTGCGTGATGATCGCGCCGTCCTGCTCGCGGCGCATGATCGGGATGATGTCGATGAGGTCCTGGCTCGACATNATGACGCCGGCCGCGTGCACGCCCCACTGGCGCTTGAGGTTCTCCAGTCCCCGCGCGGTCTCCACCACGGTCTGGGCGTCCGGGTCCGCGAGGACGACCTGCCGGAACTCCTCCGCCTCGGCGTGCCGGTCGTGCTCCGGGTCGAAGATGCCGGCCAGCGAGACGTCCTTGCCCATCACGGAGGGCGGCATCGCCTTGGTGAGCTTCTCGCCCATCGCGAACGGATAGCCGAGCACCCGGGAGGCGTCCTTGACCGCCTGCTTGGCCTTGATCGTGCCGTAGGTGACGATCTGCGCCACCCGCTCCTCGCCGTACTTCTCGGTGACGTAACGGATCACCTCACCGCGGCGGCGCTCGTCGAAGTCGATGTCGAAGTCGGGCAGGGACGCGCGCTCGGGGTTGAGGAAGCGCTCGAAGAACAGGCCGTTCTTNAGCGGGTCGAGCTCGGTGATACCCATCGCGAACGCGGCGGTCGAACCGGCTCCGGAGCCACGTCCTGGTCCGACCCGGATGCCGTTGGCCTTGGACCAGTTGATGAAGTCGGCGACGACGAGGTAGTAGCCCGCGTAGCCCTTAGAGGTGATGACCTCGGTCTCGTACTCGGCCTGGCGTCGCACCTCGTCCGGGATCCCGGTCGGGAAGCGCCGGTGCAGCCCGAGCTCGACCTCCTTGACGAACCAGGAGGTCTCGTCCTCGCCGGCCGGAACGTCAAACCGCGGCATGTAGGTGGCCGCACTCTCGACGAAATCGACCTCGCAGGCCTCGGCGATCCGCAGCGTGTTGTCGCACGCCTCCGGGAGATCCGCCCAGATCCGGCGCATCTCCTCACTCGACTTCAGATAGAAGTCGTTCGCGTCGAACTTGAAGCGGTTCGGGTCGGCGAGCGTCTTGCCGGACTGCACGCACAGCAGCACCTCGTGCGCGTGCTGGTCCTCGGCGCGGGTGTAGTGCAGGTCGTTCGTCGCCACCAGCGGCGCGCCCAGCTCCTTGGCGATCCGGAGCAGGTCGCCGCGGACGCGTCGCTCGATGTCGAGCCCGTGGTCCATCAGCTCCACGTAGAAGTTCTCCGCGCCGAAGACGTCCCGGAACTCGCCGGCCGCACGCAGCGCCTCGTCGTACTGGCCGAGCCGGAGCCTGGTCTGCACCTCGCCGGACGGGCAGCCGCTCGTAGCGATGATTCCGCGGGAGTAGCGCGAGAGCAGCTCGCGGTCCATCCGGGGTTTGTAGAACTGGCCCTCGAGGGACGCGAGCGAGGCCATCCGGAACAGGTTGTGCATGCCTTCCGTGGTGCGCGCCCACATCGTCGCGTGCGTGTACGCACCGCCGCCCGAGACGTCGTCGGCGGCCTGGTGCGCCTCACCCCACCGGACCCGGGTCCGGTCCAGGCGGCTGGTNCCCGGGGTGAGGTACGCCTCGACGCCGATCACCGGTTTGATGCCGTGCTTGCGCGCCTTGGACCAGAACTCGTGGGCGCCGAAGACGTAGCCGTGGTCGGTGATGCCCATCGATGTCTGACCCAGCCGGTTGGCCTCATCGAAGAGGTCGTCGATGCGGGCCGCTCCGTCGAGCATCGAGTACTCGGTGTGCACGTGGAGGTGCGCGAAGTCGGACCCGCCGGGAGCAGCCATGCCCGTGATTCTAGGTGTCCCGGGCCGCCACACCGGGACCGCCACACGACGCCCTCACNCTGCCCGCCACGCGCTCGGGCTGGCTGAGCCTGCGGCGTGCCGTCTCAGTACGCATTGCCCGCGGGCGGCCCGGTCAGCGTCCGCGCGGCGTCGCGGTGCCAGATCCCGGCGTCGAGGTAGCGGCGCTCGCCGACCGCGTACCCGAGCCGCTGGTAGAAGGGCACCGCCGCCTCCTGGGCACTGAGCTCGATCCGCAGCGCCGGCGCTGCACCAAATGCCGGATCGACGTCCGCGGGAGGCCACGCCCCGTGGGTGCACCGCCGCCACGCCTCGGCTTCCGCGGCGCGCATCAGCGCGACCCCGATGTGCCGCCCACGCGCGTGCTGAAGCACCGCGACGCGTCCGATGTGCGCCGCCTCACCGGGAGCGTGCGGTGGCAGCAGCCGGGCAGCGCCCACCGGCGCGCCGCCAAGCAGGGCCAGGAGGTGCACGGTGCCTGGTTCGTGGTCGGCGTCGTCCTCCTCGAGCTCGAGCGGGACNCGCTGCTCGCCGACGAACACCGTGACGCGGATCGCGAGGGCCGCGGCGAGCTGTTCCGGAGTCGTGACGACCTCCACGGTGAGCGCGTCGCTCACGCGTTCGGCCCGCGCAAGATCTCCAGGGCGGCCGCGAGGTCCGCCGGGTAGGTGCTCTCCACCTCGAGCCACCTTCCCGTGGACGGGTGCTCGAAGCCGAGCCGGAGCGCGTGCAGCCACTGCCGGGTCAGCCCGATCCGTGCGGCGAGGCTGGGGTCGGCGCCGTAGGTGAGGTCGCCGACGCANGGGTGCCGGAGCGCCGCGAAGTGGACTCGGATCTGGTGTGTCCGTCCGGTCTCGAGGTGGATCTCCACCAGCGAGGCGGCGGGGACCATCTCGAGCACCTCGTAGTGGGTGATCGAGGGCTTCCCGGCCGCCGTGACCGCGAACTTGAAGTCCGCGCTGGGGTGCCTGCCGATCGGTGCGTCGATCGTGCCCACCGTCGGCTCGGGGTGTCCCTGGACGACGGCGTGGTAGACCTTGTCGACCGTGCGGTTCTTGAACGCGCGCTTGAGCACGGTGTAGGCGTGCTCGCTCTTCGCCACGACCATCAGGCCCGAGGTCCCGACGTCGAGCCGGTGCACGATGCCTTGCCGTTCGGCCGCGCCGGAGGTNGCGATCCGGTACCCCGCCGCGGCCAGGGCACCGACCACGGTAGGACCGGTCCAGCCAGGTGAGGGGTGCGCGGCCACGCCGACCGGCTTGTCCACCACCACCAGGTCGTCGTCGTCGTGGACGATGCGCAGGCCCGGCACCGGCTCCGGCGGAGTCTGCTCGACCGGCGCCGCCGGGCCCGGNAGCTCGACCTCGAGCCATCCGCCCGCCACCAGCCGATCGGACTTTCCGAGCTCACGCCCGTCGAGCGTGACATGGCCGTCGGCGGCGAGCTCGGCCGCACGGGTCCGGGACAGGCCCAACAGGCGGGCCAGACCCGCGTCGACCCGCTCGCCCTCGAGGCCGTCGGGAACCGGCAGCGAGCGGAGCTCAGACATCCTGGTGGACTGTTTCGTGCTGTCGGGCGGCGNCGCGGTTGCCGTCGACGGTGACGCCGACGGCCGAAATCAGGATGAGGAGGATGGCGCCGGTCACGATCCCGATGTCCGCGACGTTNCCGACGAACCAGCCGTGGTAGTCGATGAAGTCGANCACCTGGCCGCGCGCCACACCGGGCGCCCGGAACAGTCGGTCCGCCAGGTTGCCGAGCGCACCGCCGAGGAGCAGACCGAGCGCCGCGGTCCAGGAACGCGAGCGCAGTCGGCGCGCGATCCGGACGATTGCGACGACGACGGCGAGCGCGACCAGGGTGAAGACCCACGTCGTTCCGGTGGCGAAGGAGAAGGCAGCCCCGGGATTGCGGACCAGGTGCAGAGTGAAGAACCCGCCGAACAGCGACGGTCGCCGCCCGGGGCTCAGGCTCGCCAGCGCCCACTCCTTGGTCGCCTGGTCAGCGACGAACACCGCGAGGGCGATCAGGGCGAGAACGGTGGTGCAGCGGCGGCGTCTCGACGTCGTCGGCGCGGTGGTCTCAGGCATTGCGAGAAGTCTCGCACGCCGGAGAGTGCGTCAGCGCCGCTCCTGCCGCTGCTTGCACTGCACGCACAGGATGGCGCGTCGAGAAGGCGTGCAACCGCGCCTTGCCGATCGGCTGGCCACACAGCTCGCAGGTACCGAACGTGCCTTCGTCAATGCGGGCGAGCGCGTGCGTGTTCTGCGCGAGCAGGTCGCGAGTGTTGTTGACGAGGGTGAGTTCCTGCTCGCGCTCGAGCGCACTCGATCCCGAGTCGGCCTGGTCGTCGCCCGCGCCGTCGCCGGAGTTGCGAAGCAACTCGGAGAGATCGGCGTCGGCGTCGGCCAGCTCCGTCCGGAGTCGCGCGATCTCGGTGGACAGCTCCGAGGCGATCGTGCGGACCTCACTCACGGTCCACGCCTTCTCGCCCTCCCGCACGGGGAAGGTGCGCGCGATCCTGCTGAGGTCAGTCCGCAGCTCGGTGCTCGGTGCCTTCGTCGCAGTGTTCTTCACAGCCATCACCCTCCTCCACTACAAGTCAGCAGAGACTAGGCCCCTCATGCCGACATAGACAACACACCACGCCGGATCAGTCCCGGCGTGGTGTGTTGACGAGCGTTGGGCCTGAGTGACTGTTATCCGCCGAAGTGCGGCGGCTGAGCGGCGGCTTCGTCGGCGTCGGTCGTCCGGGTCGGCGCACCGCTGCCGCGCGAGTCCAGATCGCCCAGCAGGTTCTCCAGGTAGCTCTTGAGGCGCGTCCGGTAGTCGCGCTCGAAGACCCGGAGCTCGTCGATCTTGCGCTCGAGGAGCGAGCGCTCCTGCTCGAGCTGAGCGAGGGTGCGGCTCGATGTCTCCTCGGCCTCCCGGACGATCCGGGCGCCCTGGGTCTTGGAGTCCGCGATGATGCGGTCGCCCTCCTCCTGGCCGCTACGGACGTAGTCGTCGTGGAGCTTCTGTGCGAGTGCCAGCATCCCGGTCGCAGACTCAGGCTCGCTCATCCGCTGCTGAGCCGCACCCATGATCGGCGCCGCCACCGGGGCGGGAGCCGACTCGGGCGGCGTGGGCACGGGGATGGCGACCTCGACCGGCGGCGGCACTGGGGCCTCCACCTTGGGCGCAGCAGGCGCGACCGCCGCGGCGGAGGCGCTCGCACGGCTCAGCTCGGCGATCCGTCGCTCGGCTGTGGCGAGCTTGCCCTTGAGGTCGTCACTCTCCGTGGCCAAGGCTCGAAGGGTATTGACGACCTCATCGAGGAAGTCGTCGACCTCGTCTTGGTCGTAGCCCTCTCGGAACTTCGTCGCCTGAAACTTCCGGTTCAGGACGTCTTCTGCAGTNAGCAGTGCCATCNGTGTCACCTCAGTATTCGAGCTGGTGGGGCAGGCAGTCCGCCGACCGCCACAGGTCACGCTAGCGGACATCATGCCTGGTTTACGCCGACAACGCCGCATGGCCACGCACTGATGGTGCCAAGCATGTCACCCGGTCAGAGCATNGGAAGCAGGTTGAGCGCGAGCCAACTGGCCAAGAACAGCACCATGAACGCGATGTCCAGCTGGACCGTGCCGATGCGCAGCGGCGGGATCAGCCGCCGGATTGCGCGGAGTGGCGGGTCGGTGACCGAGTACGCGCCTTCGGCAAGGAGCAGCACCGGACCGCGCGGACGCCAGTCTCGGGCGAAGTGCTGCACCCAGTCGAGGACAAAGCGGATCCAGAGCATCACGAAGAACGCGAGCGCCGCGNCGTAAAGGATCGTGGCGTACCAGGTCACGCTTCAGCTCTGGTTGTAGAAGCCGCCGCGGACATTGGCTTCCTGGTCCTCGCCGGTCACCTCGACGTACGCCGGCGAGAGCAGGAACACCTTGTTGGTGACCCGCTCGATGCTGCCGTGCAGGCCGAAGATGATCCCGGCCGAGAAGTCGACCAGACGCTTGGCGTCGTTGTCGTCCATCTCCGAGAGGTTCATGATCACCGGGGTCCCCGCTCGGAAGGCCTCGCCGATGACGCGCGCATCGTTGTACGAGCGCGGGTGCACCGTGGTGATGCGGCGCAACTCGGACGCGCCCTGCTGGATCTGGCGGACGTTCGAGGAGCGACGGATCGGGGTGGCGCGAGGCTCGTCGTAGTCATGCATGTTCGCCTCCAGCTCGTCGTCGCCCAGGACGTACTGTTCGTCGTCGCCCACGGCGTGCTCATCCTCGGCCAGACCGAGGTAGAGCATCGTCTTGCGGAGTGCTCCGGCCATCGTTGACTCTCCATCCCTGAACTGCGACGATCCCACGTCCAGGAGCGCCGTCGTGCGANTCCTAGACCAACGGTTTCACGCTAACCGAGCGCCGCGGTCGACCGGTGGCGACACGCCCGGAGCCGCTCAAGCTGTTCCGGGCGGCTCGACGAGCCGGACGACCCCGGCGAAACGCCCGGTGACGCCCCCGGCGGCCTCGGCCCGGCGATGCGAGTAGAAGTGCTCGTCCTCGCGGGTGCAGAGGTTGACCCGTGAGACGTGGCGCACGCCACGGTCGCGGAGCTGGGCGGCGACCCCTGCCGCGAGGTCGAGAGCCGGCGTGTCCCAGGACGTGGTGCTGCCCGTGCCGCGCATCGCGGCGACGACCTCTGCGCGCATCGCGGCCGGCACCTCGTAGCACGAGCCGCAGATCGCGGGACCGATGACGACCGTGATCTGCGGCAACCGGGCACCCTCGGCCACCATCTCGTCAATGGCCCGGGGAACGACCCCGGCGACCAGGCCCCGTCGCCCGGCATGAACGGCCGCGACGACGCCGGAGGCCGCGTCGGCGAGCAGGATCGGGACGCAGTCCGCCGCGAGCACGCCGACGCCGAACCGGGTGGACGTCGTCACGAGCGCGTCGCCGTCGCCCACCGCGGACTGGCCCGCACCGGGGGGCCGGCTGACGATCCGGACACCGGAGCCGTGTACCTGGTGCGCGAACGCGATCGGTACGCCGAGCCAACCTGCGAGGATCTCGCGGTTCGCGAGCACCCGGCGTGGCTCGTCGCCGACCTCGAGCCCGAGGTTGAGCTGCGCATAGCCGCCGACGCTCACCCCGCCGGCGCGAGTGGTGAAGCCTGCCCGCACGCCTGGTCCCAGGTCCACCTCGAATACGGGCAGATCGACGCCCATGGCGTGGACTGGTCCCCCTACTTCAGGAAGTCGGGGATGTCGAGCTCGTCGGCGGCGCCGCGCCGGGCGGCGACCTCCTCGAAGATCCGCGGGACCTCGAGCTGGCCGGTCGTCGTCGGCGCCTCCGAGTCGTTGGACAGGAAGGCAGGAACGGTGAGCTCGAACTCGTCGACCGAGACCCGCGCGGGTCGCGCGTCCGCGTCGATCGCCTCGGGCACCGGGATCGCCGCCGACGGCGGGATGACGGGCGCCTCGTTACGGCGTACCGCCCCGGCGCTGATCTGGCCGAGTGCGCGGCTGTCGCGACGCACGTGCGGCGTGCCGCCGTCGAAGCCGGCCGCGATCACCGTCACGCGGACCTCGTCGCCGAGGGCGTCGTCGATCACGGCGCCGAAGATGATGTTCGCCTCTGGGTGTGCGGCCTCCTGGACGAGCTTGGCCGCCTCGTTGATCTCGAACAGACCGAGGTCGCTGCCGCCCTGGATGCTGAGCAGGACGCCGTGCGCACCGTCGATGCTCGCCTCGAGCAGAGGCGAGGAGATGGCGAGCTCGGCCGCCTGGACCGCCCGGTCCTCACCGCGGGCCGAACCGATTCCCATCAGGGCGCTTCCCGCACCCTGCATCACGCTCTTGACGTCCGCGAAGTCGAGGTTGATCAGACCCGGGGTGGTGATCAGGTCCGTGATGCCCTGCACGCCGGAGAGCAGCACCTGGTCGGCGGAGTGGAAGGCGCTGAGCACCGAGACGGAGCTGTCGGAGATTGACAGCAGGCGGTCGTTCGGAATGACGATGAGCGTGTCGACCTCGGAGCGCAGTTCCTCGATCCCGGTGTCCGCCTGGGCGGAGCGGCGTCGTCCCTCGAACGTGAACGGACGAGTGACGACACCGATGGTGAGGGCGCCGAGCGTGCGAGCGACCCTCGCGACGAGGGGCGCGCCACCAGTACCGGTGCCACCACCCTCGCCTGCCGTGACGAAGACCATGTCGGCGCCGCGGAGCACCTCTTCTATCTCTGCCGTGTGGTCCTCGGTGGCCTTGCGGCCGACCTCCGGGTCCGCTCCGGCNCCCAGCCCGCGGGTCAGCTCGCGGCCGACGTCGAGCTTGACGTCCGCGTCGGACATCAGCAGCGCCTGCGCGTCGGTGTTGATCGCGATGAACTCGACACCCTTGAGTCCCACCTCGATCATCCGGTTCACGGCGTTCACGCCACCGCCGCCGATGCCGACGACCTTGATGACCGCCAGGTAGTTCTGCGGAGCTGCCATGTCGACGCCTCTCGTGCTGCTCGTCGCGGACCGGTCGGCCCCACGATGCCTCCTGCCAAACCTTCACCCTCAACCAGAGGGTTAGAGTTATGTCAGGTTGTCCTAGGCGTCACGCTAGGTCGGTCTCGGCACTGGAGCAACGACCGACACGCGCGTGTCGGACACTCAGTTTCGCGAGCGCGCTCCGCTCCCCCGCGAGTTGGCGTCGGATCGGCGACCCGGCACCACGCCGCTCGGGTCCGCCCGCCCCGGCTCAGGAGCGGGTGATCGGCAGGGTGGGCGCCGACACGTCGAACACACGAGCGCCCTTCGTCTGCTCCGCGCTGCGCAACACGGCCAGGACCCGGATCTTCAGCTGGGTGTCCTCCGCACTCCCCCACACGACCGTCGCGCCGCCGCGCATCGTCATGGTCACGGTGTCCTCGCTGTCGGCTCCGACCTTGGTGATCTCGCCGGCGAGCCCAGCCGGCAGACCTCTGAGCACCTCGAGCACTGCCCTCAGCGTCCGCGCATTCTTCGCCGGCACGGACGCCACCGGAAGCCCCCCCGGGGCCTTCGACCGTCCTACCTGCACCCCGTCGATGTCGAGAAGAACGAACGCCCCCGCAGTCGGCACGGCCACCACCGGCCGACGGGTGACCAGCAGCACCGCAAGTCCGCGTGGCCAGACTCGGGTCACCCGCGCCTCTCGGACCCCCGGGATCTCGAGCAGACGGTCGCGCAGCGCGGCTGTGTTGAGCCGTGGCAGCGGGATACCGGCAGCGTGGGCCGAGACGACACGGTCGATCGCAGCCCGGGCGACGATCGCGTCCGCCCCGGTGACCACGACGCGCGAAGGGTCCACCTTGAACGCCGGCGAGAGCAATCCGAGCCAGCCGAGAGCGAGCACGACGAGAATCGCGGCGCCCGTCCGATAGGCCCGACGCCGGGTCAGCCGGCGCTGCAACTCCACCCGCTCGGCGAACCGCGACGCAGACCGGGTCGAGACCACGGTGCGTCGCGCGGAGCGTGACCCGGCAGCCCCGGGCGCGACGCCGGCCGCGGCTGCCCGCACCACCTCCGCCGGTGGGCGTGGAGCACGCGCCGCCACCCCGTCGGTGCGTAGGCGCTGGCTTTGCGTCGTCGCGCCCTCGCTGGGTGGGCGCGACGACGATGCGACGGCGCGCTGACTGCCCGACGTCGGCGCGGCGGTCCGCTTGGCCCGCTCGGGCGGCTCGAATCGCGGCGGGTGTGGTCGGGCCGGCGGCTTCACTCCGGCACCTCGGGTGGGTCGCCCGCGCCCAGCCGCTGGCGCAGCAGCGCGAGGATCGCCGGGCCGAGCTCCGTGACGTCTCCGGCGCCCACCGTCAGCACGAGGTCGCCGGGCCGCGCGAGCCCGGCGACAGCCCGTGCGGCCTCGGCGCGATCGGCGACGAACATCGCCCCGACGTCGGCCGGGATCCGGTCGGTGATGAGGGCTCCGGTCACGCCGGGCTCCGGGTCCTCGCGCGCGGCGTAGACGTCCGTCACGACCACCGCGTCGGCGAGCTGGAGCGCTCGCGCGAACTCCGCCGCGAAGATCCGGGTCCGCGAGTACAGGTGCGGCTGGAAGAGCACCAGGACCCGCCCGCCGCTCGCGACCGAGCGCGCGGCGCGCAGCAGCGCCGCCACCTCCGTGGGGTGGTGCGCGTAGTCGTCCACCACTCGGATCCCACCGACGATGCCACGCTTGTCGAACCGACGACCGGTGCCGCGGAACGCCGCGAGGCCGGCCGCAGCCGCCTCGCTCGACACCCCGAGCAGCCGGCAGACGCTCCACGCCGCGGCGGCGTTCAGGGCGTTGTGCTCGCCCGGGACCGCGAGCTCCAGATGCTGCTCGAGGCGAGTTCCGACACGTTCGGCCAGCACCGGGATATCGGTGCCGAGCTCGAGGACGGTTCTCGGGTCGGGACCTGGCCTCGTCTCGAACCCGTGCAACCGGGTATCCGCGTCGCGCGCGAAACCGTAGGTCAGCACCTGTCGGCCCTCGCGCCGCGCGGTCTCGGCGAGCCGCCGGGCGCCGTCGTCGTCGGCGCAAGCCACCAGCCAACCGGTCGGCGGTACCCGGTGCGCGAAGGCGAGAAATGCGGACTCGAACGCCGCGGCGTCACCGTAGTGGTCCAGGTGGTCGGGCTCGACGTTGGTGACGACCGCGATCTCCGGCGAGTAGTTGAGGAACGAGCCGTCCGACTCGTCCGCCTCGGCCACCAGCACGTCCCCGCGACCCGCCCGTGCGCCGCCGATTGCGCCGGGCACCCCGGGCACCGTCGCGCCGATGGCGAACGACGGATCGAGCCCCGCGTGCGCGAGAGCGACGGCGATCATCGCCGAGGTCGTCGACTTGCCGTGGGCCCCCGCGACGGCGACGGTGCGGCGACCGTGCATCAGGACCGCCAAGGCCTCGGAGCGGTGCAGGATCCGCACGCCGCGCTCACTGGCCCGAGTGAGCTCGACATTCGAGGCGCGGATCGCGCTCGACACGACGACCGTGTCCACCTCGTCGACGTGTTGCGCGTCGTGTCCCTCGACCGCGTCCACGCCGATCGCGCGGAGCGAGTCGAGCACCGGTCCGCCGCGGGCGTCCGAGCCGCTCACCGGGACCCCGTGGGCGACGAGGAGGGTGGCCACCGCCGACATCCCGGCGCCACCGATCCCGATCAGGTGCACGCGTCCCAGTGCGCGCAGCTCCGGCTCGGTCGCGCTCATCGGGCGCCAGCTCCGTCGGCTCCGGCGCGCGAAGCCCCGCCCCGACTGGCGAGGGCACGCTCGATCAGGTCGACGACCCGCGCAGCGCCGTCGACCACACCGGCGCCGCTCGCCGCGCGGGCCATGACGGCGAGGCGCTCGGGATCGTGCAGCAGCGGGATCAGCTGCGCCCGGAGCCAGTCGGGCGTCAATGCCGAGTCGGCCACCAAGAGCGCCCCGCCGGCCGAGACGACAGGCTCCGCGTTGAGCCGCTGCTCGCCGTTCCCGATCGGCAGTGGCACAAAGACCGCTGGCACCCCGAGTGCCGCGAGCTCGCTCACGGTGGCGGCTCCGGAGCGCGCCAGCACGAGGTCGGCCGCGGCGTAGGCCTGGTCCATCTCGGTCAGGTACTCGCGGANCTGGTGGGTGTTCTCCGCCACGGTGCCCGCGATGGCCGCGCGTACCTCGCTCGCCTTGCCGCGACCGGTCAGATGGAGCACCTGCACGCCGGCCTCGGCGAGCTCGCGCGCGACCGCTGTGACGGCGGAGTTGAGCCTGGCAGCGCCGAGCGAACCGCCGGTCACGAGCAGAAGCGGCGCGCGAGGGTCCAGCCCGAGCCGTTGCCGCGCCGCGGTTCGCGCCTCGACGCGGTCGCCGGTCGCGAGCTCGGCGACCTCGCGGCGCAGCGGCATCCCGGTCAGCACGGCGTGCGGCAGCGCGGTCGTCGCGAACGTCACTCCCACGAAACGGGTGAGCCGTGCGCCGAGCCGGTTCGCCAGGCCAGGACGCGNATTCGCCTCGTGCACGACGATCGGGATGCCCCGCCGGCGCGCGGCCAGGTAGGCCGGCGTCGAGACATAGCCGCCGAAGCCCACCACGACGCGCAGCCCCGGACGCGTCGATCGCGCGTCCTGCGGCGCGTACCGCCTGTCGGAGCCGCGCGGGCAACCGCAGCCAGTCCGCCGTCGGTCGGCGTGGCAGCGGGACCCGCGGCACCAAGACCAAGGGGTATCCGCGCGCCGGCACCAGATCCGCCTCCAAGCCGGTCGCCGTGCCCAGAACGGTGATCGGTCGATCGGGATCGCGCCGGCGCAACTCGTCCGCCACCGCCAGCAGCGGGTTGACGTGGCCCGCGGTGCCGCCACCGGCGAGCAGGATCGGGTCAGCCACGCCGCGACCGGCCCCGCGAGACAACGGCGAGCGAGCGGCGGACCAGACCNGGCCGCGCGGCCAGCGCCTCGGCGGCCCCTGGTTCGGTCCGCGCGAAAGAGATCAGGATCCCGAGCGCGACCATCGTCGTGATCAGGGCGGAGCCGCCCGCCGAGACCANCGGGAGCGGAACGCCGACCACCGGGAAGANCCCGATCACGACACCGATGTTGATCAGCGCCTGGCCGAGCAGCCAGCAACCAATCGCCCCGGTCGCGATCTTCACGAACGGGTCCTTGTGCCGGTGGACGATGCGGGTGATCACCAAGGCCATCACCCCGAACAGNACGAGGACGAGGAGGGTGCCGAGCAGGCCGAGCTCCTCACCGATGATCGCGAAGATGAAGTCGTTGTGCGCCTCCGGCAGGTACGACCATTTTTCCCGGCTCGCGCCCAGACCAAGCCCCCACCAGCCGCCCGAGGCGAGACCCCAGATCCCATGCTGGGTCTGGTAGCACGCGGAGGCGATATCGCAGTTGCTGCTCAACCACGAGGTGATCCGGCCGGAATGGTTCTTGCTGGTATCTATCAGCCACCATACGAACAGCCCCGCACCCCCACCCATGACAACGAGCATCCGGATCGGGGCCCCGGCAACGAACAGCGCCCCGGCAATAATCAACAACAGGATCAGCGCGGTGCCGAGGTCGTGCCCCAGCAGCACCAGGCCGACGACGAGCACCGCGACCGGTGCCATCGGGAGCGCGACGTGACGCCACGACGAGAGCAGCGGTCGTTTGCGGGCGAGCACCGCGGCGAGCCAGAGCGCGAGGGCGATCTTGGCCGCCTCCGCAGGCTGGAACGACTGCCCGGCGAGCACGATCCAGTTGCGGTTGCCGTTGCGGGTCACGCCCAGCGGGCTGAACACGAGGAGCTGCGCGAAGACCGCCGCGGCGAGCAGCGGCCAGGCCACCCGCTTGAGCACGCTCGGCGGCGTGCGACTCGTGATCCAGAGCAACGGCAGGCCGACGAGCGCGAACAATGCCTGGTTGAGTGCGATGGCGTACGGCGAGTGCCCGGCGACGAGCGAGTCGACCGTGGAGCTGGAGAGCACCATGACGAGGCCGAGCGCGANGAGCAGAGCCGTCGACCCAGTGAGCAGGTAGTAGCTGGTGACGGCACTGTTCCAGTACCCGAGCATCGCACCGCGTTCTGCCGGCTCGGTGCTCGGCGCTCGGCCAGCACCGGCGCGGACGCCTGTTCCGGCCGCCATCGATGCCTACCCTCAGTCGGCCGTTCCGGTGACGCGGCGGACGGCCGCGGTGAACTGCTCGCCGCGATCGGCGTATGAGACGAACTGGTCCATCGAGGCGCACGCGGGGGCGAGCAGCACCGTGTCGCCCGGGACGGCGAGTCGGCGGGCCGCTTCGACGGCGCGGGTCATCACGCTCTCAGTGTCGCCGGGGTCGACCTCGAAGACCGGGATTGCGGTCGCGTGTCGCTCCAGTGCACGGCGCAGCGGGTCGCGGTCCTCGCCGATCAGGACGACCGCGCGAAGTCGGTCCGCGCATCGCGCGACCAGGTCGTGGAACTCGGCACCCTTCGCGAGCCCGCCCGCGATCCAGACCACGCTGTGCGGGGCGAAGGACCGCAGTGCGGCCTCGGCAGCGTGCGCATTCGTCGCCTTGGAGTCGTCCACGAACGCGACCCCGTCGTGGCCGCCGAGTACCGTCAGCCGATGTGCCCTGGGTCGGTACGCACGCAGACCGTCGCGAACGTAGGCCGGTTCGACCCCGTGTGCTAGCGCCAGCGCCGCAGCGGCCAGAGCGTTCGCGACGACGTGTCGCGGCACCTGCCCGTCCGGCCCGGTGAGGTGCTCGAGATCGGCGATCGTCGCGAGCTCCACGGCATGGGTGTGCCGCTCGGGCGCGAAGCCCCGGTCGACCAGGACGTCGTCGACGACGCCGAGCTGCCCGACGCCCGGCGAGCCGGTGGTGAAGCCGACCGCGCGACAGCCCTCCCCGACGTCGGCCGCACNGACGAGCCGCGCCGTGACCGGGTCCGCGACGTTGTAGACGCAAGCGCGCTGGGTCCGCNCGAAGATCCGACCCTTGTCGGCNACGTAGCCCGCGAACGAGCCGTGCCAGTCGAGGTGGTCGGCGGCCACGTTCAGGCACGCGCTCGCCTGCGCCGCGAGGGAATGGGTGAAATGCAGCTGGAA
>JGI24132J36420_10000575_pt1 | contig 17920 bp, 18 predicted proteins | sample BarGraNGADG00212_3_FD_36420 | JGI IMG/M metagenome (IMG submission 36420) | reverse complement strand
ATCCTTGGGTATTCTCCGGCGCTCTCGACGCAATTAAAGGGAAGCCCGCTGAAGGGGATATTGTTTTAGCCAAAGATGCAGCAGGAAAACCACTGGCTTTGGGTTTTTTCAATCCCCGCACCGACATTGCTTTTCGTGTTTTGACTTCAAATTGTAATCTGGCTGTCTCTGCCGATTTTTGGCAAGACCGTCTTAAGTCAGCCGGCAAATTGCGGCAAAGGATTATCAATGAGCAGACTGATGCTTATCGTCTTGTCAATGCCGAGGGCGATGGATTTCCCGGGTTGATTGCCGATGTTTATGGATCAACTCTGGTAGTATCCATTACTACCGCCGGAATGGAAAAACAAAAAGGTAATATTTTGGATGCTCTTGTTTCTTCGTTAAAACCGGCGCGGATTTATGAACAGAGCCAGGGACGGTCCCGAACGCTCGAAGGCCTGGAAGAGCGCAAAGGTTTTATTTATGGCGATAATCAATCGGCACCCGTGCAAATAAAGGAAAATGGTTTTACATTTGAAGTGGATTTTATCGGCGGTCAGAAAACCGGTTTTTTTCTTGACCAGCGGATTAATCGGGAAAAGTTAGGCGCGCTTGGTCGCAATGCCAATGTTTTAAACTGTTTTTCCTATACCGGAGCTTTTTCCGTTTATTGTGCCGCGGGTGGGGCTAAACGGGTCGTCTCTTTGGATACATCCGACTCGGCTTGCGTTGCTGCCGCGCAAAATTTGCAGCTCAATGGTTTTTCTCGGGATACTCATCCGGTAATTGATGCTGATGTTTTTGATTATTTGCGCAATATGCAGGAAAACTTTGATCTGATTATTTTAGATCCTCCGGCCTTTGCCAAGACCAAACGTGATGTGGCTCGCGCCACGCGGGGGTATAAGGAAATTAATTTGCAGGCAATTCGGCATCTTGCCCCCGGCGGAATACTGGCGACATTTTCCTGTTCCAATTTTATGGAAGAAGATTTGTTTTACAAGATTGTGCAAGGCGCAGCGCGTGATGCCGGAGCACATTTGCAGCTTTTATCCAGACTAGAGGCCGGTCCCGATCATCCCATTGGCCTTGGGCATCCCGAAGGGCGCTATCTCAAAGGATTGCTCATCAGAAGGAATAGCTGAAGATTGATTAGTTTGAAGATTCAGGGCGTCACTCGGATGAACACTATGGCTGTCCCCCTAAGAGATAACCACGATTAGTGAATGGGCGAGTGACCAGATTAAAATAATAACCGTTATTAGAATGCAGGCATAAGCCAAAAGCTTGATCCAAACTGTTTCCGGCTTATTTTCATTATAACCCATCAGAAAGCCCAAGAGTATTCCCGATAATATCCCGCCGCCGTGTGCCCAGTTATTTATGCCACCAATGATAAGTCCGAAAATTACCAGTCCGACAACCCAACCCATAGCCTGCTTGAATATAGCTTGTCCGTAATAGCCGCTGCGGCTTTTTCCATAATACAATATCGCGCCGATTAAACCGCAGATACTGGCGGAAGCGCCGATGGTGAAAGGAACACCAAATACTATGGAAGCGGCAAAGCCGGCCACTCCGGTGAGTATGTACAGGTTGATGAAACGATAGAAACCGAATTCACGCAGGATAAAGGGTCCTAGTTGATACAGCGCCATCATATTGAAAGCTATATGTAAAATACCTCCGTGCAAAAATGAAGCGGAAATCAAAGTCCAGATGCGATGAAATTGAATAACCGGAATGGTGCCGGTTGCGCCCAATAAAAAAAGACTTTGGCTTGATGGCGCAAGAAAATTAAACATGCCGCCGCCGGATAGAATTCCCCTCGGATCCAGCAGCAAGGAAAGAATATAGAAGGCAATGTTAATATAGATAATGGTTCTTACCGGGTCGGAACCAAGAAAAATATTTCTGATGACACCCGCGGTATTGTGCAATCCCGGCCTTAGAATTCCGCAATAAGGGCAGGAAGGCTCATCCGCGCTGATCAGCTTGCGGCAGTTGGGGCACAATATTGATTTTCTTTCTGAAGCCATTGACGATCCTTTATAACTTTATTAGGGCACCTAATTAACAACATTGGCCCAAGTTGTAAAGAAAAATACCGGGATTGTTGAGAGGTTGCCCCATCTATGCTATATGGTATCTGTAAACAGGGAAACTTTGAAAAATGGCTTCGCCGCGTCTCAAAATCTTTTTCGCTGATGTCCTGAGATTTTCTGATTGTGATCAATATTAAGAGGATATTCCCATTGTAGGGATGGGCGAAAAATCTTTGATTCACCGCTTGCGAAATATTTTTCAATTGCTAGGCGAAGTTCTTTATGGAGGTTTGTTTTGCGGCTTAAAGATCATGTGATAATAAAAATCGAGTCAATAGCTTTTGGCGGGCATGGGGTTGGCCGTGTTAATAATTTCGTTGTTTTTATACCTTTTGCCGCTTGTGATGATGAACTGGAAGTTGAAATCGTCGAACTAAAAAAGAAATTTGCCCGCGGCAGAATATTAAAGATATCAAAACCATCACTTCTGCGCGATGTTCCTTTATGCAGTTATTACGAAAACTGCGGCGGTTGTTGCTACCAGCATTTGAAATATGAACATCAGTTAAAAATAAAAAAGAAGCAAGTTCAGGAAGCTTTTCAGAAAATCGGCAAGATGGCGGCTCCGCCTGTCTTGGAAGCGATAGCCTCGCCCGAGGCCTATCACTACCGGGGGAAAGCTCAGTGCCATGCCACAAAGGCGATCTCCGGCTGGAAACTTGGTTTTCTGGATGTGTCCGGCGGTAAAATTATTGATATCGAACGATGCGAAATAATGGAAGAAACAATAAACGATAAAATTAGAGAATTACGGGAAAACCACAAACTACTGAGTGTGGAAAGCAATTTAACAATCTGGTCGGAATCGCCAGGTGACGCGTCGCAGAATAAGGATCTAATTAAACGCACGGTAAAAGGGAAGGAATTTTTCGTGCCGCGCGGGGGATTTTTTCAGGCCAACTTATATTTGACGGATCGATTGGTAGATGAGGTTTGCCGTCTGGTAATGTCCGAGAAAATAAATACCATAGTTGACGCCTATTGCGGCAGCGGCCTTTTTTCCATTTTTCTTTCACCTTATGCCCAAAATGTTGTCGGTATTGAGACGGGTGAGCAGGCGGTACATTTCGCGCAGATGAGTGCCGAAAGACAGGGCGTACGGAACACAAAATTTATTTGCGGCGAAGTTGAAAGTGTATTGCCGCAAGAATTTACATCCNGNGCGGATAAAATTGATTTGTTGGTGCTGGATCCTCCCCGCAGCGGTTGCGACGGTGCGGTTTTAAAGGCAATTACGATCTTACGGCCACAAAAAGTTATTTATATTTCCTGCAATCCGGCAACACAGGCGCGGGATATTAAGTATTTGTGTGAATTTGGCTATGATCTTTTGAGTTTATTGCCGCTGGACATGTTTCCCCAAACTGAGCATATTGAAGTTATTGGTCACCTGTCGCTCAGATAAAAAATAGTGGCCGCGAGAATTCCCCTCTTTTAAAAAGAGGGGTTTGGGGGAAATTTTAGGGAAGATAAAATATTTTTATGGCTTTCGGGGGAAAATGTTGATAGTTTACTTTTTTATAGATAAACTATGTTCAAAATACGAGGGGAGATAAAAATGTCATCAAAAAGTAAGGAAGTCAGAATTGAACAGCGCCGGATTTCAGAGGCTAAGCTGGCATTGCGATTGAAGAAATTGGCTGAAAAGGGGATTAGCAAAGAAGACGCCCAACGCGACTCTCTTGTTAAAAATTTAAAGTCCAAAATTCGCGAAACTAATGTCCGCATAGCTGCTTTTGAGAAGAATATTAAGCTTGCCCAGGCATTGGCGCAGGCTAAAGCGGAGAAATTAGCCGCACCGCCAAAGAAAAAAGAAAAATCCAAGGCGAAACCGGCAGAGCCAGTTGCCCAGCAACCCAAAAAGCAGAAAGAAAAACATGAATCACATCCGGAAGCAGCAGTCGAAGCGCCTAAAAAAAGAGAGGTAGCTCCGGCTGATCAAGAAACTAAAGAAAAACCGCAACCAGCAGTCCCGGTCCAGGCAGAACACAAGCCGCAACCGGCTCCTCCGGCTCAAGTCCAGACTGAGAAACAACCGACAGCACCCAGTGAAGCGGAACAAATACCAAAAGTGGTAAAGAAACCGGCTGCTGCCAAAGAGGAATCAAAAGAAAAACCCAAGGCGAAACCGTTAAAGAAGCCGGCCGCTACGGAAAAGGCACCGCCAAAACCGAAAGCGGCAAAGAAAGCTCCTGATAATGCTAAAGCTGCAGCACCAAAAAAAACGCCGGCAAAAAAAGCAGCACCTAAATCAAAGAGTTAGAATTTCGAAAAGAAAAAAGGGCAAACCTAAACAGTTTGCCCTTTTTTTGATCATTTGGCGTTCCCACGGGGGGTCGATCCCCGAACCCCCCTCTGTTTGCTTTTAACAGGTGATATAGATTCTACATATCCCAACAGCTTGTGCTGGAACTTATCCACGAGGGATTGTCTGTTGATGAATCACAGCATATCGATGTTAAAGAACTTATTGCAATGGGGTCTTTGTAAGGTGTCCAGCCATAATATCCATTGACAAGTAAAAACAGCCACCCTATATTTCTAATCATCAAGAATAATGTTCAATCAAATTGACCGACAATTAAATTGAGGAGATTCAAAATGTTCAATGTGTATTTTTTTCTTGTGTTCATCTTTGCGATTGTTGACTGGTATGCTGTATGGAAAGACAATTATAAGCTTCGTTATTTGACCAAACCTCTTACGTTGATGGCATTGATATTATGGTTCACAATTTCCGGCGGATGGCAGGGACCAACGGCAATATTTGGTGTAGGATTGATTTTCTCGCTTGCCGGGGATATTTCCCTGCTTAAAGGGATTCTAATGGCGAGGCCTGGTTTCTTTCAACTCGGGCTTGTGTCGTTTTTGATAGTCCAGGTACTCTACATTATCGGATTTAACGGCACGATTCCATCCGTGAGCATTAGTTCCTTTGTGTTACTGTGCATTACCGGAATANTCGTTTTTCTTTTAGCACGCTACATTGTAGGTGGTCTGCGCCTTACTCCCGAGGGGAAGAAGCAACAGGCGCCGNTAATACTCTACATGATAGCACTATCGCTGATGTTTTTCTCCGCGGCACTCACTCTGCTTCGACCGGAATGGCCTTTGGTGCCCGCCGGGCTTGTGAGCATCGGGGCGGCACTCTTTTTCACATCAGACACTGTTCTGGCTTCGGATAAATTCGTGAAGCCGTACAAGTACTCAGGAATTCTGCGTATTATTACTTACCATCTTGCCCAGATCGCGATTGTAAGCGGTGTGCTTCTTGGTTTTAAAGTCTGATTATATTGCGGCGATTGAGGAATAATTCTTAAACAGTATACTGGAGAAACGGGTCTGCTCGACTCAAACAAAAATATTGATTTAAAGTTTACTATTATGAAGGAAAGAACTGATGTCAAAAGTTGCACTTATCCGCTGTGGTCCCGGAGACACATCGTATGAATTCGTTAGCTGGACCGACACGAATGACGACGGATTTATACAAGATAAAGAAGTTGTGTGGTCGAGACGAGATGGCAAAGATGAGTTGGTAAATTTGACTCAGAATTTTGCATCGTCCGAATACTCTGATCAATGTTTAAGGCCAAAATTAATCGTTACGTATGAGGCTGTTCCCGAGCCGGCAACGATGCTGCTTCTGGGTTTAGGCCTGGTTGGACTGGCAGGATTAAGAAAGAAATTTCTGGGCTAGTCATATCCTCACAGATGTAAAAAAGAAAGGCCGTGTCAATTGACTCTGCCTTTCTTTATTTTCAGCGATAACGATTATCAGCTGAAATCCTGTATAGATTGGCAAAAACAGAAAACAACATTACATGAAGCAATAAGTAAAAACTCATACTATCCTGCTGCTATAAATTACCTTTATAGAAAAATATCGGAACATTTCAGGGCTGACCGATAATCGGATGGGCGAGTGAAAGACACCGCTTAGACGGACTGTACAGGATAGGGGATCTTGCTGTCATTTTATAAAAAAATATAGCGATTTTATGTAAATAATGTTTTTATATAGGCAATAATCCGACTATTTCTTTGCTGTATTTAGATAAATAGTAATAATATCAAAATAATATTTGGCGTCCCCACGGGGAGTCGAACCCCGGTTACAGCCGTGAAAGGGCCGTGTCCTAGGCCACTAGACGATAGGGACGTTATTGGCCTGGTGTTTATACAAGTTGCGCCTTATATATTGTTAAAAGTATAATGTCAAGTATTGATGTTGCTCGTTCGTCAAAAGTATAATAATNGTCATACCGGCAGGGAATCCCGGCGCGTGCTGGGAAAAGCCNGTATCCAGAACATATTGAAATTAGGTTTTGGATTACCCAACTAAGTCTTTGATAGTATAAAGATTGCCACGCCATCCTATGAATAACCCGGAATTACGTGGTTTGTGGTCGTTACAATAGTATCTTAATTTATATAAGGAGGTCAATTATGAACATCCGTGATTTTAGAAAAACAGAACAGGATATTAATGACATATTTGTTAATCGCTGGTCGCCCCGGGCGATGTCCGGGCAGGAGATTGATGAGAAAACATTGCTTACTCTTTTTGAAGCTGCACGCTGGGCGCCTTCAGCCAATAATAATCAGCCCTGGCGCTTTATTTACGCTCGCAGAAACACAGAGCACTGGGATACGTTTTTCAATCTGCTGGCAGAAGGTAATCAGGTCTGGGCAAAAGATGCCGCNGTGTTGATCGTTGTTATTTCTAAAACTACTTTTGATAACGGTAAACCTTCGATAACGCACTCTTTTGATGCAGGAGCCGCCTGGGTAAGCTTCGCGTTGCAGGGTTCGCTTGCCGGTCTCGTCGTTCACGGCATGCAGGGATTTGATTACGATAAGGCAAAAGAGATTTTGCGCGTTCCCGATGGGTATCAGGTGGAGGCAATGATTGCCGTGGGTAAAAAAGGCAAGAAAGAAGATTTGCCTGATTATCTGCAGGAACGGGAATTTCCCTCATCAAGAAAGACCACTGCTGAATTGGCTATGGAAGGCTCTTTCCATACTTTTGAGGCTTAGATATGATTGAAAATACCATAGAGGCATGGCACAAATTAGTTGAAGCGAAGGATGCGGCCGGGTTGGAAAATATTCTTGCGGAAAATGTTGTCTTCCATTCCCCGGTTGTTCATACGCCACAAGAGGGAAAACAGATAACCAAACTGTATCTTGCCGCGGCTCTTTACGTTTTCAATAATGACAGCTTTAAATATCTCAGAGAAGTCATTTCCGGCAACAACGCGTTTCTGGAGTTCTCTACAGTGATAGAAGGTATCACCGTTAATGGTGTGGACATGATCAGTTGGGGCGCGGATGGCAGGATTACCGATTTTAAGGTTATGATTCGTCCGCTAAAAGCCGTCAACTTAATCCATCGAATGATGGGAGAGATGCTGCAAAAGATTAAGCCAGGTTGAATACAGAATAAAATCAATCTCTAGCCAGAAGGCTTTATTGACGGCTAACGAACATCTTTTTTGGAATATTATAGAAACCGGTTACTTTGGGGAACAGATTTTATCCACCGCGATCAGAGCTGAGGAAAAGCTGATGTCGCCGGAGCAGCCGTCGCCCTTGACTGTGTCGCCAATAAAATAAAGTCCTTTAATTGCAGTGCATTCGACGTCCGGCCTGTGTGGCTTGGATTGAGCTGGCGTAAGGACATTGCCGTTCATTACCGGCACAACGGTTTTTCTTTCTTCGATTACCATAGGCATAAAATCCGGGAAGATGGCGGATATCGTGTCTTTGAGTTTCTTTTCTGTCTGCTCGACGGTTTTCGTATCACCGTCAAAGTGCCACGGAAGCATTATGCCCCAAGTCGAGATATATTTTCCGCGAGGCGTGAACGAATCATCGGCATTGGACTGGAAACGAGCCCAGATCGGTATATCAACGCCGAGTATGCTTGAGCGAATATTTGTAATCGGTTTGTCTGTTATAAAGTCGATGGTCAAGCCAGAGCTGTTTTCGATATTTTTTGCGTAATCAAGCGTGGCCTTGGGCAGCAGAAGATTGTCCATCAGGCCAAGTACAAGCGGCAGTCTGGCGGTAAAGATTATGTTTTGGGCGTAATATGTTGCCCTGTCTGTTTTAACGCCAACCGCTCTACCGTTCTCAGTAACTATCTTTTCCGCTTTTTCGTTGAGATGTATTTCACCGTTTCTTTCGATGTGATTTTTCAGCTTGGAAAATATCTGGGCGGAGCCGCCTTTGGGCTCACCCACGCCGATTCCGGCTTTTAATGCCCTTTGCAGGAATTCAATGACTTCGCCCGCGCTGACTTTATTCGGTGTTGGGCACATAATAGTCATGCCGAGGAAGGGCAGGAATGCCTCAACCTCGGAATTCTGAAAAGATGTTTTATAAAAATCGAGCAGGGTTTTATCATACCACACTACAGGATCGGCCTTTTTAATTTTTATCAGCAGAGCGAGGAGTGTAAGCCTTGCCCGAAATGAAAGCATAGGCGTTTTCAAAAAACCTGCAGGGCCTTCGGGTCTTTCCCAGAGCTTGCCTTTGAAGATCAGCTTAGCGTCTTTGGCCTCGGGCAGGAAATCGATTTCTTCGCCGAGCCTTTTGAACACTTCGTTGGCGATGCCCTTGTGCGCAAGCCTGTGCGAATGCGCGCCGTATTCCCAGACATAGCCTTTCTCGTTTCTGTAGGAGAGCGCCCTGCCGCCGATCATGCCGGATGCTTCCAGGACGATAACTCTCCTGCCAGAGTGGGCCAGCAGCGCCGCTACGCTCATTCCGGCGTAACCGGCTCCGATTATGATTGTATCCGCCATAAAAACCTCCAATTAATAGATTAATAAATATTGGATGTCAAAATTTTAGCATTTTTTAAAAGCAGAAGACAACTTTATTTGCCTGAATAACTAATTTGGTATTTACTCAATAAGTATGATATGAAAAACTTAAATGAAAAAAATAACAACAAACTCGTTTCCTGGCCTCCGATGGCCATTGATAATATTGATGATTTCACTGCTGACAATATTTCAGCATCCATCGGCATTGGCCCTTCCTCTTTCGGACAGCTCCAGCCCTATCCCAGCTGCGGCAATGAAACTTGTTCAGTTCTGCGCTGATCCCAAAACCGGGCTCGATGCTCAGGCCGTCGCTACCCTCGTGGATTATGTTCTCGGGCCTAAATCAAATAAGGAAGCCGATCTCCCAAAACTCAAGGGAACTCCTGGAGCCTATTATGAATTCGATACTCGAATCAACTTCTCCAGTTTCTTGCAATACTCCTATAGTAACCAAATTCCGCCTGTTCTCACTAGCCCGGCTTCTCTGCGGTATTCTGTATGGACAGGCANCCAAGGGGAATCACAAAAAATGCCCGGTAGCTGGAAATTGGTCCCGCCAGCAGGTAAACCTGTAATCATTCACGGAGTACAACGCGACGGTATCACTCCTGACCAGACCACCGGTGTTTACTATGAATACGATTTAAAAAGAACTTTCATCCTTCTCAATCACAAGGGAAGGCAGGTGTTTATTTCCATTTCCAAGCAGATCGATATTTCCGACATCGGTAAAAAAGGTGTCATCTTGGGGAATGATGACGATTGGAATTACTATTATTCGGGCATACCCGGTTCGACCAAAGCAGGCCTGGGCTGGGTTAAATCTTACATCTATGACTTTTTTGCGGTGGGAGTCTATGTCGAATCAGGATCTTCTCCATCCACAGTCAGATCCGGTATTTTTCAATGGATTCGGGCTGGCTGGTCCGGGGTCAATTTTGTTCAAATAAGCCATATCATTAAGGGAATGAAACGAAATGCCAAAAATTCAAAAACAATCCTGGAATCACCAAAATTGCCCGCCCCAAAACAGATAGTCTCGACTTATCAACGGCTTTCAGCCTTGCCCAAAAATGATTTAGTTGAAAGATATACCGCCTTGCAGCAGGCTCGAAAGTCTTTGGCCGTTCTGAGCGGTAAAATCGACACAAATGAAATAAAAAAACAGGACTCCTATGCCAACACTCCTAAAGAACAAATCATTGAAGAATTGATGCTGGAATATTTCAAGATTACCCTGGGCAAGTCATCCTTGTTAGGGAAAAAAGTCGTTTTAGGCATTAATTAATCAGCTATTCCTTAATAAGTGAATAGACCATGATATAATCTTTACGAATATGTTGACAGACAACCAAATTTACAGGCAGCTCCAAATTCAATTAGACAAGTATCCTATTGGATATCCCGCGACACAAAGTGGTGTTGAAATTGATATCCTGAAATATTTTTTTACCCAGCTTCAGGCAAAGATAGCACTGTGCCTTACGCTTCGGTCCATCCCCGTTGCAAAAATTCGTAAAAGGCTCAAAGAAAAATTCAATATCGAATTATCCTCTGATGATTTGCGAGCGATGCTTGACGAAATGTTTATGAAAGGCGTTATCAGCCGATCGGGGAGCGTAGGCTTTCCCCGCTACAGCGTTGCCATGCTGGCGATTGGCATGTTTGAATATCATGTGGATGATCTCACCTATGAGCTGGTGGAAATGATCCAGAAATATTTTGATGAAGCATTTGGCGCGGAATTCTTCCGGTCATCTCTGCCCCAACTGAGGACAAGCCCCCACATGAAGGCGATTGTCCCGGAATATATTGTTGATACGTATGATAATATGCGGCACTTTATCAACAAGACCAAAGAAAACATCCATGTGGCCAACTGCGTCTGCAAGCAGGCGGAAGCCATAATGGGGAAACCTTGCCGGCAGACTGATAATATTGAGGTCTGCCTGCTTTTCGGATCAACCGGTTACGCGGAGCGAGGCAGGGCTAGACAAATATCCAAAGAAGAGTGCCTGAATATTTTGGACATGGCCGAAGAAAAAGGAATGGTCCTTCAGCCCGGAAATTCGCGAAAACCTAACTGCATCTGTATCTGCTGTGGTTGCTGCTGTGGGGTTTTAACGACGGCCAAAAAACAACCCCAGCCAGCCCGATTTTTTGCCTCCAATTATTATGCCCGTATCGATGCGGTTTTATGTGAAGGATGTGGGATCTGCGTGCAACGCTGTCAGATGGATGCGATTATTTCGGAGGATAAAAACTTCCGGGTTGATCTGGACCGGTGTATCGGGTGCGGCCTTTGTGTGACCAAGTGTAAACCGTCAGCTGTGAAGCTGTTCAAAAAAGCAAAGGTTAATGTGCCGCCGATGAACACCGAGATTTTATATTTAAGCATCCTGAGAGAAAGAGCCGGCAGGAAAAAAATGATTGTCAATATGCTTCGGCTGCTTTTGGGAAAGCCTTTGTAATGCCTTTTGCCTCATAGGTATTGACATTTGCCTGCTTAATCTTTAGATTGAAAGAAAAACATAAGGGAAATGAAGTTATGCCGATTTATGAATATAAATGCGATAAGTGTAGAAAACAATTTGAAGTTGTCACCATGAGCATGAGTGAAAAAGCAAATGCGGTATGTCCGAAATGTAAATCTAAAAAAACCAGTAAAATGATGTCCAACTTTGGGCACGGGAAATATGCCTCGCTTAGTTCGGGTAGTTCCAGTAGCGCCAGTGCCGGGAGCAGCTCTAGTTGCTCATCGTGCTCTTCGTCGAATTGCTCGTCCTGCGGGCACTGATTTCATTTTTGTGCTGCAAAAGGCAGGGAATGAAACCGGTGCGATTATCTATGAGCGGGCCATGCGAAGTATCATTTCATCATCTATTTTTCCCTGGGATACGGCCAGGCCATGATACCGCCTTCCATGACCTTGACGTTCTTCCAACCATTGCCCTCCAGTGCCAGCGCCGCTTCGTAGCCACGTAACGATATCTTGCAGTAGCAGATGATTTCTTTGTTCTTGTCTTCGGGAAGTTCTTTCAATCGCTTGCGCAGCACTCCAAGAGGAATGAGCGTTTCGCCGATGCCCAGACGCATTTCCTCGAATTCCTCCGGTCCGCGTGTGTCGATAAGGAATGGCTTCTCGTTGTTTAGCACTTTCTGTCTAACTTCCTTGCAGCTAATGCCCTTGAGCCTGCCTTTNATTTTATTTTGCATAATGTGGGCTGTCGCGATGAAGTGATCGATAGCCAGGGAAAAAGGCGGCGCGTAAGGGAGATCCGCATTAATGATATCTTCAACGGTCAGCTTGCCCTGAATGGCCATTGCCCACTGGGCGATTTGCTTGCTGACATTGCCGGGGCCTATACACTGAGCACCTAACACTTTGCCGGTTTTGCGGTCGGCGATGAGTTTGGTGATCAGGAGTTTTCCTTCCATGAACCCCGGCTTGTCGGGACTGGCATTGATCACGGTGACGATGTCCGAATAGCCTAGTCTTGTAGCCGCTGTTTCAGAAAGTCCCGTGGAACCTGCCGCGTAATCGAAAACCTTGCAAATGCCCGTCTGAATTGTTCCGGGAAAGGTTACGCAATTTTCCGAGGCGGCATTTTCTCCCGCCACGCGTCCCTGNAGGTTGGCCAGATCGCCGTAGGGAGCCAGCACCTTTTTGCCGGTAATCCGGTTCATCGTTTCCACGCAGTCGCCCACGGCATAAATGTCCGGGTCGGAAGTCTGCATGTATTCATTGACGTCGAGACCTCCCAGTGCACCGATCTTCAAACCCGCTTCCTGTGCCAGCTTAATATTGGGCCGGACGCCGATGGCCACGACTGCCAGTTCACAGGGCAGTTCCGTGCCGTTCTGGAGTTTTACCGCCGTTAGCTTGCCTTCCTCGCCCAAAAACGCGGCGATGCCGTTATCGGTGATGACATTGGCGCCTTTGCTTCTTACATGGTTTTCCACGATCTTGGCCAGTTCCCAATCAAGAAAAGTGAGCAGTTGAGGCAAAAGCTCAATCACCGTGATTTCGATGCCCGCAAGCTGAAGCGCTTCACACGTCTCGATGCCGATCAAGCCGCCGCCGATAACCACGGCTTTTTTGATTTTGCCTTCGTCGCGGACTTTGCGCAGAAAATCCGCGTCTTTCATGGATTGGAGGGTCGTAATGCCTGAGAGTTCCACACCGGGCACGGGCGGCATCTGGGGGACGGAACCGGTAGCAATCACAAGTTTGTCGTAAGTCAGTGAGCCGGTTTCGCCTGAAGCCATATTCCTGAACAAAACGGAATGGTTTTTCCGGTCAATGGCCGTGACTTCCGTGGACACTTTCGCGTCGATGTCTTTGGCGTTGAGATAAAACATCGGAGTTCTCACAACGCCCGTGGGCGTGCACAAAAGCATGTTGCGGTCATTGAAATATCCGCCGACGTAATAGGGATAACCGCAGGATGCCATGGAAAGATCCGCGTCTTTCTGTAAAATGACGACTTCGGCGGCGTTGTCGATTCGTCTGGCTTTCGCTGCAGCTTTAGGGCCGGAGGCTGATCCGCCGATGATGATGATTCTTTTTCTTTTGCTCATAGAGTTCTCCTTAAGATTAATGTGTATAGGTCAAAAAATGTGTCAGTCTTCGGCACAAATGGTTTCCGCCCGCCGCCAGGCAATCGTTGCGCCGGTCAGGCCCATTACCACGGCAAAAAATGAAATGGGAAAATTCTGCAAACGCTCACTCATAAAATCTTTCTCCTTTTTTGGTGAGATCTTAGCAGTCTTCAATCGAGCGCACATTGATCTAAATCAATGTCTTGGGTATTAACTTCATAAAAATAATTCCGGTTCCCGGCGCGGAAATGTAAAGGCAACTTCTAATTCATGTTTATGCCATAAATAATTGGCATCATCAAAATATTTTGCCTGTGCTAAACATTTTTTAATGCAAGCGCAGCATTTAATGCAGATACCTTTTATTTTCGATACATTATCAGCATCAATTGATCCCATGGGACAAAGACTTACGCAGAGTTTACAATTGATGCAATCGCTGTTGGTTTTTGGAGTAACCTTTTGTATAGATATAGGGTTACCATCTTTATCTTTAGGCTGATAGTAAGCCTGGTAAGGTTGTTTTCCCGGNACAAATATGGTCTCAAATACATTTTGAGTAGTAACTTTTTGATAAATTTGCCGTGCAAATTCCGTTACCATAGACATATCTTGCTGGTCAGGTCTGTTCATGCCAATAATTTTAGAAAAGGAGTGTTCGCCTATAAATGCACCACCGGCAATGACTTTCAGACCTTTTAATTCCAGAATATCTCTTAATTCTATTAAGGCATCGTCATAATGTCTATTCCCATAAACCACCACGGCAATTGCCAAAGCTCCATTACCCCTAATGGCATTTAAATATTTTAATAATACATTGGGAACTCTGCCAGCATAAACAGGTAATCCGACAACAACAAGATCGTGTTCTGTGAAAGACACCGGTTCTTTTCTGGCATCCGGTAATGTAAAATCAATATTTTTAACTGTCTTGCTGCGCGAATTCGCGGCAAGTTTTTCGGCTATACCGTTCACGATTTTCCTGGTGGTATCCGTGGTGCTAAAATAAAAACTTTTAATATTCTTATTCAAGACACAAGACCTTCCTTGCTATAAATCAATGCAGGGCAACTTTTTTTCAAAGCGCTATTTTTTTAGAAGCGCCAGCATCATATGCTCGGGCACCTGAATAGCAACCACTTCGCCGCGGGCGCAGATATTGCCGCCCGCGCTGAGAGTCGATTCCACAATTACCTTGCGTCCTTTGACCTCCTTCACCTTGCCGCGAATTTCGATCGGTCCTCCTAATGGTGTGGGTAGGAGATAATCAACGTGCAATGAGGCGGTGAGAAAGCGCAGCGGCGGCAGCGTATCCATTTCACGGTTTTCCTCGCGGTATTTGGCCGCAGCGGCCGTGCCTGTGCTGTGGCAATCAATGAGAGAGGCGATCAAACCACCGTAGGCATATCCGGGGACTGCCATGTAGTAAGGGTTTGGTTCATAGACGCAGACGGATTCTTCTCCGTCCCAGTAACTTTGAATTTTCAAACCATGTTCGTTGAGACGGCCGCAACCGTAGCAGTGGCTTAAATCATCCGGGTAGTAATCCTGAAATGCTTTTTTAGTCATGTCATCTCCTTTTTTACAGATTTTAAGGCGAAAGTAAATTTCATTAAATTACGCTTCACGAGATACGCTTCACTCTTCACGTTGTGCGTATTATTCAAGCAAAGGTAAGTTTCGTTCCCGCCATGTTCAAAATAAATTGATCCGGCATTTGCTTTTCCATGACCATTATCGCTTTTCTACCCGTGCAGTGCGTCGGGATGATAAAGGCCGGGTTGATCTTCTTGAGCTCCTCAGTTGTCCGGTCAATAATTGGTTCAAAAAACGGTCCGGAAAGGTGAAATCCGCCCATGACAACGTGAACCTTATCGATGCCTGTTACGGTCATTGCGTAGCGCACCGTGTTGACAATCCCCGCGTGGGCGCAGCCGGAAAGAATCACCAGTCCCTTGTCTTTAAGATTCATCACGATGGAGGTGTCGTCTTCGATGGCATCCCAAACTTCCTTGCCGTCTTTCTGGCAATGCACGATGGGCCACCCTTTTTCAAAATCTGTCTGCTTTGGGATTTCGCCCAGAAAGAGTACAGTATTGTTCAAAAGTGGATATGGTTTATCTGATTCCACAACAGAGAGCCCCGCCTGTTTGACCATTTCGCGCGTCAATTTCGGAAAGTTGATTTTAAATTCTTCCCCTAGCTTGAGATAACGGGGTGATTTAAATGCGGACGGATGCACAACAAAGGGAATGTCACGCTTGCCGATCATGGCCGTGAGCTTTTCCATGCCGCCTGTGTGATCGCTGTGTCCGTGGGAAAGAGCAACAGCCTCGACTTCGGTCATGTCGACGCCGAGAGTCGCCGCGTTTTGCGCCGCGCCATTTTCGGAAAATCCAAAATCAAAGAGCATGGTTTTTGTTTTATCTCCCATTGTTGTTTTCACNAGAGCAGAATAACCGTGCTCCGCCAGAATGGAGGCGCGAATTTCTCCGTCTTTAAGCGGCATGGCCCGGGTAATCACAGCGTTGTTGTCCATAGCGGTCATTTCGATATAGTTGTCTTGTAATGTCAGAATTTCAATCTTGTCCACAGCGTTTAATTTAGTTGAAGCCATAGTGTCACTCCTGTTTCTGTTGTCTAGAAATTATACCGGATTGATATTGTATTGCAACTCTGCCGTAATAGTTCATGTCCTGCTGCAAGGATCATTTCCAAGGTTCCATCAGCCTTCATGGCAGCCGTGCTCATGCTGCGCGCAGGCGATTCCGGAATCATTGAGTTTACCGGCAAGCCAGCTTTCCACGACATCTTTAACGCCACCCGAGCAGCCGCGCAGAACATCGATTCCCTGGTTGTTCAGAACGTTTACGGCACCTTGTCCCATGTTTCCCGCTATCATCAATTTCACGCCCATCTGCGCCAGAGTCAAGGCGATATCCGATTTGCAGCCGCAACCGGCTGGTGGTGTGATCTTTTCCTCCAACAGGATTTTTTTCTGATCATCAATGGTGAATACAGTGAAATATTCACAGTGTCCAAAGTGTTCATCAATCTGATTCTGGTTTGACGGTAATGCGATTTTCATAAATTTCTCCTTTAAAAATATTATTGTTTATCTCTTTTAGCCCTGTGTCCTTTTCCATGGCCGCACGGTTTTGTTTCGTCAAAAGCAACTTCTCCGCCTTCAATTTTCAGCGCTTTTCCATTCATCAGCACGTCAGCTATCTTTTTGTGTGCCGCTTCGATAATCCTACCGAACGTCTGGCGGGAAATATTCATTCTGGCCGCTGCCTCTTCCTGATAAAGCTGTTCGTAATCTGCCAGACGTATCGCTTCGTATTCATCCAGACGCAGCACAACCTCTTCCAGTTGAGAAATTGGTATTCCCCGTGGCTTGAAATAATTTTTATCTGGAACGCCGCAAACATTACGGCAACACTTAGGTCGGGGCATTTGTCTTTATTACTCCTTTTGGCTATTATAGGCATATGCCCATAACTTGTCAAGGGCTAAAATTGTTTCCGCTTTCGGAAATGTTCAGATGAACGAATAATTATTCTTGTTTTTTCGCGGTAATGTCTCTATCGTCAAAACATAGTGAATGGCCGGAGTATAATATGTCTGAAGAAAATGAGATAAATACTAAAAAGCGAAATTTCGATCAGGAGGCTGCCAACTGGGATCAGGTTCCTGAACGTGTAAAACTGGCTCAGGATATTGCTCAGAGCATGATTAAAGAGATAACCTTGACGCCCGATATGGACGTTCTGGATTTCGGTTGTGGTACGGGATTGTTAACTTTTGCCTTACAGCCTTTTGTCCGTTCCATAACCGGTGTGGATAGCTCTCCGGGAATGCTCGATGTTTTTAAAACAAAGATCAAAGAACAAAACCTGAGCAATGTAAAAGCCAATTACCTTGATCTGGACAAGGGTGATGTTCTGGAAGGTTCCTATCATCTTATCGTCAGCAGCATGACCTTGCATCACGTTAAAAACATAAGTCCTTTGTTAAAACAATTTTATTCGATTTTGTTCCCATCCGGCCAACTGGCTATTGCTGATCTGGATTTAGACGATGGTAAGTTTCACAGCAATAATGACGGCGTATTCCACTTCGGATTTGAACGGAAAGATTTGCACCGCATGTTTATAGAAACGGGATTTCGTGATGTTCGGCATCAAGCAGCCGCACAGGTTGAAAAACCGATTGGCGGCGGCCAGACCCGTTTGTTTACAATGCTTCTGATGTGTGGCCGTAAATAAAAAACCAGTTTAATTCCAATTCTAAATCAAAGCGCTATCTTTGTTGGCAGCGTTGTCGGCTTCCTCAACTCCTACTCCTGGAAATATTTCTGCTTAAATTTCAAGGCCACGGTAACCAGGCCGA
>JGI24132J36420_10000571_pt1 | contig 17968 bp, 14 predicted proteins | sample BarGraNGADG00212_3_FD_36420 | JGI IMG/M metagenome (IMG submission 36420) | reverse complement strand
ATTTTATTAAAACCAAGCAAACACAAAATCAATGGTGCTGCTATATCTCCCAGCAGCCCGTTGAGCTTTGCGGCCTTCTTTATATCCTGNTTAGTTATAACCTTAGTCTGCATAATGATTGACAAATATAGGATATTTGTTAATTTTACAAAAATATAAATATCCGTTACCCTGTATGACCTCAATAAAAAGTGACAGAGAAAGAAAATTCAAAGAGAGCATCAAGCTGCTCCCAACCGAACCTGGAGTATATCGTTTTTCAAATAAAGAGGGTGTTGTAATCTATATCGGTAAAGCAAAAAATCTCCGGAACAGAGTATCGCAATATTTTCATTTGGAGGAGTCTCTCACAGTTAAAACAAGAGTGATGGTCTCCAAAATCGAAAGTGTGGAGCATACTGTGGTCATGAGTGAAGAGGATGCCCTTCTTCTGGAGAACAATCTCATTAAAAAGTATCAACCCAGATACAATGTGATGTTGAAAGATGGCAAAACTTATCCCTGGATCTGCATCAGGAACGAACCTTTTCCCAGAGTCTGTCTTACAAGAAGATATATCAAGGACGGATCACTATACTTTGGCCCCTACAGCTCTGTTTCACACGCATATAACTTGATAGACCTCATAAATTCACTATATTACCTGAGAACTTGTAAACTTTCTTTGACAGACGAGAATATAAGAAACAAGAGGTTCCGCCCTTGTCTGGACTACCACATCGGCAAATGCAAGGCACCCTGCATCGGGGCATTTTCCGGTACTAAATACCAACAACAGATCGAAAGTATTAAGGCAATCCTGAAAGGAGAATCCGCAAGCTTGATAAAGGAGCTTAAGGAGTCTATGTTACTTGCTGCCAAGGAGCTGCGTTTCGAAGAGGCTCAGCAGTATAAAGAAAAAATAGATCTTATTGGCAGACACTACAGCAAATCACTCGTTGTGAGCCAGACAATAACAAATGTAGATGTGTTTTCCCTGGCATTTGAAAACAACTTTGCTTTTGGCAACTATATGAGAGTGGTGAACGGATGCATAATCCAATCCCTCAATCTGGAGTTTAAAATGCCAATCGAAGAGGAGCACTCAACCATACTAAGCCTTTTTATCGGTGAAATACACTCCAAGTTTGGTGAACTTTCAAATGAGATATTGGTGCCCTTTCTGCCGGACGAAATTTTCGAAAAGAGAAGTGTACATGTTCCGCAAAGGGGAGATAAATTAAGCCTTCTCGAGCTTAGTTTCAAAAATGCAAAACTTTTTAAACTTGAAAAGTTGAAGCAGGAGGAGACATTAAGACCGGAGGAACACAAGAATAGGATAATGGCAGCTTTGCAGAGGGATCTTAACCTTGAGGAACCACCTGTTCATATTGAGTGTTTCGATAATTCCAATATACAGGGCAAGTTTGCAGTTGCAGCATGTGTTGTCTTTAAAAACGGCATCCCGGCCAAAAGCGACTATCGTCATTTCAACATAAAACGGGTTGTGGGTGCCAACGACTTTGCAACAATGAAGGAGGTGGTAAACAGACGATATTCCAGATTGCTGGCGGAACAGGGAGAATTACCACAGCTTATTGTTGTGGACGGTGGAAGAGGGCAACTCAATTTTGCCTATGAAGCCCTTACAGAGTTGGGGTTGGAGAATAAAATCAAGATTATCGGAATTGCCAAGAGGTTAGAGGAACTGATTATTCCCGGAGACCCTCATCCTCTTTTTCTGGATAAAAACTCAGCATCTCTGAGAGTTATTATGAATTTGCGCGATGAAGCCCACAGGTTTGGGATAGGTCATCACAGAGATAAAAGAAGCAAAGCACAAATAGATTCTGAGCTGAGAGCCATTAAGGGTGTGGGAGAAAAAAGCGAACAGAAGCTTTTATCTCGTTATAAGAGTCTGAAGGCTGTTAAAAATGCTCCTATCCAAGATATTGAAAATTTAGTTGGAGCACGGGTAGCCGAGCTGATAAAGAATCATTTCNGTGATGACAAGTGAATCCAGGTATACCAACCATTTATAGAGTTTNCCAGGTAGAATATCCACATTATAACCATAAGCATAGAGTGATCGCCACCTTTTAAGTAGACAATCACCCACATAACAACACTTATAATATTTACTAAAACCCATAAAGACCATTGCTCTACATATGTTCTTACCATAAGAAACATAGCGATAACAGACAAAACCGTGGTGGCCGAATCTTTATATGGCTGAGGATCATCGAACTTTGCAAGAATATAGCCTACAATCAAAACCATTGCAGCGGAAAATAGAAACAGTGTAATTCTTTCTCCGATATTCATCTTTTTTGCAGTAACCGTTACCGAATCCTTTGCTTCTCTCCTTTTTACCCAACTGAACCAACCGATAAACTGCATAGGAACGTAGTAAAGAGCATTTAATACAGCATCTCCGTAAATCTTTGACTTGTATGAGATATATGCATAAAGAGCGACATTTATTATCCCGAAAAGATAGTTCAATATATTACCCTTTGCTGCCAGGACTACACAAATAACTCCGCTGATTCCTGCAATTGAACCTATAAGGTCAATCTCTTTTTGCAGGACAGAGTGTACAATATTCAATGAGATTATTCCGACAATCAAAAACCAGTCAAATGGTCTTAATGTGTTTAATTTATTGAAATGCACCATTAAAGCGGTAATTTAAATAAAAATTGAAACAGATTTGTTCTATCCAGAGTTCGTGCATATCTGAAGCCCGCCGAAAGTGGAAGCGATATGTTAAAAAAGTTAAAATCAACCAGTACGTCCGAGCCGAAGGATAGCATCTGCTTATTTTCCAACGTTCCCTTGTTATATGCCCAATCTACAAATGGAATCACCTGGAGTCGTTTTAAGTAAAGCACAGATGTTACTTCTACATCTCCAAGATATATAGGAAAGGCGTAATCTGCAGATAGCGAAAAGAACTGTGTTCCGTAAAGCTGCTCATATCCCCTTGGAGAGTTTGCCAAATTTGGAAACAAGTAGTTTTTCCCTTTAGAATTTTGCATTTGGTATGTAAGCGAAAGTCTTATACCGTGGTTTGCCATAAAACCAGGTATGTATCCGTATATATTTGAATATACCAACGACCCAAAATTTTCTTCTGAGAAGGGAACGCTATTTATTTGCAAATTAACTCCGATACCCAATTTTGGAAAGAGGGCCCTTGTGGAACTGTTTAATATACTGTAGCATTGTAATCCAGAAGAGAAATATTGATAGTCTCTGGATTTTGCACGGGTAACCGAGTAGTAGGAGTCATTGCTGTACCTCCACAAAAATTTCGGTATTAAACCTCTGGACCACCCTCCGCTACTGAAATTAAGAGGCACGTAGACAAAAACGGAGTTTGTGAAGTATGGTGAATTTGGAACCGAGGTAACCAACTGAAATTTTCTGTTGTAACTGTCTCTTGTCAGGCGAATATCACTTCTGTCGCGCTCGTTGTAATCTACCTTTATTTCAATTACAGGATACATTCCGCTATATGAAAACTTCAGGTGCCCTGCACTAAAACCATTGCTGTATGAATAGGCAAGCATTGTAGTGGCGGTACTGAGTGTGTTTTGAGAGAGTACCGTTACTCCGGGAGAAATTACCTCATAGATTTTTTCGTAAGAGATGTTCTTAATTTTATCTAAATCATAATAAAACGGAGCCCAAGAGTGTACCCGGAAGAGATTTGCCACTTTACTATACGGTTTTGACACATATTTGCTGTCAAATGACACATTAACCGTATCAATTGAGTACCCTGCCTGCTGTGAGAGTAAATTAGCAATAGGATCGCTATATGGTTTTGAGAACGTTGCAGGTTCCCATAGAAGGCTGTCNAATTTTGCGGTAACAGCCCTGTATCCGTTTTTATCGTATTCCGAATAGTAGAGGGTTCTGTCATGGCCATACAAATATGGGGCAAATGCTCCGAACCTGGCATTGGTGAGCCTTTGCAGATACTTAATTTCCGGACTATAACAATAGAGATTATTTGTACCGTCCAGATCACTTTCAAAGTAGAGCTCATCGCCATAATTGTTCAATCTGGCAATGCTCCGGTTCTGCTCCTCTATCTCCCTGTTCCATGTTCCACTTTGCAAATCGAGAGAGAAGAGTCCCATCCCCTTCTCTGTAATAACTGTAGCATAGACTCTTTTTCCTAAAAATACCGACTCTTTAATCTGTCCGTTTTCAGGAGAGGCAAATGAAGCAACCGGCTTATAATTACTGCTCTCCAGTAATACCAAACGGGAGCCCCCTTCTATTAAGTATTCTGCAACTGCAATTGTATCTCCACTATCGGAAACTGAGGGGTTGGAATAGCCGCTGTTACGCGTGTTGGTTGTAATCTTTTCCTTTTCAATATCATAGCTTTTTAAAACAGAGTAGCTCTCCTGTCCCCAACGAGGGGAATACACCTGTTCTGTCCAGTAGAGTTTTCCATTACCGGATGTCAAGTAACTGCTCATACTTCCCATATATGAGATCCGCTTGTCCTTCCCGGATGAATCGAGAAGCACCAGCCTGGTCGGTTCGTCCATATCCCATTTTATTGCAAAGACGGAATCCCCGGAAGTTGCTACAAGGGATTTAAACGAAGAATATTCTTTTGCCCTTTTGCTGATAATCTTAAACGGGGTAAAAGGGGCTTTGAGAGAGTCTTCAAATGCCCACATTCCGCCGAGAAACTCTTTTATCTTCTCAAAATGGCCGGAAATTCCTTCCCCGGTGGAGCTTTCGTAGGCTTTCTTAGAGCCGGAGGGGTTGTAAAAATATTTTATCAGATACTCCAACAAGTCTCCCATATAGTAATAGTTACCGGAAGAGAACCTTATGAATGAGTCGATCATATAGCCCAAACTGTAAATATCCGGACAGTACTTCTTGCCCGACCCCAACTTCCACTGTCTCCATGTCCTATATTCATCATTTAAAAAAGCAGCCTTAAAGAAGATGAGGTACTCAGGGTCGCGTCCCCTGCCGGTAGCGGACAACTCTGTTTCTGAGACGACAGCGTCACCCTCAAGTGCCCACTTATCTAAATAGAGACCCACACCTAAACCTTGAGCCTGCTGTCCTATAAACCAGGAGAGGGGCTTAAATACTCCGTGCTCGAATTTACTTATTTGAGCAATATGCCTGATTTCATGTACAACTAGTTGTTTTTCCCAATTCTGAGAGTATCCCCCAAAAGCTAATGGTCTTGTTATAAACTCAACCCGCTTTGGAGCCCAAACCACCAGACCATTACTCATAACGTTGTAGGGATGCAATACAACTTCTATAGGGTTGGCCTTGATCTTGAGCGGCCTCTGTACCCAGGCATTTGCACTCTCCATCAGCTTAGCATACCTCTGTGCCAGGGAATCAATTCCTCTCGGGAATATAATCTTATAGTTTTCGGTTTCTATTACTTGCCACTTTANCCANGAGGGCTCGCTTCCAAGAGTGTAAAACTGTCCGTTAAGGTGGTTAGACGAGAGAACAAAAGAAAATGTCAAGACAAGGAATAAGAAGTTANTCCTTGTTATTTTATTAATTTTTAAATTTTTGAGAAATGACACAAAAAATATTTCTTTACGCGAAGGTAATAAATTACTACAATTATTGATTGACATANTTTTATGCTCTATATTTGTGTAAATATAACAAGCCTAAATTTTATGGACGTAGTCTTTCAGGTATTAAAACTCCTTGGCTCNCTCGGTCTTTTTCTTTATGGCATGACTCTTATGAGCGAGGGACTTCAAAAGATTGCCGGTGATAAGATGCGCANCATTTTGGCCGCAATGACCTCAAATTCTTTTAAGAGAATACTCACCGGTCTGTTCATCACNTCTATTATCCAATCCTCCAGTGCCACTACTGTTATGGTTGTGAGCTTTGTTAACGCAGGGCTCTTATCCCTCACACAGTCCATAGGGGTAATCATGGGTGCAAACATAGGAACCACCGTGACTGCCTGGATAGTTACGTTGCTAGGTTTTACAGTTGATATCTCCGCATTTTCAATTCCGTTGGTCGGAGTCGGATTTGTATTATTGATGTTTAAATCCAAAAAAAGAAAATCTTTGGGAGAGTTTATTATAGGGTTTGCCCTTCTGTTCCTCGGATTGATTTTCTTAAAAGATTCTGTTCCGGATCTTCAATCTTCTCCTCAGATTCTGGAGTTCCTTAAAGAATGGACAAGTTACGGATTTCTATCTGTGTTAATCTTTGTAGGAATCGGGACACTTTTGACAATGATTTTGCAATCTTCCAGCGCAACAATGGCTTTGACTCTCGTGATGTGCAGCTACGGGTGGTTGCCGTTTGAGATGGCCGCAGCTATGGTTCTTGGAGAAAATATCGGAACCACAATTACAGCAAATCTTGCTGCTTTGGCGGCTAATGTCTCTGCAAAAAGAGCGGCACTTGCTCATACTGTATTTAATATTTTTGGAGTAATCTGGGTTCTTGTCCTCTATCATCCGGTTCTTTTTGTTGTATCCAAAGTGGTAATCGCCCTTTTTGGAGAGGATCCGTTTCTCTCTTCTGCAGCAACATTATACGGAATATGCATACTCCATACGTTGTTTAATACAACCAACACACTGATACTTGTCTGGTTTGTCCCACAAATTGTTAAAATCGTTACCTATGTTATAAAGGCCCCGCAAACAGAGGAGACCTTTAGACTTCAATTTATACAGGGTGGTCTGTTAAGCACCTCGGAGTTATCTCTTGCTCAGGCTAAATATGAGATTGTAAACTATGCCAAACTTAGCAAAAAAGAGTTCGAGTATGCCCACCAGGCTGTCCGTGAGTGTGAGAAGGATACTTCTGACGAAATATTCAATAAACTGGAGCACTATGAACAGATTACAGATAAAATCGAGTTGGAGATTGCCAGTTATCTGAACAAAATTGCCGAAGGACAATTGAGCGAGGAAAGTGGCCATAGACTTCAGGCCATGTACAAGATAATCAGCGAGATTGAAAGTATTGGCGATTCCGGTTTCAGTATCGCGCGCATACTTCAAAGAAAGAGAGAGCATGGTAAAAATCTCGACCCTGTTATGATAAAAAAGCTTGGCCACATGTTCTTACTTCTTGAGAAAGCATTTAACACCATGATCGAAAACCTTGAGCAAAATTACAACAAACTTTCAAACATAACCAATGCAGAGAATTCGGAAACAGATATAAATGAGTACCGCAATAAACTTAAAGACGAGCACCTGTTAAATCTGGAAAATAATGTATATGGTTATCAGACAGGGGTATACTATATGGACTTGATTGCCGAGTGTGAAAGGGTAGGAGATTATATTATCAATGTATCTGAAGCAATAATTGAAATTCAATAATATTATGAAAAAATATCTCCTTTTGTTTCTGCTTTCAATAAGTACTGTTTTTACATACGCACAAAACGACTCTGCCACTCTGGTAAATGCTAAATGGCAAGAAAGAGAGATTACCAAAGGTGTGGTCTACAAATGGGTTCATTTCAATAACCAGGAATTGTTCAGTTCAAATCAATACATCTGTATTATTGAAATCGATAAAAACTCCGGAACAAGACTTGAGATCTATCCCTCTCCTGTTTTAAAAGAGACCAGTAAGATGGCCGAAGAGAACGGTGCAATTGCAGCAATAAACGGCTCATTTTTCAAGTTTAATAACGCCTACAACACAGAAGATTACAACTCGGTTGATTATATAAGAAAAGATAACAAACAGCTCGCACCAAACACCTTTACAGAAAAAAAACAAAGAGGAATTAATCAACTCGGTGCTTTGGCTATCCGCAATGGAGAGTTATATATTCTTAAAGCCGATGAACTTAAGATCTGGGAAAAATATATATCTGCAGACGAAGTTCTTACTACCGGTCCGATTTTGCGAGTTGCAGGCAAGAATGAAAAGCTGCAAAATTCATCTTTCTACACAACCCGTCACCCAAGAACAGCCGTTGCAAAAACTGCAGATGGCAATGTTCTTCTTGTGACTATTGACGGCAGGGCAAAAGAGTCGGCAGGGGTAAGTTTACCGGAGCTCCAAAGTATTCTTAAATGGCTTGGAGGAGAGTATATAATCAATCTCGATGGCGGTGGCTCAACCACTATGTATATTAAAGGATTTTCCGACAATGGCATTGTCAACCATCCTTCAGACAACAAAATCTTCGACAATAAAGGGGAGAGAAAAGTAGCAAATACAATTTTCTTGTACCAAAACTAAAGTCATGAAAAAATTTCCGATAGTCATACTGGCTATTTCACTCCTATCCTGCGGAGGGAATGGATCGGGGATGATTGAATTTTCTGTACCTGACAGACTAAGTGGTCAGACCGATGTCTTAGAGTTGGCTTGCGACCCGATAGACACGGTAGATATAGCATTGATCGGTATGGAGATGAGAGGAATTGAGGCAGTGCGTCGCTTATCAAATATAGATGGTGTCCGTATAAAAGCAATCTTTGATAATGTTCCGGGAAACCTTGCAAATGCTCAAGCCATTCTAAAAGAGATGATGCACCCTGTTGCAGATGAGTATACTGGTGCAGAAGATTGGCGCGCTATCTGCGAAAGAGAAGATATCGATCTGGTCTATATCTGTACCCAAGATGATCTTCGCGCGTCAATTGCGGTTTTTGCAATGGAGAATGGAAAACATGTGGCAACAGAGGCACCTGCAGCACTTACGCTAGATGAGTGTTGGGATCTGGTAAATACTGCAGAAAAGACGAGACGACATTGTATTATGTTGGATAAAAGCTGTTACGACCCATTTGAAATGACAACGCTCAATATGGCACAGCTTGGGTTTTTCGGCGAGGTTGTGCGTGTAGAAAGTGGCGATCTCAACCCGACTTATGCTATAGGCCCCGCAGCACAGATACTTAACATTCACAGGGGAGACAAAATGAACTATCTGCTATCCGTTTCAGGTGCGAATAACTCGATCATCAAGACAGAAAAGGGAAAAACCATCCTTATTAGGAACGACTCAGTCTCCTCCCGCCCATATGACAGATTATACAATATCGTGGGAACCAATGCATTTGCTCAGAAGAATCCCTACCAGGAATTATCAATAGTCTCGTATGGAGCCACTTGGCTTCCCGGGGAAATTAGAGACTCTCTTCTTAAAGCTTATCGGCATCCTATTGTGAAAAAGATCAAAGATATCGATTTAATAGCGGACTATCGCCTCATCTACTGCTTACAGAATGGTCTCCCTTTAGACCAGGATGTGTATGACGCTGCTGAATGGTCTGCGGTCTTGCCTCTAAGCGTAGTATCTGCAAAACACAACGGTAAGCCCGTCAGGTTTCCTGATTTTACCCGTCAGTCGTGGGATAAAATAAAAGGGTACAAGCAATACAAAAATGACAAATAAAAGGCTCCTTTTTGTCTATACTCGCCTGTCTACATTTGTAAAGGGCGATCTTGATATTCTCGAAAAAGAGTACAAGGTATCCACCTTTTGTGTAGACAATACTACAAAGATCAAACAGTTATTTGCCATAATCCGCCTATTTATTTACCTGATATTCAACACAAATAAATTTGACATCATATATACATGGTTTGCAGATTACCACTCCTTCTTGCCTGTTCTTTTTGCTAAACTGTTCGGGAAAAGATCTTATGTCGTAATAGGTGGATACGATGTTTGCAGAATAAAGAGCCTTAAGTACGGTAGCTTTGTAAATCCTGTGAGGGGTTTTATGGCAAAGTATTCCATGAACAAGGCAACTCTCAACCTATGCGTCTCCAAACATGTTGAGCACGTTGTCAGATGTGTTGCCCGCAAGTCTAAAAGAGAGTTGCTCTATAACGGAATCTCTTTCATTTACGCTCACAATCCTAAAGAAAACACTGTTCTCTCCGTAGCCATTTCCTCAACTCAGCAGAGCTTTTACATAAAAGGGATAGACAGGTATATTGAGGTTGCCCGGGCTGCCGAAGATTTAAAATTTACAATAGTCGGGCTAGATAAAACGAACCTTTCTCATATAATCGGGGAGGTTCCGGAAAATCTTGAGATTATTCCAAAGGTTCCACATAAAGAGTTGGCAGAATATTATGCCAAGTCCAAGGTCTACTGCCAATTATCCAGAAGCGAAAGCTTTGCGGTTGCTCTTGCCGAGGCAATGTACCACAACTGCGTGCCTGTAATTGCTAATGTCGGGGGTATGCCTGAGGTGGCTGGCGATTACGGATATATTGTTAGTGGCAATGACTCTGCCGAAACAGTCATGGCAATAAGGTCTGCACTTAATCTGCCTGAATCAGGTAAATACAGAGAGAGAGTGGTTGAGAAATTTACGACAGAGGTGAGAGCAAAGGCTCTGTTGAATATTTTAGATAGAGCCCTTTAAGTTAAGAAGAGTACTCAGTACTGATCTGTAAATATAAAACCCGATTTTGTTCCCTTTTAGGGCGAGCAACAGAAGTATCTGATACTGAATTTTAGGCTCAAGCCTCTCGCCTCGTTTCAATGCAGAATCTACATCCGGATATAATCTGAATATCTGGTCGAGTCCCATTTCCGGTTTTGGGTGCAGTAGCATCTTCCTTTTTGTGTTTGCTTTATACCTGAGAAATATCTGTGAATAGTCCATGCCTCTGCCTATAAAAAAGGATTCCAGATGAACAAGTGCATTCCCGACAAATGGCAGGTGGTTAAAGCTAAAGGTGCCGGAATTCACATTATACAGAACAAAATGGGTAAGAGGCTTATGGACAAAAGCTATTTTTGGTGCCACACATACCAATATAGGTGATACAGAGAGGTCGTCACGCATATTGTCGTGAAAGGAGATATCGTTGAACAAAAAGAGCTCCTTCTTTATNAGTTTATTCCAAAGAGCACAACCCTTTACAGAAGTTAACATCTCCTTTATGTACCTTTCTCTATCTGCAAAATCAGAGATAACATCCTCNGCGAAAGTGTCTTTTGCATAGATAGGAACNCCATTTGGCATCTCTCTTATAAAATCGGATATTACCAGTTCTGCATCATATTTTAGTGCAGCTGTATAAAGCTCTTCCAATAGATTTGGCTCAAAGAAGTCGTCCGAATCAAGGTAGATTATGTATTCGCCCTTTGCAGTTGCAAGTCCTGTATTTCTTGCTGCGGCAATACCTCTGTTCCTGTCATGAGCAATGTATCTGCTCCTCTCTGCCAGTGGCGAATTTTCAATCAGCGATTTTGCCTTTTCGTAGGCACCATCACCCCCGCGATCGTCTATTAAAATAAATTCAAAGTCTTTAAACGACTGTTCAATGAGAGAGTTAATACATTTCTCNACATATTGTAACTCTCTGTATACAGAGATAATGACAGAAATCGGGTAGTTATCCATAGTGGCAAAATTACAAAAAAAGCTGCTCAAGTATTTGAAGCAGCTTTGTTGACCTACCAGGATTCGAACCTGGACTGACAGAACCAAAATCTGAAGTGCTACCATTACACCATAGGTCAATAGGTTCCACTTTGAGGGCGCAAAGATATCGCTTTTTTTAGAAAGTCCAACACTTTTATAAAAAAAGCTGCTCAGCCATTTGAAGCAGCTTTGTTGACCTACCAGGATTCGAACCTAGACAGTCAGAACCAGAATCTGAAGTGCTACCATTACACCATAGGTCAATAGGTTCCCGTTTGAGGGTGCGAAGGTATCGCTTTTTTTAGAAAGTCCAAATATTTTATAAAAACTTGANATCTAAAACCGTCTGTCCAAAGTAATGNTACAGCACAACCCAGAAAGCAAATCTGACAGCTTTGCCAATCAACATATATATCGCACACTTAGGAAAATTAACTTTATAGAAGCCCAATCCTACAGCCAGAAAATCTCCCACAAAGGGGGTCCAGCTGAAAAATGCGATTAAGCTTCCGTATTTCTCTATCTTGCTTTTTTGTCGTACAAGACTCTCCTCCTTTATTCTAAACCACTTTTCTATCCATTCCCATTTGCCAATATAGCCAACCCAGTAAGATGTGAGGCCTCCGAGCCAGTTCCCGATTGTAGCTACAAAAAATGAAATTACAGGATTTCCTCCGGCAAGAAGAANCCCAACCATTAAAATATCTGAACTGAACGGGAAAACTGTGGCCGCGAAAAATGTGCCGAAAAATAGTCCTATATAACCAAGATCGCCCAGATGCTCCATAAGTAACTATCTTCTATCCTTAAAAAAATTCTTAACTATCTCCCCGCAACCATCGGCACTAATACCGGAGACAACCTCACATTTGGGATGCAGAAGATTTGGTGCAAACAGTGAATATCCCCTCTTGGGGTCACTTGCTCCGTACACCAAAACCTTAAGTTGTGCCCAATTTAAAGCAGATGCACACATAGGGCAGGGTTCCAAAGTTACATATAATGTGCAATTATCCAAATATTTACCACCAAACGAGTTGGCAGCCATGGTTATTGCCTGCATCTCTGCATGTGCAGTGGGATCATTCAGAGTCTCAGTAAGATTGTGAGCCCGCGCTACAATTTTCCCGTCACATACAACTATAGCTCCTATAGGAACCTCGTCTTTGTCCAAAGCCTTTTGTGCCTCTTTTAGGGCCTCTGCCATAAATTTTTCGTGAGAAATCATAACGCCGTCCTTAAAAAAGTATCATATATATAGCAGCTCCGGCGAAATAACCAAGAAGTGCCAACGGGGTAAACTTTTTAAAGTAGTATCCGAAAGAGATCTTCTCGAGCCCCATTACAGTTACGCCGGAAGCAGAACCGATTATAAGAATAGCCCCCCCTGTTACCGCGCAATAAGCAAGGAATGTCCAGAATGTACCATCTGTCATAAATGCTCCTGTCTCCGCAATCGGATACATGCCAATTGTTCCTGCAACAAGAGCAACGTTATCTATGAAGGATGAACAGAGTCCGAGAATAATACTGATAATCTCCGGATTGGGAATAAGACTGTTTAATACATTCGACATGGAAGTAAGTTGTCCGGCTGTCTTAATTGATGCTACGGACATAAGGATTCCCAAAAAGAAAAGAACGGTAGGTACGTCAATTCTGGAGAATACCCTATTAACCCGAAGCTCCTGAAGTCCCTTATTTCTTCTATCGTAGTAAAGCCTGTCTGTCAAAATCCAAAGTATGGTAAGACCCAATAAAACACCCATAAATGGTGGAATATTAAGTACTACCTGAAAGACAGGAACCATTGCCAAAGATAATATTCCAACTATCAGGATTGTTTTTTTGAAACCCGGGTGAATATGAGATAATACATAGTCATCATCATCTTGATCAAAATACCTCGCAATATCATCTTTTTTGAACATGAAGTTGACGAATATCAATGGAACTATCAACATGGCTAAGCTTGAGAGTATCACGTGATAGCTCTGACTCAAGACAGTAATGTTTCCGCCCGTCCATAACAGCAGGGTGGTCACATCACCAATCGGAGACCATGCACCCCCGGCATTTGCTGCAATTATGATCATTGACGCAAAAATGAGCCTGTCCTCCTTATACAAAATCATTCTTCGTACAAGTGCAATTACCACTATAACTGTTGCAAGGTTACCCAAAACTGCAGATAGTGCGAAGGTGAGAAATGAGAATATCCACAAAAGCTTTCTCTTTTTTCTGGTCTTTATGAGTGTGATAATAACGTCAAAGCCTCCGTGAGAATCTACTATCTCTATTATTGCCATTGAGGCTAAAACAAAGAAAAGGGTAGTAGACACATCTCCCAGGGACTCAACCAATGAGAACTCCACAAACATGTTGAACTGTTCCCGAAGAGACATTTGTGAAAAGGATGGATGGATACCTACGAGTGCGTCAATTCCAGTGTTGGGATGACTCGCGAAGATTGAGGCACCCCCAACAATGTATATTCCCCACAGCAGTATACTCATTCCTATCGCTATGGCGGCTTTATTGATTCTAATTTTGTCCTCGAAGGCAATTGCAATAATACCAATCATAAATATAACCGGCATCAATATGAATAACATGTCTGTATTATTTTATAACGCAGCCAAAGGTACAAATATTTTTTCTGTACTAATATTAAGTTTTTTTGCGCCAATTTGTCAGTATGAACCTTTGGCACCCCTTTTGTGTTTAGAGACGATAGAAAACATAAAACTTAATAATATTAAATAATTAATTTTTTAAATTATGAACATTAAACCATTAGCAGACAGNGTTTTGGTAGAGCCAAAAGAAGCTGAAACAAAAACCGCAAGCGGATTATTTATTCCGGACACAGCAAAAGANAAACCTCAGGCAGGTAAAGTTATAGCTGTTGGAACCGGGAAAAAGGATGANCCTATGGAACTTAAGGTAGGTGACAAAGTGTTGTATGGAAAATATGCCGGAACCGAGATTAATGTAGAAGGTAAAGATTACCTGATGATGCGTCAGTCCGACATTCTTGCAATTGTCTAAAAATTAACTGAAAGTAAGAATTAACAAAAAATAGAAAATTATGGCAAAAGAGATAAAATTCAACTTAGAGGCACGCAACCTNATGAAAGAGGGCGTAGATGCTTTGGCAAATGCCGTTAAGGTAACATTAGGTCCAAAAGGACGCAATGTGGTTATAGATAAGAAGTACGGTTCTCCTCAAATCACTAAAGATGGTGTAACCGTGGCAAAAGAGATTGAACTGGAAGATCGTTTTGCAAACATGGGTGCGCAGATGGTTAAAGAGGTAGCCTCTAAAACTTCAGATCAGGCAGGTGATGGTACTACAACCGCCACTGTTCTTGCACAATCAATCATAACTGTGGGTCTTAAAAATGTTACAGCAGGCGCAAACCCTATGGATTTGAAGCGTGGNATAGACAAAGCTGTTGAGGTAGTGGTTGCTTCNCTTAAGAAGCAGAGCCAGTCAATTGGTGATGATATTACTAAAATTGAACAAGTTGCTGCAATTTCTGCCAACAACGATTTTTCAATCGGGAAACTTATTGCCGAGGCTATGAGCAAGGTAAAGAAAGAGGGCGTTATTACTGTAGAAGAAGCAAAAGGTACAGATACCGAGGTTAAGGTTGTTGAAGGAATGCAATTCGACCGCGGATATATCTCACCATACTTTATGACAAATCCCGAGAAGATGGAAGCCATTCTTGAGACCCCGCTTATCCTTATCACAGACAGGAAAATATCGTCCATGAAGGATCTTATGCCTATCCTCGAGCCGGTTGCTCAAGGTGGCAGATCTCTCCTGATCATTGCAGAGGATGTAGATGGTGAAGCTCTTGCAACACTTGTTGTAAACCGTCTTCGTGGTACACTTAAGATTGCTGCCGTTAAGGCTCCCGGTTTTGGCGACCGCAGAAAAGAGATGCTTGAAGATATCGCTATCTTAACTGGAGGAACCGTAATTTCAGAAGAGAAGGGTCTTCGCCTGGATGCTGTCACAATTGAGATGTTGGGTAACGCAGAGAAGATTACAATAGATAAAGAAAACACAACTGTGGTTAACGGAGCCGGAGAAAAAGATGCAATTGCCAAGAGAATTTCTCAAATTCGCAAACAGATAGAAACCACAACCAGCGATTACGACCGCGAAAAGCTTCAGGAGCGTCTTGCAAAACTAGCCGGTGGAGTTGCTGTACTTTATATTGGTGCAGCTTCTGAAATGGAGATGAAGGAGAAAAAGGACCGTGTAGATGACGCTTTAAGTGCAACTCGCGCTGCAGTTGAAGAAGGAATCGTACCAGGCGGTGGCGTTGCTTACATTCGTGCTATCGAAGCTCTTAAAACGCTAAAAGGTGCTAACGAAGACGAGAACACTGGTATCGCCATAATTGCCCGTGCAATTGAGGAGCCGCTTCGTATGATCGTAGAGAACGCAGGTGTTGAGGGAAGTATNGTTGTCCAAAAGGTTAAGGANGGCAAAGNTGACTTNGGTTANAATGCTCGCACAGATAAATATGAAAATCTGCACAAATCCGGTGTTATTGACCCTACAAAGGTTGCCCGTATTGCTCTTGAGAATGCAGCATCCGTTGCCGGCATGTTCCTTACAACAGAGTGTGTAATAGTTGAAAAGAAAGAAGAAAATCCTGCACCTATGGGAGGTGGTCAAGGCGGAATGGGCGGAATGGGTGGAATGATGTAATCTTAACCAAATAGTTATTTGAAAGTGCTGCTCTATTTATTTAGGGCAGCATTTTTTATGCAATTGAGGTTGACGACTAGGTGGGTTGGCCTGTGATGCGTGCACCGGGCTTACCCACTTCGCGTTCGTTACGCTAAAAAACTGAGGCAGAAACCGAAAATGTGCTATTGATAATAAGCTGCCGGTTTCTACGCCAGTTTTTTTTACGCTCCTCTCACTTTGTGGGCACCCAAGCCCTCCTTGCAAGCATCACTTGCCAACCCATCTATTTCGTCAATAAAAATATTACAAATAAAGTATACTGCCTGAAAAAAGTTGCAGCACTTTAAGAGGTTTAAAAGATGGAATTTGTCGACTAAAACTGCTACCGCAGAGAAGGTCTGGTAAAATTTTCAAGCGAGCTGTCCGACGATTTGAGTAGCTCTATCAACAACCTCAGATCTCTATCCAAAAACAATCTCTCAGCAATTGCGCAGAGTGAGGCCTTCCTCTCTGCTAATCCTAAAATATTCTTTTGATTGCATAATTCAAAAAAGTTTTCTATTTTTGTGCGAATTGCGAATACAATATTCAATATGCACAATTATGTTCGGCGAAAAGCAGAAAGTGAAGTACGGGATTATCTTAAAATTTTTCCGGCCGTCACAATTTTGGGTCCTCGCCAATGTGGTAAATCTACATTGGTAAAAATGCTGTCGGAGAGTATAGAGTCTTTTATATATCTTGATTTACAGAACATTGATGACTTGAATAAACTTTCAGAACCATCTCTGTTTTTTCAAGCAAACCCTCATGCTACAATATGTCTGGATGAAATCCAGTTTGTTCCGGAACTATTCTCTGTGCTACGCAGCACTATTGACAAAAACAGAAAAACAGGGCGATTCATTTTACTCGGTTCTGCATCCAGAGATTTAATTCAAAAGACATCTGAATCACTCGCCGGTAGAGTCGGTTTTATTGAACTTACACCGTTTACAATACAGGAGATTATTGATAAAGAAGGCTTTACTATTGGATCATTCTGGAACAGAGGTGGCTTTCCGGATAGCTATCTTGCTGACAGTGACAAAGCAAGCAGTTTATGGCGCGAAAATTTTATCCGCACATTTGTAGAAAGGGACATTCCGCAATTGGGAATAAATATTCCGTCTCTTCAACTCCGGCGACTTCTTATGATGTGTTCTCATTTGCAGGGGCAACTTTTTAATGCGTCAAAAATTGGAGAATCACTCGGCATAACTCATACAACTGTACGTAGGCATTTAGACATTCTCGAACAAACATTTATCACCCGAACATTAATGCCTTATGAGGGAAATTTAAAGAAACGACTTATTAAATCACCAAAGGTATATGTCCGGGATTCCGGTATTTTGCATAGATTGTTACAAATTGCAGATTTTAACGCTCTTATGGGTCATCCAATTATTGGTTCTTCTTGGGAAGGCTTTGTTATTGAGAACATCATTTCATCATTACGCGACTGTAACTTTTCATTCTACAGGAGCTCCGGCGGAGATGAGCTTGACCTGATTATTCAGAGGGGAAATAAAACAATTGCTGTAGAATGCAAAGCCTCAACTGCTCCTCAAGTAACAAAAGGGTTCTGGAGTGCTATAAAAGAAGTCAATCCAGATAAAACCTACATAATAGCACCAATTATAGGCAGTTATCCCTATAAAGAAGGGGTTGATGTTTGCGGACTAAAGGATTTTCTTGAAACGGATTTATTCTAAAACGCAAAAATTACCCAACTAACCAGGCCATTACGTGATTTTCGAATATCTCGTAACTTAGTTCGAACTCAAGTTCTTCCCCATCTTTTTGGATGAAGGTAGCC
>JGI24132J36420_10000570_pt1 | contig 17969 bp, 20 predicted proteins | sample BarGraNGADG00212_3_FD_36420 | JGI IMG/M metagenome (IMG submission 36420) | reverse complement strand
CGCCCGCCTGGCCGCCTCCGCGGCAGTGCTGGCACGCGGCGAGGGCCTCACGGCGCATGCTGCAGCCGCTGATGCGCGGGTTGAGGGGAAGAAGTGAGCCAGGCGAATTTCGCAGGATTGCTCCTGCCGCACATCGCGGGGATGGAACCCTATACGCCGATCCTGCCGTTTGAGGTGCTCAGCCGTCAACTGGGGCGCGCTCCCGAGCAGATCATCAAGCTGGACGCGAACGAGAACCCATACGGGCCGGCCCCGGCGGTACGCGAGGCGCTGGCCGGCTATCCGTTCCTGCATATCTACCCCGATCCGGAGCAGCATGCATTGCGGGCCGCCCTGGCGGAGTACACCGGGCAGCCGGCAGCCAACATCCTCACCGGGCAGGGCGCCGACGAGCTCATCGATTTGCTCAGCCGCATTTTCCTGGGTCCCGGCGACGCGATCATTGACTGCCCGCCCACTTTCGGCATGTACAGCTTCGACGCCGGCCTGGCAGGGGCGAGGGTGATCCGGGTGCCGCGGGGCGCCGATTTCAGTGTCGACGTGAAGGGCATTGCCGACGCGGCGAGGGGGGACTCGGGCGCCAAGCTGCTGTTTCTGACCTCGCCCAACAACCCCGACGGCAGTTTGCTGCCCTCAGGCGAGCTCGCCAGGTTGTTAGACCTGCCGCTGATAGTGGTCCTGGACGAGGCCTACGTCGAATTCGCCGGGCTAGCCTGCTCGCTGGCCGGTTGGGTCCGCCGGCATACCAACCTGGTCGTGCTCCGCACGTTCAGCAAGTGGGCAGGCATCGCCGGACTGCGGCTGGGCTACGGCATATTTCCGGATTGGCTGATGCCCGCGCTGTGGCGGGCCAAACAGCCCTACAACGTGAACGTCGCGGCTACGGTCGCCGGGCTGGTTTCGCTCGAGCACAGGCAGGAGATCCAGCCAACCGTCGAGGCGCTGATACGCGAGCGAATCCGGCTGGAGCGGGAACTGAAGGCCATTCCCTACTTGCGACCCTATCCCAGCCACTCGAACTTCGTGCTCTGCCGGGTGTCCGGCCGGGATGCCGCGGCCTTGAAGGCCGCGCTGGCGGGCGAGGGTATCCTGGTGCGCTATTTTGCCAAACCGGGCCTGGAAAACTGCATCCGTGTCAGCGCCGGGCGGCCGGAGCATACGGACGCATTATTGCAGGCGCTGAGGAGATTAGAGGGCCAGTGAGTCAAGCGGCTGCCCGCTCCCAAAGCTGCGCCAGTTGGTCGGGATGATCGAGGACCGCGTCGGCGCCCAGGGAGACGAATTGCGAGCGGAATCCAACTTTATCCGCCGCAGTGGTCAGGCCGATGGCCAACCAGGGACGGGCGTTCGGTCCGGTACGGGCGCGCTGCACGGCAATCATATCGTCCCTGGTATCGCCGACGTAGGCGGCGAGCAAGCGGCCGGACGGGTCCAGGGCGTCGGCGGCCCGCTGCAAAAGATAAGGATGGGGCTTGAGCAGCGAGGGGCCGCCCGGCGCCTGGGCCGCCAGGGCATCGCTCATAGTCGCGATGGGGCATGCGCATGGGCCGGCCTCTGCCGGCGTACCAGGCGCGACCGAATCGTTTGACGAAGCCGGGCCTGCAAAGAAAAGCTCCAGCCCCAGGCGGGCGAGTGTCGGCTCCACTTCGAACCCGGCGCGACCGGTGGCGATGCCCAGGCGGGCGAAGCGGCTCAGGGCCTCCAGTGTGTCGAGGCCGATCAGCAATTGTTCGCGTTCGATGAATCCGGGTCCCGCGTAGAAGCGAGGCGGAAATCCGTAGGCCCGGCTGAAAAGGGATACGCCAAGGTAGATCTCCTCGAAGACGCGCTGTACCAGGTCAGTCTTGTCCGCGGAGCCCGCGTGACAGACCAGGTGCGTGTTGCGCCCGCCCGTAAACCGGCGTAGCCCCGCCTGGCCACCACCCGCGGCGCGGATGGCCCCAGTCAGCCGGTCGAAGTCGGGCCGGGGTGGGGTCAGCCCGGCCAATGGAGCAGCGGCCACACGCAGCGCGGCAAGCAGAGCTTCCTGGTCGGGGCAGGCGCTTTCCGGGCACGACAGGGGCGCAGCCGGCGGCAGACCGGCTAACAACAGTTCCAGATAACCGGCGGTCAGGTCCCAGTCGTCGTTAAAGCCGCCTATCAGCTTGAACTGGTCGTAGTCGTCGCCCGACAGCGACGGCGCTTGAAGCCCTAACAGGCGCAGGTACTGCCCGGCGGCAGCCGGCGTGGCTTCCCGGAACGACTGGCTCACATCTACCAGCGTACCGTCCATGTCGAAGATAATGATGGCTGGGCGAGGTACTTGATTGATCTCGGGCATAGGGCAGCATTGTCGCAAGGATCGGCTGCTTTGTCAATAGGAGGCACGATGCGCCAAGCAACGATAGACCGGACTACGAGCGAGACCGAAATCCATCTGACCCTGGCCGTGGATGGGCACGGTCAGGCCAAGGTGAGCACAGGTCTGGGTTTTCTCGACCATATGCTGACCCTGTTTGCCCATCATGGCCTGTTCGACCTGACCCTGGAGGCCAAAGGCGACCTGCAAGTGGATGCGCATCATACCGTCGAAGACGTCGCCATCTGCCTGGGCCAGGCGCTGAACCAGGCGCTGGATGACAGGGCGGGCATTGTGCGGATGGCGGATTGTTTCGTTCCCATGGACGAGGCGCTGAGCTTCGTGGCGGTGGATCTGAGCGGCCGACCGTACGCGGTGATCGATGTCGCATGGCACGGCCCGGCGTTGGGCGGCATGGAACCGGACATGGTGCAGCACTTTCTGGAGACGCTGGCCGCGAGTGGGCGCTTCAATCTGCACGCGAGGGTGCTATATGGGCGCAACGACCATCACCAGGCCGAGGCACTGTTCAAGGCGTTGGCACGGGCCCTGGATGCGGCGACGCGGATCGACCCGCGTCGCCAGGGTATCCCCTCGACAAAGGGCAAACTGGCATGAGTGAGCAGCCCTGGATTGCAGTCGTGGACTACGGTGTGGGCAACCTGCGCAACGTCTATAAAGCCCTGGAAGCGGCAGGCGCGCAGGCGCGTGTGGTGACCGAACCGGGCGGCATGCGGGGCGCGGCCGGGATCGTGCTGCCGGGGGTCGGCGCATTCGGCGATGCAGCCACTAACTTCCGTCGCGCCGGCTTTAGCGAGCCGTTGCGCAGCGCGGTTGAGGGAGAGGTCCCGCTGCTGGGCATCTGCGTCGGGATGCAGTTGCTGTTCGACGAGAGCGAGGAGATGGGCCGCCACGCCGGGCTGGGTATTATCCCCGGCCGCGTGCTGCGCTTCCGGCGCGACATGCGCGGGGCTGACGGGCGGCCGCTCAAGGTGCCGCACATCGGCTGGAACCAGCTGGAACAGGCCCGGCCGGCCGACCCGCTGCTGGCCGGCGTTCCTGACCTGGCCTACGCCTATTTCGTGCATTCGTACTATTGCGCGCCGCAGACACCCGACTGTGTGCTCACTCTAACCGCCTACGGTATCGAATTTGCTTCGGTGGTGCGGCGCGGCAAGGTGTGGGGCATCCAGTGCCATCCCGAGAAAAGCCAGGACGTAGGGCTGCGTATTCTGCGGAACTTCGTAGGCATTGTGAGGGGACTGCCGCCCAGTGGCGAATCCGGGGTGGTCCATGGCGCGAGCGCCGCGGCAGGGAGCGATCGATGATCATCTTTCCGGCCATAGACTTGCGCCAGGGACGGGTCGTGCGGCTGCGACAGGGCGATCCCGCGGCACAAACGGTGTTCGGCGAAAATCCGGCTGAAGTCGCCCGCGGGTGGGCGGCCCAGGGCGCTGAGTGGCTGCACGTGGTTAACCTGGATGGCGCGTTCGGGGCGGCGGAGGGCGCCACACTCAACTTGCGCCGGCTGGCCGAGATCCGCGCTACCTCGGCGCTGCCGATCCAGTTCGGCGGCGGCATACGCGCCGCGGACGACATGGCGCGTGCTTTCGACCTGGGTGTGACCCGCGTGGTGCTCGGCACGGCTGCCGTTCGCCGGCCACAGCTTGTCGAGACGGCAGTGCTCCGCTTCGGAGCCGAGCGCATCGTGGTCGGGATTGACGCGCAGAACGGCCGGGTCGCCGTCGCGGGCTGGCAGGAAACGTCCGAATTGAGCGCCTTGGAACTGGCACAGCGCATGGCCGCCATGGGTGTAGTCCGAGCGGTCTACACCGATATCGCGCGTGACGGCATGCTTTCCGGCGCCAATGTGGCCGCGACGGCCGCGCTGGCGCGCGCCAGCGGGCTCAAGCTCATCGCGAGTGGCGGCGTTGCGGGCCTCGAGGATATTCGCTCCCTGACCGAGCATCAAAGCGACGGCATCGAGGGCGCGATAATCGGTCAGGCGCTCTACAGCGGCGCGGTCGACCTGGCGGCGGCGATTCGCCTGGCGCGCGCCACGGGATCGGGGACCAGTCAGGTGTTCGGGGGATCAGATGCTGGCTAAACGGATCATACCTTGCCTGGACGTAAAGGACGGGCGAGTGGTCAAAGGGGTCAAGTTCCTTGAACTGCGCGATGCCGGCGACCCAGTCGCGCAGGCCCAGGTGTACGATCGCGAGGGCGCGGACGAGCTGGTGTTCCTGGACATCACCGCCAGCTACGAGCGGCGGGACATTGTCATCGGCATGGTGCGGCGCGTGGCCGATTCGGTATTCATCCCCTTCACCGTAGGCGGCGGCATCCGCACGGTCGAGGACATGCGAGGCCTGTTGCTGGCAGGGGCCGACAAAGTTTCGATCAATACGCCTGCCGTCCGCACTCCCGACCTAATCACCGCCGGCGCGACCCGTTTCGGCAGCCAGTGCATTGTCGTAGCTATCGACGGTCGATGGCAGGGCGACCACTGGGAAGTGTTCGTAGACGGCGGGCGCGTGGCAGTAGGGTTGGATGTGGTAGAGTGGGCGCGCGAGGTCGAGCGTCGCGGGGCGGGCGAGATCCTGCTGACGAGCATGGACACCGACGGNACGCGCGCCGGATATGACATACCCATGCTGCGGGCGGTTGCGCAGGCAGTGAACATCCCGGTGATCGCGTCAGGGGGGGCCGGCGCGCTGGAGCATTTCGAGGCCGCGCTTACCACCGGTTGCGCGGATGCGGCGCTGGCCGCGTCGCTCTTCCACTACCGCGACCTGTCGGTCGGGGATGTGAAAGGCTACCTGGCCGGACGCGGCGTGGCGGTGCGTTTAACGGAGATCAGCGCCGGAGACTGATGCGGTTGGGAGGATAGTCTATGCCCGAGACGGCAACCTGGGATGATTTGTGCTGGGACGAGCGTGGTTTGCTGCCGGCCGTTGTGCAGGACGACGAGACCGAGCAGGTGCTGATGGTAGCCTGGATGAACCGGGAGGCCCTGCAACTGACATTGGAGACCGGCGAGACCTATTTCTGGAGCCGCAGCCGGCGCGCTCTCTGGCACAAGGGCGCCACGTCAGGCAACATCCAGCACGTGACGGCGATAAAGGTGGACTGTGACGGCGATACTCTGCTGGTTCGCGTGCACCCAGCCGGGCCCGCCTGCCACACCGGCGCCGCAAGCTGTTTCTATCGATCAATGGCCAAGGCAGGGGAGCACGCCCAGGGTTCGCCTACCCCGTCAGGCCTGGCCGGCCAAGGAGCGCAAAGTGAGTGACGTACTGGCACACCTCTGGCAAACTATCGAGGAACGCAAGCTAAACGCGCCGGCCGGCTCGTACACCGCCGGCCTGTTCGCCGCCGGGTTGCCGCGCATTGCCCAGAAAGTAGGCGAAGAAGCCGTCGAGGTCGCCGTGGCGAGCCTCAGCCAGGACGACGAGCATGTGCTCGCGGAGATGGCCGACCTGGTTTACCATTCGCTGGTGCTCCTGTCGGCGCGTAACCTCACCTGGGAACAGGTCGAAGCCGAGCTGGCGCGGCGCTTCAAGTAACAGAAACGCCCCGGCTGGCAGTCGGGGCGTTTCTGTTGCAGCAAAGCTGATCCTTCAGATTGCCTGCGCTAACTTTCGTGTTTGCCCGAGGACGGACTGCACCACAGAGCGGAGCTCCTCGAGGCTGAAGGGTTTCGTAATGAAGGCGTCTGCCGGAGGGGGCTGCCTACCGGCCCAGGCATTGGCAACTCAGGCAGTGACCAGAATGACGGGCAGATGCTTCAGCAGGGCATCGGCTTGCATCGCTTCAGTCACCTGCCAGCCATCCCAGCCGGGGAGCATCAGGTCCAGGAGCACCAGGTCGAGGCGCGTATTGCGCATCAAATCGAGGGCCTGTAGGCCATCGTTGGCGCCGCATACTTCAAAATCGAGACGTCGCAACGCCAATTGCACCAGTTCGATCATCTCTGGTTGGTCGTCGACATAGAGTATCTTGTAGGGCCTGTTTTCCATATTCGATCGTCAAGACGTAGGAACAGCATGCAAGTTACGCAATGAATAAGCGAGTTTTGTCCGGCCGGGCAGCAAATGTGAAATGCCAGCGACGATAAGCTATAATCCGGACATATTCGACCGACTCAAACCCCAATGAGGTAACTATATGTCTATCACCCGCGCTGGAGACCTGGTGCTGTTGATCAGTCCGGAACACAAACGTTATCTGATCAAGCTGCAACCGGGTGGCAGCTGGTTCTCCCACCGGGGAAGCATCGAACACGATGTGCTCATCGGCCAACCGTTGGGCCGCACAGTCAACACACAGCATGGCTACGCGTACCTGGCGCTGGAGCCTTCTACCAACGACCTGATCCAGGAGATGCCACGCACCACTCAGATCATCTATGGTAAAGATGCCGCCCAGATTGTCTTGCGCCTGAACCTCTATCCGGGCCGGCGGATCGTAGAGGCAGGTACCGGCAGCGGCGGGCTGACGCTGCTGCTCGCCCGCACGGTGATGCCCACCGGTCAGGTATACAGCTACGAAACGCGGCCGGAAAGCTACGCCATGGCACGCGACAACCTGGTCGAGCTAGGAGTACAACCTTACGTCACTCTTTATAACGAGGATATCAGCGCGGGCTTCCACGAGACAGAAGTAGACGCCTGCTTCCTGGACGTGCGCGAACCATGGCTGTTCCTGGATCAGGCCTGGACGACGCTCAAGGGCAGCGGTTTTTTCGGCGCGCTGCTGCCCACGGCCAATCAAGTCAGCGAGTTGCTCACCGGCTTAGAAGCGCGGCCATTCGGCGACATCGCCGTGGAAGAAGTCCTCATCCGGCCCTGGAAGCCGGTCCCAGCACGCTTGCGCCCCGCAGATCGAATGCTGGCGCACAGCGCGTTCCTCATTTTCGCGCGCAAGATCGCGCGGGATGATCCGTCGCTGAAATTGAGTTGGATGCCGGAAAAGAAACAGCGCGCCTACCTGGCGAAACAGGTGATGGCGCAACGCGAGGCCGCTCGCAATTGTGAGCCGCCGCTTGAAATGCCGGAGCCCGACAAGGTCGACCAGGTCGACGAGGTCGATGCGGTCGACGAGGTCGATGCGGTCGACCAGGTCGATTAGGTCGACGAGGTCGCCACGGCCTCAGCCTGCCGGCGTGACTAGCGCTTGCGGGCGATAGTCAGCGCCGTGCCGAGCAGCCCCGCCCCGCCCAATGCTCCCAGCCCCCCCCAGAGAAGCCCCTGCAGCGTGCCCACGCCGCCCTGTCCTCCTCCGGATGCTGCCGGGCGGGCCGGCACAGGCGCCCCGGGCGTAGCCGTCGGCCGCAGCGGCAACGTGGCCGTGGCGGTGGGTGCGGGCGTGTAGGTCTGCGTGGGCGTCGGCGTATCTGTCGGCGTCGTCGTGGCCGTGGGCGTCAGGGTCGGCATGGCTGTGCTGGTGGCGGTGGCAGTCGGCGATGCAGTCGGCGAAGCGGCCGGCCGGCGTGTTGGCGAAGGTTGGACCTGCGCGACGACGACCGGAGCCCGAGTAGACGTCGGAACGGCCGTCGGCGGCGGGGGCGGCGCGTTCGGATCGACGTACAGACCCAGAGCATCGGCAAAAAACCAGTTGGGCGGCGCGGAATAGTTATGATCTACGTCGAGAAACACGGTGATGGTTGAACTGCGAGCCACGGCGCTGACGTCGATATTGCTGGGATCGGGAGACGGGCGGTTCAGCATTTTGCCTTTGTCCCGGTAAAACTGCGACCAGACGATGTTGGCGGAGTTAGGGTCCGTGCCGCCGGTAGGATCAATCCCAAGCCGCCGGCCAAACGAGGCATAGCCGTCTCCCACTGCCCAGCCGATCGAGGCCTTATAGGCTACCCCCGCCTGCAGGCCACCGACCTGCGTATAGATACCGGCGTGAAATGTCCCGCCGTCTGACCACATGCGCAGGCTCGGCGCGCCCCAGGTCGTATCGGTGTCCTGGCTGAAATCCAGGTCACCGGAAAGCACATATTCTTTGAAATCCTGGGGCAATCGCCGGGGCGGAGAGCCGTACCAGCCATTGAAGTTACAGTTAGAAATAAGGTTGCCTGGGTCGCACCCATGCTGCGCGATCACCGCATCGGCGGCTAATAAGAGACCCAAAAAGACAAGCAGGGCAAGCGCAGCGAGGCGGCGCGTGCGTACATTGGGGGCTGGCATGGCGGCAGTATATCCGAAAGCATATCGAGTGTCAAAAGGAGACCTGATCAATTGGAATCTGGCTTCCTTTCCCCATCCCTTGTGTGATGCCCGTCACCCTTCGTGCTTTTGACATACTGTGTGCTATCATAATGCAAATTCCCGACTATTCCTTCTCTGAAGTGAGAAAGCTGAAAGGCTGCATGAGATACCGCGCCGTCTTCTCAGGGCTGATTGCCGTCCTGTTTACTATCGCCGGCTGTGTGCCGGCGCCGTCTGCCACCCCGGCCGCGCCCGGCGGCATTCCTACGCGGCCTGCCGCTGTGGCTGCTAACACGACGAACAGTGACGGGCCTTCCAGTGCCACATCAACGCCGCCCAGCGTAGATACGCCGAGCGCCGGCGGGCCGCGCGCCGGCGGCATACTGCACTATGGCCTGACACTGGTCCCATCCGGCATTGACCCGCACGTCAATGCCAGCTCCGAGCTCGGCATCCCGCTCAACAGCGTCTACGACACATTGGTGGCGCAAGATAAGGGCGGCCAGTTCCATCCGGACCTGGCGACGAGTTGGGTCATCAGTCCGGATGGTTTGACCTATACCTTCGAGCTACGCCACGACGTGAAATTCCAGGACGGCACGCCGTTCAATGCCGATGCAGTGGTGCGCAACCTGAAACGCGTCGCCGACCCGGCAACGCATTCGCAAAAGGCAGTTTTCCTGCTTGGACCTTTCGATCACGCAGAGACGACGGACCCCTACACTGTCAAGCTGGTCCTGAAACAACCCTATGCGCCGCTCCTCGACGGGCTGAGCCAGGTTTACCTGGGGATGGCCTCGCCGGCTGCGCTGGACAAGTGGGGCGACCAATACCAGCTCCACCAGGTGGGGACCGGCCCCTTTCGCATGCTGTCATACCAACAAGGCCAATCGCTGGTGCTCGAACGCAACCCTGACTACAACTGGGCCCCGGAGATCCGCAGCCATCAAGGCCCGCCATACCTCGATCAGATTGAATTTCGCTTCTACGCCGACCCCGCCACCCGCTTGCCGGCCCTGTTATCCGGGCAAGCGGACGTGATGGGCGAGCTGCCGGCGCAGGACGCCGCACAGGTCGGCGCCAATCCCGCCTACCGGCTCAACCTTGTCGCCATTCCCGGACAGTCGGTCCAGTTCTTTCTGAACACGCGTCTTGCGCCGGGTGACGACCTGCGGGTCCGCCAGGCTCTGCTCTACGGCACTGATCGGGCGTCGTTGGTCAAGGCGGTCTTTGGAACCACGTCTCCCGTCGCCGCGGGCCCGTTGGCTGCCATCACGCGCGGGGCCGATCCTGCTCTGGCCCAACTCTATCCTTATGATCCGCAGAAAGCCGCGGCATTGCTGGCCGAAGCGGGCTGGACTCAGAAGGACAAGGACGGGATCCTGGTGCGGCAGGACCAGCGCCTGACACTGAAAGGCATCCTGCAATCTTGGGGCGAACTGACAAAGGTCGGGACCATCTTGCAGGCCCAATGGCGGCAACTGGGCGTTGACGTGCAATGGGAGACTATGAGCTATCCGGCTGCGCTGGATGCCGCTCGCAAAGGCGTCGACGAACTGATCCCTTCCGTCTTTTCGGGCACCGATCCCGACCTGCTGCGCACCTATTTCGCCAGCAGCCAGTTGAACGGGTTCAACTGGGCCAAAGTGAGCGACCCTGAGGTTGACGCCTGGCTGGAGCAGGCCGCGCGCACCGCCGATTGGACGCAGCGCGCGCCGTTGTACGCCAGGGTTCAGCAACGCATCATGGAGCAGGCCTGGATTTTGCCGATCCGTGATCAGGTCAATCTAAACGCTGCCTACTCTCGCGTTCAAGGCTTGAGCTACGACGTGCAAGGCTGGTGGCCGGTATTGTATGACGTGTCGTTGGTCAGCAAACGATAGGTGAGCATGCTCTCCTATTTGCGGAGACGCCTGATCGTGGCAGCCCTGACCCTGCTCGGCATTGCCACAATGGTCTTTCTGCTGGTCAGGCTGCTGCCCGGCGACCCCGCCGAAACGATGCTGGCCCGTTCCGGCGCTTCGCCACAGGCGGTGGCCGCGCTGCGTAGCGAGTTGGGCCTGGATCGGCCCCTTCCACTGCAATACGCCGGCTGGCTGAGTGAGCTGCTGCAGGGTAACCTGGGACGCTCTCTGTATTACAACCGGCCTGTCACACAGTTGATTGGCGAGCAGTTTGCGTACACCTTGCGCCTCGCGCTGGCAGCCCTCGCCTGGGCCTGGCTGGCAGGGCCGGCGCTGGGCATCGCGGCTGCTTATTGGGCCGGGCGCTGGCCGGACAGGCTGGCAACGCTCCTGGCAGTGCTAGGCGCCACCGTGCCGGTCTTCTGGTCGGGACTGCTGCTGATCTGGCTATTCAGCGTGCGGCTGGGCTGGCTGCCCGCCACAGGCGCCGGGAGTTGGCAAGCCCTGCTAATGCCATCACTGGTCTTGGGGTTCGCGACCGCCGGTCCCCTGGCGCGCATCGCGCGGGTTACGCTGCTGGAGGTTCTCGCGCAGCCTTACGTAGTGGCNGCGCGTGCCAAGGGGCTGACCCGGCGCCAGGTATTGCTGCGCCACGCCTTACGCAATGCGCTGGTGCCGCTGGTAACCGTCTCCGGCCTGCAACTGAGCTTCCTCCTGGGTGGCACGGTCATCACCGAGACCGTATTCAACCGGCCGGGCATCGGCCGGTTACTGGTCGACGCGATCCTGAATCGCGACCTGCCGGTCGTGCAGGGGGTCGCCTTGCTCACGGCAGGCTTTTACGTGATCCTGAACCTGCTGGTGGACCTCGCAGCCGGCTGGTTGAGCCCGCAAGCCGGCTGGCAATGACGACGCTTCACCGAACGCCTGGCGCGCTGTCTGCCAAACCGGCTGTCCCAACCGCAGCCGGCCGGCCTGTGTCGCCACTGCAACTGGTCGTCCGGCGCCTATGGCGTAATCCCGGCGCGTGGCTCGGCGCGCTGCTCATCGGCACAGCCCTCGTGGCGGCGCTTGTGGGTCCCTGGCTCGCTCCCTACCCGCCCGACGCGCTNAACCTGGCCGCTCAGCTTCAAGCGCCCGGATCCTTGCACCTGGCAGGCACCGACTTCTACGGCCGCGACCTGGCCAGCCGGCTATTATTTGGCGCAAGGGCGACGTTGTCTACGGCCGGGCTCGCGGTCTCGCTCGGTCTCATTGTCGGGACAGTCCTCGGACTGCTGGCCGGTTATAGCCGGGCCTGGTTGGGGCAAGCCTTTGTGGCCTTGATCGATCTGCTGCTGGCTTTCCCGGCGCTCTTGCTGGCGCTCCTGGTCGTGGCGCTGCTCGGGCCGGGACTGGCAACGCTGGGGATCGCGGTGGGCATCGCCGGAATACCGATTTATGCCCGCCTCGTGCGCAGCGTAGTTCTGACGGTGCGCTCCACCCTGTACGTTGAAGCGGCTCAAGCGCTGGGGGCCGGGACCGCGCGTATTTTGTTCCGCCACCTGTTGCCCGCTGTGCTGGCTCCCGTTCTGGCCTGGACCACGCTGGACGCCGGATGGGCCATCCTGAACGTGGCGGGGCTTGGCTTCCTGGGGCTGGGCGCACCGCCCCCACAGGCCGAGTGGGGGCTGATGCTGTTCGAAGGGCGGGAATACCTGGGCGCGGCTCCATGGACCAGTGCTCTGCCAGGGCTGGCCATCACGCTCACCGTGCTCGGCACGACCCTCTTCGGCGATGCGCTCAGCGATGCGCTGCAACCGTATGCCGGACACAAGTAACTTGACCGGACGCGAAATATCGGGAGAATAGTCATACAGAGGAGTGTAAAAAATGGACAGCGGGAAGAGTCGCTTGACTGCAGTTACAGTGCTGGTCGCCGCCGTCGCCGTCCTATTGGGCTGCTGCGCTGGAATTATGGTTGGTGGAGTCGGCGGTTACTTGATCGGCCAACGCGCGGCCAGGCAGGTACCGGCGGCACGCTTCCAGCGCCCGACGCCGGCGCCCTTCGTGCCCAACCCGCGGGCGACGCCAAGGGCATTGCAGCCTACACCCCGCGCGCCGCAGACACCTGAAGGCGCGCCCACTCAGAGCGCGACCGGAGTGGGCATCCAGGAAGTAGTTGCCGGCAGTCCGGCCGAGTCGGCCGGGTTACGTCCTGGCGATGTCATCACTCAGCTGGACGACATACGCCTGGACACAAACCATAAGCTGAGCGATCTGGTAGCACAGCATAAGCCCGGGGACCAGGTCAAGCTGACTCTGCTGCGCTCAAGCCAGAGCCAGACGATCACCGTCACCCTGGGTGAGCGCGTGGACAACAGCGGGGCGGCTTACCTCGGCGTCCGCTACCTGGACGCGACAGTTGGCCCACACGCCATACCTTGATACGCCTGGAAACACGATTACCGACCGGCAACATCGTTTATGTCTATAATCGCAAGCACTGCCAATCAAAAGAAGGAGGGCTTCATGGTCTCCGAGGGTTTGCGTAGCGTCATCGAGGTCGCTCGTTACCGAGGCCGGTTCGGGCAGTTACAGTGGGCCTTGCATCGCTTATCTGGGCTGGGCGTGGTCTTGTTCCTCTCTCTGCACGTGATCGATACGGCAACGGTCTACTTCGCGCCCTCAGCGTACACATTCTTCGTTAGCCTGTACAAGAACCCGTTCTTTGGGCTGCTGGAAATTGGTCTGGCCGCGGCCGTGATCTATCACGCGATGAACGGGCTGCGACTGGTCATTATGGACTTCTGGCCGGCATTGTGGGAGAAGCAACCGCAGGCACGCTTCCTGGTTTGGATATCCTTCGCGGTGCTTTGGGTGCCGACCGCAGCCGTAATGTTCAGAAACATCGTACTGCACGTCATCAAATAGAGGAGCAAGGAGGGATAAATGGCTGCTACTCAACCGGCCGTCCGCCCGATGCCGCGGAACACCTGGGGAACTGTGAGTTGGTTGTTCATGCGCATCTCTGCCCTGGCCTTGATCGTCCTTACGCTGGGGCATTTCGCAATCCAGCATGTGTTCAATGACGTGCACAACCTCGACCTGGCCTTTGTGGCCGCCCGCTGGTCGAACCTGGGCTGGCGCATTTACGATGCCTTGTTGCTCGGCCTGGGTTTGGCCCACGGCTTTAACGGCCTGCGCATCGTGCTCGACGATTACGTCACGAGCCACACCTGGAACCGCGTGTTGTGCTGGGTCATCTTGATTGTCGGTACTGCTCTCACCATCATCGGCATGGTCGCCATCATCGGCGGCGTCAGGAGGACATGACCGTGGAACTGACACTGCGCATCAGGCGTTTCAATCCTGAAACGGATACGAAGCCGCACTGGGAAGAGTACACGATTGATGCCGACCCCGACCAGAAACTGCTCGACGCCCTGCTGTACGTCAAAGACCACCTTGACGGCACATTGACATTGCGCAAATCGTGCGCCCAGGGCATCTGCGGCTCGGATGCCATGCGCATCAACGGGCAAAACGGCCTGGCCTGCAGAGTATTGATCAAGCAAGTCAACACGCCGGTCATCTCAATCGAGCCTTTGTACGGGTTGCCGTTAATCAAGGATCTCGTGGTAGACATGGAGCCGTTCTGGAAGTGGTACCGCGCGATCATGCCCTGGCTGGTCAACGACGAGCCGGCGCCCGAGAAGGAGCGTTTGCAGAGCGCCGAACAGTTGGCTCGCTACGACGACAGCACCAAGTGCATCCTGTGCGCGGCCTGCACCACATCCTGTCCGCCCTTCTGGGCCAATGGCAACAACTATGTCGGCCCGGCCTCGATCGTGCAGGCACACCGGTTCATCTTCGACAGTCGTGATCGGGCGACCGCCGAGCGGCTGAATATCATGGGCCAGGCTTTCGGCGTCTGGAAATGCCGCACGGTGTATAACTGCACGGAAGCCTGCCCGCGTGGCATCCGCATCACGGAGCACATCGGGGAAGTGAAGCGGGCGATCAGTTTGGGGATGCCGAAAGAGTAAGGGTTTACACTAATACACCCTGGCCTTCGGCTCGTACAGGCCCAACGTGACCGGCTTGTAATCCAGCTCGACCTCGCCATCGGGCTGGAGGCAGGCCAGAGAATGCTTAAGCCAGTTTTCGTCGTCGCGCCTGGGGAAATCCTGCCGGGCATGCCCGCCGCGGCTTTCCTTACGTGCCAGGGCCGCCACGGCTGTCACCTGGGCCAGATCGAGCATGCAGCCCAGTTCCCAGGCCTCGAGCAATTCGGTGTTCCAGCGTTTGCCCTTGTCCATGATGCGGGCGTGCCGGAAGCGCTCCTTCAATTGCCGCAGTTGACCCACCGCCTCACTCAGGGTTTCCTCGGTGCGGAAAACGCCCACGTCCGTCGTCATCAACTCGCGCAACTCGTCGCGGATGTCGGCGACCGACTCATCGCCTGGGTTGTTGCGCAGCCATTCCAACTCCGTCAGAGCGCGCGCTTCGGGGCGGGCGGGTAGTTCGGGCCAGTCGACCTGGGCCGCGTATTCTGCGGCGTGGACGCCCGAGCGTTTGCCGAAAACCAGGATGTCCACCAGCGAGTTGGTGCCCAGGCGATTCGCGCCATGCACCGACACGCAGGCCACCTCGCCGGCTGCATAGAAGCCCGGCATGGGAGTGTTTTTGGAGTCGACGACCACGCGTCCGTCGATATTGGTCGGAATGCCGCCCATCGCATAATGGGCCGTCGGCTGGACGGGGATCGGCTGCGTGATCGGATCGATATTCAGGTAATTGCGGCAGATGTCCGTGATCTCTTCGAGCTTGTGCTCGATCTCCTCAGCCGTGATCCGGCGCGGTGTGCCGTCCGGGTTCTTGATGCCGTCCTTGTCAAAATAGGAGTTAATACTCTCCGGGCGGGCGTCCAGGTAGACGTAGTCCTGGCCGTCGATGCCACGCCCGGCCCTGATCTCCATGTAGATGGCCCGCGAGGTCACATCACGCGAGGCCAGGTCCTTCACAGTCGGCGCGTAGTCATACATGAAGCGGTAGCCGTCCTTATTGAGCAGCACGCCGCCCTCACCACGCACACCCTCGGTGATCAGAATCCCGAGGCCGCGCACCCCGGTAGGATGAAACTGGAAGAACTCCATATCCTCTAGCGGCAGGCCGCGCCGGAAGGCCATCGCCGGGCCGTCGCCTGTCAAAGCATAGGCGTTCGAAGTGATCTTCCAGATGCGGCCGAAACCGCCCGTGCAGAAAATGGTCGCTTTGGCGTGAAAAACGTGTAGCTCGCCGCTGTCGATGTTCACGGTGACGACGCCCGCGACCTGGCCCTGGGGATTAACCATCAGGTCAACGGCCTGGTACTCGTCGAAGAACGTAACATTGTTCTTCATGCACTGCTGGTACAGCGTCTGGATAATCATGTGACCGGTGCGGTCGGCAGCGTGGCAGGCCCGGCGCACGGGCTGCTTGGTCACATTATTCGTGTGCCCGCCAAATGGGCGTTGCGCGATCTTGCCTTCGGCAGTGCGGTCGAACGGCAACCCCATGTGCTCGAGGTCGTACACCATGTGGGGGGCCTCGTTGCACATCAGTTGGACGGCATCTTGATCGGCCAGGTAATCCGAGCCCTTGATGGTATCGAAAGTGTGCCACTCGGGGTGGTCCTCTTCAAGATTGCCCAGCGCCGCCCCGATGCCACCCTGCGCTGCGCCGGTATGCGACCGGGTGGGGTGAAGCTTGCTGATCACGGCAGTCTTTGCGCCGCGCGATGCGTATAGAGCAGCCATGAGGCCTGCGCCACCGGCGCCGACTACGATAACATCGTACTGGTGGAGATTCATACTGCCGTCACTCCTTCTGCGAAAGCAACCAGCGTCTACCGACTGATGGTCAGCGAACGTAGACCCGGGGACATTCTCCCTTTAGTTGTCTAATATAGCATAGCTGGGCGCAAGCCAAAAGTAACCTCTATTAACAAACCATGCGTCGATCTTGATCTGGATGCGCCCATCCCTGACGCGGGCCCGGAACTGCTCCAACGGTTCTCGTGGCGGTCCCACGAGCACGCGGCCATCGGCCGCAAATGAGGCGTTGTGACAGGGGCAAGCCAAGACATGCTGGGCAGCATCCCAATGGACGCGGCAGCCCTGGTGGGGGCAAATGAGGAAGTCATTTCTGGCCTCCCTACGAACGATNATAGACTACCGTTTGTAACTGTGCCGGGCAGGGCCTGTTATTCATCCTTTGCGNGAGGAAGCGTGCTAAGAGTTACAAAAGCAAGCGCATTATAGCGAGAGAAGCGCCGCGCGTCAAACGAACTCAGGCCACCGCAGTCAGCACCAAGGTGCCGGAATGGGGCGAAATCGTTCTGGCCGAACTCACTCAGACCTTCGACAAAGGCGATGCCACCTACTTTTTCCCCTTGCTGGCACAGACTGAGCAGCGCCTGGGCCGCAAGCCGCGCTGCGGTGCACTCGACAAGGCCTACGATGCCTTTTACGTCTACCAGTACTTCCACGATGCCGGCGGCTTGGCTGCCGTGCCACTCGTCGCCAAGGGCCGCCACGATGTCCGCACCTTCAGCCCCGACGGCTTGCCCGTGTGTGCGGCTGGCCTCGCTATGCCCCTCAAGTTCGCCTTCACCGACCGCACCACGACCATCGTCGTCCATGAGCGTGGCAAGTATGTCTGCCCGCTGATCTTCCCATCCAAAATCGCTGACACTTGCCCTGCCAACCACGACAACTGGCCCAAAGGTGGCTGCACCGCCATGATGCCTACCTGCGCTGGCGCACGCATCCGTTACCAGCTTGACCGGGAGAGCGCCGAATACGGGCGCACGGTGCGCCGAGGTCTACAAGCAGCGCACCGCCGATGAACGCTCCAACAGCCAGGCGGTCGATCTGGGTATCGAACGGCCGCACCTGCGCCGAGGTTCTGCCATCGTCAACCAGAACACACTCATCTACGTCCTGATCAACCTGCGTGCCCTACAGCGCATCCGCCAACACAAGGAGCAACTGGCCCGCCCACCCAAAACGCCGATCCCAATCCGCCACCTGACCTGAGCCGTTGACCGCCGCTCAACGCCCAGCCGCAGTCAGCACTTGCCGGCTGGTCTCTTTGGCGCGCCCTGTAGCCGCTACAGTCGCCTTCTCCCGTTCCGCCGTGGCTTTCGCAGAGCCACGGCGCGGCCTTCGCGCTCCCTGTTCTTCCCGACCTTCCCCCCTCGGTGCTCCAGACACCCTCGCCGACCCGCTCATTATGTTCTGTGCCGCTTTTCGCCGCTGCTTATGTTATGCCCAACCCTCATATAAGGGAATTGAAATCGATTTCAGGGGAACAAAAGAGAGCGGAACTCTGCGTGCATGGTCCGCTCTCTCGTGGCTTTCGTTGCCTTACAGCCTTTCGATGACCGCGCTGGCAAAGTCCGACGTCTTCACCTCATGAGCTTCGTCCATCTGCCGGGCAAAGTCATAGGTCACGATCTTGTCTTCGACCGTGCGGGTATAGGCG
>JGI24132J36420_10000566_pt1 | contig 18015 bp, 22 predicted proteins | sample BarGraNGADG00212_3_FD_36420 | JGI IMG/M metagenome (IMG submission 36420) | reverse complement strand
ACTCTGCTATTTATACCAATGAGTGGTAAACCCCAATCGACTGTTGGACTTATTCCCAAAGAGACATTACTCAAGGCAATAAATGAGGTTTTATTAATTAAATAAATTTAATCTATTATGAAAAGCGTTATTAAGAAGAAAGAAAGCAGAAATCAGGTAAAAGTAGCACAGTGCTGCGCAAAAACATCAAAAACAATTGTGGGTTGCCACGACTAAATTTTATGAAGTATTCAAAGTATAATATTTTTTCAAAAATCAGAAGCTCTGAAAAATTTTTCATCATTAACCTTCTTTCAGGAAGTGCTGATATTCTGAGTATTGCTGATGCTGAGAAGATGGAGAGACTCAAAAAGGGTGAAATCATTTCTGATAAAGATTTCACCCTTGAGTTATCTGAAAAAGGATATTTAGTTGATGAAGCTGAAGAAAGTAAACTATACAGGAAAAAGTATTTCGACTTTATTGATTCACGCGATAAGGATGAGATTCAGATTTTCTTCGTGACAAACTACAGTTGTAATTTTGCCTGTACTTATTGTTATCAGGATCAATATAATAACCCAAATCAGAAACTTAGCAATGATATAATTGATGCTTTTTTCAGTTATGTTGAGAAGGAGTTTGCCGGTCGTAAAAAATACATTACAATTTTTGGTGGCGAGCCACTTTTAAACAGCCCAAAGCAGAAAGCGCTTATTGAACATTTGCTAAATAAAGCTCTTGAATCGAAGCTTGAAATAAGTTTCGTTACCAATGGGTATTCGCTGGAAGATTATGCTCCTTTATTCACCTCCGGCAATATTCGTGAAATTCAGGTTACTCTTGATGGAACTGAAAAAGTACATAATAGCCGTCGTTTTCTAAAAGGAGGAAATGGCACATTCGAAAAGATTGTCAGAGGGATTGATGCATGTCTAGAAAACCATATAGACATCAATCTCAGAATGGTAGTTGATAAAGAAAATATTGAGAATCTTCCTGATCTGGCCAGGTTTGCCATTGAAAAAGGGTGGACAAAAAGCCCGTACTTTAAAACCCAGATCGGACGCAATTATGAGTTGCATCATTGCCAGTCATCACCTGATAAACTTTTTGACAGGGTATCCCTGTTTGAAAGAATCTATGAGCTAACGAAGCAGCATCCATATATTGCTGAGTTTTATAAACCGGCATATTCGGTTGCAAAATTTCTATCTGAGAATGGAGAACTTCCTGATCCACTGTTTGATTCCTGCCCTGCCTGTAAAACGGAGTGGGCTTTTGACTACACTGGACAGATTTACTCATGTACTGCCACTGTTGGTAAATCAGAAGAGTCGCTGGGAAGTTTTTATCCTGATGTGACCCATAAGACCGATATAATACACCAGTGGGAAGACCGTGATGTAACTTCAATTCCGGAATGTAAGAATTGCTCTGTTCAACTGGCTTGCGGAGGTGGTTGTGGAAGTGTTGCAAAGAACCTTTCAGGAAAGATCTGCTCGGCTGATTGTCGTCCGGCAAAGGAATTGCTCGAAATAGGTTTTTCAGCATATATCGAAAAGTAGGAATCGTAAATACACCATCATTGATTTTCAAGCTCATTCGGAAATTAATATTAATTATTTGTAACAGACATAATAAAAAATGAAAGAGATAAACGCATCAGAATTTGAAAAGGAAGTATTGAACGCAGGTAAGGTAATACTTGATTTTTATTCAACAGAATGTCCTCCATGCGAAGCCTTAGCTTCGAAATTTGAAGACCTGTCATTACTTTACGGGAAAGATGTAAAATTCCTGAAAATGTATCGTCAGCAGAACAGGGAATTAGCTGATAAACTTGGTGTTAAATCATCACCTACTTTGCTGTTTTTTGTTGATGGAAAAGAGGTTGCAGGCAGGCTTAGTGGTGGTATAAAAAGGAGTGATATTATTCGTAATCTTGATAGCATGTTGCCTTCAGACCGGGTAAATGAAATAAAAGCTAATATAAAACCTATTATCTCAGAGTTTGATGTCATCATTCTGGGAGCTGGCCCTGGCGGACTCACAGCCGGATTATATCTTTGCCAGTCGAAGATAAACACAGTGCTTATTGACATTGCATTACCGGGAGGACATGTTTCTACAACTCATGAAGTTTCCAATTATCCGGGTTTCATTGAACCACAGGCAGGATATCTGCTGTCGCATAATATGAGCGAACAGACAAAGCTTTGCGGTACAGTATATAAGGTTGCAGTTGATGTTACAAAGGTAGACCTGGAAAAGAAAGAGGTAATTATTGACGAATACGAAACTGTAAGAGCAAAGAAGATAATCATTGCAACCGGGACAACTCCAAATCTTACCGGAGCGCCTGGTGAAAAAGAGTTGAAAGGCAAAGGAATATCCTATTGTGCAACCTGCGACGCAAAATATTTCGATGGCAAAGAAGCTGTTGTAATAGGAGGGGGCAATTCAGCAATTGAAGAATCGGAATATATTACACGATTTGTAAATAAACTGACCATTGTTCATCAGTTTGATAAGTTTACAGGGAATAAACAGGCGCAGGATAAAGTATTCAATAATCCTAAAATAAATATTCTTTTTGAGAATGAACCAAGAGCATTTATTCGCGAGGGTGAAAAGATAATTACTGAAGTTGAAAATGTTAAAACAAAAGAAAGTCAGAAACTGATAAGCGACGGAGTTTTTATCTTTATCGGAATGAAGCCTAACATTGAATTATTTAAAGGCAATCTGAAACTTGACCAGTGGGGTTACATCAAAACTGATGAAGATATGCGGACGAGTATTCCGGGAATCTATGCGGTAGGGGATGTGACCAGCAAAAAATACCGTCAGATAACAACCGCTGTTGCCGATGGAACTATTGCTGCAATGGCAATAGCAAAGGAAATGGATTAGCCCTCCGAATCACAATGACCAAAATGGCCATCAATCTGATTTTCATTTGTTACTGGAACTGCTATTTTCATAATTATTATTTATTGATAAAACTTCTTTCGTTCAAAATCAAAATTAATACTCAGGGATGTTGTGCAATAATAAGAAACACATCAAATGGTTTCGTTTCAGAATCCGACATTATCTTATTAATAGTATAGCACTTTCTATAAGAGATATTAGTAAATCCCTGTTTTTTGATCTGGTTTGATAATACTTCGATATCAAAACCATTATGACCTGTGAATCCTTCGCCATGAAATGATCCGTCTTCCGAATAGAGATCTGCTATTGCAAGGAAACCATCCGGATTCAGGAGATTGTAAAATTTCGCTATGATTTTGTCAATATCTGTGATATGATGGAGAACCATCTGGTTAAAAATTAAATCGAACTTAACATCTTTATATTCAACTTGTTCTAGATTGATGTTTAGAGTTTTCAAATTTTTGACACCGGAAACCTTAATTTTATTATCCATCACCTTAACCATTTCGGATGAATTATCCATTAACGTGATTTCTTTCAGAGAGTCTTTAAGGATGAAACTGGTTACCCCTGTTCCTGCTCCGAATTCTAGTGCATTCATCTGCTTATTCAGCGGAATAAGCTTTTTAATTTCTTTTGCAATGGCCTCAGCACGGTCCCATATTACAGGGTTATTATCCCATTCAGCTGCTTTTAAATCAAATTCGTTCATTAAGTTTTTATGATTAAGTAAAGGTTACATTGATCTCAGCTATCATATTAAAAAGAAAATATTCTTAGTTTACAATAAATTCAGAAAATCAGTCTAACGATTGGTATTTGTTACAATCGAGGACAGTATTTGGAGTAGATTCTAATTATTCAGGATTTAACTTCCGATTTTGACGTGATTAGTTCCGCGATTTCTTCAAACGATTCAACAACCAGTTTATTTGTCTGACTGAATATACTCAGCCCCTTCTCTGCTGCCTCTCCGACTTCCATAACCAGAGGGATCTGACCCAGCAGAAATGTATCATATTCCATGGCTAATTTATGACCGCCACCTTTTCCAAAAACATAATACTTTTCGTCGGGATGCTGTTCGGGAGTGAACCACGACATGTTTTCAATTATTCCTAGTAACGGAACATTCAGATCGGTATTGGTAAACATTGAAGTTGCTTTGCGTGCATCATTAAGCGCAATTTCCTGAGGAGTAGTTACAATTATGGCTCCGGTCAGATTCAGTTTCTGTATAGTTGAAAGCTGGATATCTCCTGTTCCGGGAGGGAAGTCCACAAACATATAATCAATATCATCCCATTGGGTATTCTCAAAGAGTTGAATTATTGCATTCGCAGCCATTGGTCCTCGCCAAATAAGCGACTGGTTGCGATCGATAAAAAAACCAATTGACATTATACTTACATTCAACTTTTCAATAGGAAATATTACTTCCTTCTCTCCAAATGTAGTAACTTCGGGTTTTGCATCTTCGATACCAAACATTCTGGGGATTGAGGGACCATAAATATCCGCATCCACAAGTGCTGTTTTATAACCATTTCTTGCCATAGCAACTGCCAGGTTTGCAGCAACAGTTGATTTTCCAACACCACCTTTGCCTGATGCAACTACAATAATGTTTTTAACCCCTTCCATGGGAATTTTTTCGAATAATTGACTCATAATTAATTTTTATTTTAGATTTTATCTGTTTTTTCTGATAATAAGATCTGCATAATATCCTGTTAGTCATAATTTAACCGGGTTGGCTCATCGGAAAGCGTTGGTTTAATGGACTCCTGAAGAAATTCATTGTTCCAGGTATTGAGTTTGTTGTGGGTAATAAAGTATTTCTGTGGGATAGGATGGGTTCCCAAAATTACCTTCATCCCATATTTTTCCGGAATAAACTTTGTAAAATGCTCCATATAAGGACAGGGAGGATATCCAACAAGGAAACAGGTCGCAAAATGTATATGCGTTACTCCGTTTTTATTCATCTCCTCGGGGGCATATTCTATATTCCCTCCAGGGCAGCCTCCACATGTTGTAAACCCTGCAACTTCAATCTCTTGATCTTTATAGATTGAGAAGGCTCCTTCATGGTTAGCTACTGCCCTGAAGCATTTTCCTCCGGCGCAGGTACTGTATCTGCCGCAAATTATAATTCCAATCTTAATCTTTCCCATAAATTTGGTTATTTAATTGTTTCTTTTCATCAAAAATTCAACTATTAGAATTCATATATAGTCAACAGCATCTGAGTACCTGTGAATTCTCTGGTATTCCGATATCTTCTCCATTTCGACCCTTATATTTTTTTTCAGGGTCATACACAATTCCTAACTTATCAAGTAAAGGCTCAACTGCTACCTGGTGAATCTGTAAACCAATATCCCATGGATCGAAGCCTAAAAGGAGTCCGGCCAATTCTTCATAGGTCAAAACCGGGATGCCATAACCATTTTCTCCATATGTTTTTCCTTCCATTTCGGCAATTACATACTGCCAGCGGTCGAGAAAATAAGTACAACCCGGACAATTAGCTATGATAAGATCTGGTTTATAAGGGAGCATCGAATCGAGTTTCTTTTTTGAGTTAGTTACAGAGTAAGATCTGTTTGATTTAAGCAGATATTGTCTGAAGCCGAAACCGCAACAGTGACGCCGTTCGGGATAGTCAACCTGTTGACCTCCCCATTCATCAATCAAACCTGCCAGCACATATGGATATTCGGCGCCACCTATCCCTTCTTCAGGAAAAATTTTGGCATAATGACACCCGATATGATCAACAATTTTAAGAGGCTCACCTGTACTTTGATTTATAAGCTTCAGATTTATCTTTTCAGATATCTCTTTACGGAATTTATATATTACATCGCTGGCATGTACAATATTTTTTGGTATTGAAAAGGTCATACCGGTAGCCCGTTTTAATGCTTCACGTGTTTCTTTTTCTGTTTCAGGGAAATGCTTCCATGTCTCCAGTGTTTCAACATAAAGCCCAAAGGAGGTAACGCAGGATACTACAAAATTTTCATACCCGGCTTCATTCATCAGGGCAAACTGACGGGCAATAACAGTCATGGTTGTCTCAAGAGGAATAAGTCCCGAATGATATGCAATGCCGGTACAGGTAGTTTGCCGTGCATCGTCGTAAATGTCTTTCCCAAGGACATTACGAAGAATATCAATATACAGATTCTCAGCAGCAGGGAAAAAATTCTGCCTTATACAACTTCTGACGAAATAATAATGATCATCAGCAATCTCTTTCTGGTATTCTGCCCATATTTCATTTTTCCTTGTCTTCATCAGGTAATATGTTTAATAATGAAGTAGTTAAAAGAATTATTCATTATACAGATATTTGAAATAATCATCTTTTCCCTCTTTGAAATCAATGTTTAGTTCTTTTGCTTTTTTAGCGGAATTTTTTTCGATCTTTTCCAATCGCCTAGTGCCGCCTGTCTCATCGAATATTTTTTTCAGGTCGTCAAGAGATTCCTGTGATGTGTTGCGAAGCGTTCCGGATTTGTTCTTTTTGTAGCTTGTTCCAAGACGTTCCAGCATTGATTCTCTATTCTGTCTCAGCCACTTCCACACAGGTCCCTGTTCGGGGTACATATCATTATCAACTTCATCAATATATACGCAATATCCATATTTAAGGATATGATCTCCTACAGTACGTTTAATGGCCAATTGTTTTCTTCCCTGATGGCTTTCAGTAAACATTCCTGTTTCGATAGATAGCGCCCTTAATGCCTGAATAATATAACCAGGCGTATTTCCCCGCGGACACCGTGTTTTACACGATAAACATTCCCCACACATCCATATTTCGTCACCTTTCAGCAGTTTTTCCAGTTCACTTTCATCTCTTTTTTGTATTGTATCCACTATTCTGCGAGGATCATAGTCACTTACTTCTGCGGCAGGGCAGATTGCGGTACATACGCCACAATTTAAACATGATTTCAACCCTTCAATATAGCGGATATCCTTCTCAAGCTGTTTGTATAAGTCTTTCATTGTTCACATTAATTGTATGGAAATACTTATTATCTGATTACATAGTGCCGTTTAATTATTTATACGGAAGTATTGTAAACAACAAAGCTTTCTTTCTTCACATTCAGTAATTCAGCGATAACATTGCACTTCACCATTAAAATATAGAATATCCTTTTATCATTTAAAGGGAGTAAACCTTCCAGGTTACCCTGTCCCTTAGAAATGATCAGGTCAGCTTTTTCAAAATACTGCCGAAACACCTTTCCCGATTTGTGAACAATTGTTGAAGGTGCATCACATTCATTTGAGATTACTACTGCTGCGTTTTCCATTCCAATGTATTCAGCATCCTCCAATGTAGCATCGTTAATAACCGGAGCTCCTCTGACGACATAAACAAGATCATGATGCTTAATTGTTTCAATAAATAATTTGTCGAAAACAATTTCTCCGGCATTATCTCCCAGGTATAAGACAAGTTTAGCATTCTTTAATTTTTGCTCCAGTTGTTTTGAATGATCAATAGCAAGTTCAGCTGTAAGTGCTTTATCTATTGTTGCCTGTAAATTAAAATTGTCACTGGCGGCAAAATCAATAATATTTCCTGCAATTGCGAGCCGTAAGGAAGTATTATAGGGATCATTTGATTGCTGTACAATCTTTTCTAAATCGGGTAACATAGCGAGAGCCTGATCATTATTTTGTTTCTTTTCCTGCCTGTATGGATCTGGATTATGAGTATAGCTTCTCAGGATCCCGTGAAGTTCGCGGGAAAATTCAGGTGACAGGAGCTCATCCCATTTATTGCGGTACAGATTGATCATATCAAGAGTAAAGGAATTTTTTTCTTCATTCGAAATATTTGCTTTTTCAAGTAATTTTTCAAATGCCCTTGTGAAACAAAAAAAGCAACGGTGGTCAGAAATCATTGGCTTTTTATTTTTGCAAAGTACATTGCAAATGAGCGATACAGGAAGTGTGTCCATTTACCAAAAGGAACAATTATCAATGCCCACTGGACAAGAATAATCAAATGGCATAAATATAGCCAGATATTTCTTTCGATCAAAGTTGTATCGATGAAAAGTCGAACCATGAAAGCAGAAAAACCCATTAAAAACAGCCATATAACAAACAACCAGTCTGAGGGCTGAGAGTATTTGCTTATCTCTTTGTTCTTTTTGATACGTCCCCACACGAAATCAATTGTAACAATAAAAACTATGATGCTGAGAGTGTATCCGAAAATAATAATAAATAAATTGTCACTTGAGAACCAGTCGAGTACAACAGTGATAAATAGCAAACCTAAATACCCGATTACCAGAATAAAGTGTTCAAACCATCTGAACTTATTGTCATCGCACCCTAACGCTCTTTTTTGGGTGAACATATGAATAAAAAATTCACCGAATCCGGTAAAATATTTGAGGAAGGGTATTTTTGTTTTAGGTTTCATGATAATAAACCACCACATACGGATGATATTTGGAAGCAGTATAAGACCGAAAACTGAAGCAATAGCCACCATTTCGAAAGTATGCCCAGTGTGCATTATGCTTTCCTGGTTAAAATCAGCATGAGCGCAATAAAGTATTACACCAATAGCTGTCAGTAAAAAAGATATCAGTGTAAGCGGGAGTGAGCGGTACAATAATCCTGATAGTTTAGTCCAGTCGTATTCCGAAGTAAGCCATCTCCTCAGCGACATCATTAATTCACCCGGGTTGGCTTCCTGCGGGCAATTTGTAGAGCACTCACCACAATAATAGCAAAGCCATGGTTTAAGTGAAGATTTAATTTCATCTTTCATTCCTAAAACACTGAATCTTACCATTTCTCTGGGAAAGGAATCCTCTTCAGTCGATAAAGAGCATACTGCTGTACAGGTACCACAGTTATAACATGAATTGAAATCAAATGCACCATACCTGTTTAATTCTTTTCCGAATTCAGTATTGATCGCAGCCATTATCTTTTTAATTTGTAAGAAAAATATGAGTCCATATCATCAACTGCTCCGGTTTGTACATAGCCGTATTTTACAAGCGACATCAGGTAAAAAACAACCTCATGTTTGGGCATACTGAGTTTTTGAGTCAATTGATCGATAGTTAAATCACCTTCCTGAAGAGCATCCAGTATCGATTTTTTAATCTTAATGAATTGTTTCAGGTTATCCTTTGCTGCCTGAGATACCTCTCTTTTTCCCCTGAGGTATTTATATGTTTTCCCTTTTTTGATCTCCATTTGTTTGGTTTTAAAAAAAAAATATTTTCTACCCCGCCAGTGCATCGATCATACTTTCAATTTCCCTGTTTGAATAAGCAACTAAATCTATGGCATCGGTCGGGCAAACAGGCAGGCACATGCCACAACCTTTACATACTGAATTATTTATAGCTGCTATATTTTTTTTCTCATCCTTCACCATTTTAATGGCATCGAAAGGACATGCTTCTGCACATTGGCCGCACCATGTACAATTATCTTTATCAATTTTAGCGATGATCGGTTCTAATTCCAATGCTCCCTTGCTGACATAAGAAAATGATTTGGCAGCAGCAGACAGAGCTGAATTAACAGACTCCATAATGTTTTTAGGTCCCTGACATGCTCCGCAGATTGTTACTCCATCGATAACTGTTTCTACAGGCCGTAGCTTCATGTGAATCTCATTAAAAAACTTATCGCGCCCTTTTGGAAGTTTGAATAGTGATGCCACAGAATTATCAGCCCTGGGCACCATTCCGGTAACAAGCACCACAAGATCAACTTCAACAGACATTTTATTCTTTGAAGTCAGGATATCATTAATGCTGACGAGTGTTTTATCATTCACCATTGTTACAACAGGAGGATCATCTTCATACGATTGCAGATAAATGTCTCCTTTTTTAAGCGATTCAGCATATAATAGCTCCTGTTTTCCATAGGTTCTGATTCCCCTGGTAAAATGGAAGTTATTAATGTTTTCAAACTTGTTTTTCGTGTGGATGGCCGCAAAAATTGCAGAAGTACAGCAATACCTGGAGCAGTATTTGTTCTCTCCTTCAATCTGCCGGCTACCCACACAATATATATATGCTATATTCTTAATTTCTTTACCTTTGAAAATCAGCTTCTTATCATTAAGTTCAATTATCCTTTTAAATTGAGGAAGTGTAACTACATTTTCAAAATGGTTATAACCAAATTCTCCATCGGAAGGTGAATATGAGTCGAATCCGGTCGCCATCAGAACTGAACCGACTTCTATTTCAATTATCTCCTCTTTCTGTGAGAAGTCAACACTGGGACATATCTTTTCACATTCTCCGCACCGTGTGCAGTTCTTTATATCGATTACCGGTTCCTGAGGATATTCACTTGGGAAATTATGGTATATTGCTTTTCTCCCTGTAATATTAAAGTTGAAGGTATCATCTACTGTTACGGGGCAGGCATCTATCGCCTCCTGCAGTTTACCCTTATGACATTCTTCTTTTATATACCTTGGTATTTTCTTAATTTTCAGTTTAAAAGTCCCGATGTTTCCTGTGCTTGATATTACTTCTGATCCGGTATGCAGGGTTATATTATCCCTGTCAATAACTTCATTATATAATTTTGTTACCACCTCTTTACCAGTTTCGCTGGTGGTAAACAGCAGATTCCACTGAGCTACTCTGCCACCGATAAAATGTTCTCTTTCAATCAGCGTCACAGGGCATCCCATATCTGATAATTCTATTGCTGCTCTCATTCCGGCAACTCCTCCTCCGATAACGGCGACTGCTTTTTTTGAGGTGATAACAAAAGGATGAAGAGGCTGGGCTAAACGTACTTTGGCAATTGCCGCTTTAACTAAGTGTATAGCTGTTTCTGTGGCGCCTGTTTTATCGTCAGAATGAGCCCATGATGCCTGCTCACGGATATTTGCATGAACATAATTGTATTTATTCAGGTTTGCTCTTTCCGTAACTGCCCTGAAGGTTATGAGATGGAGCTTCGGGGAGCATGATGCTACCACTACCCCGTTAAGTTCATTTTTTTTGATGTCATCAACCATCTCCTTCTGGTTGGCATCGCCACAGGCAAACATAGTGGTTTTAACAAGAACGACACCCTCATCATTTTCAACTGATTGTTTAACCTTTTCAACGTCAACATAGTCGGAGATATTTCCGCCACAGTGACATATATAAACCCCTATCTTTTTGTTCATTATTCCCGTGTTAAGTAACTCATTGCTTCAGCTGATGCAGCGCCTGCAGCGAGAATGGAATCAGGAATATCCATTGGTCCGGTTGCAGTGCCTGCAACAAATACGCCTTCAATGCTTGTTTTTGCAGGGCTGGTAAGAGGATCGGCCTGGTAAACAAAACTGAATGGATCGAGTTTTAATTCTCCATGTGAAAACAGGAAGGCGCTGTCGGTATTTGGAAGAACTCCTACAGACAATACAACCATGTCGTGTTCAGCCTCCTTAACTATGTTTTCATTAATATCTTCGTAACGCATTATAAGATTGCCATCCGCTTTTTCCCTGATCTTTCCAATTTTGCCTTTAACAAAGTTGACTCCCATACCCTTTGCCTGATCGTAAAATTCTTCAAACCCTTTCCCAAACGACCTAATATTTATATAATAGATAGTTACATCAGCCATTGGAAGTGCACCCATAAGCAGTTGTGCCTGTTTAATTGAATACATACAACAGATCTGTGAGCAGATAGGATTTCCCACCGTTACATCTCTTGACCCTGTACAGAGAACATAAGCTATCCTGTCGGGAACCTTTCCGTCTCCGGGTCTTAAAATTGTATTAAATGGCCTGGTAGGAGCAAGCTGACGTTCCATCTGCATTGATGTAATTATGTTTTTATAGATACCGTAACCATAACGTGGTATCAAAAGAGGGTCAAACAGTTTAAAGCCGGTCGCAATTAAAACTGTTCTAATTTCGATATAATATTCAACTGCCTTCTGAGTAAAATCAATACATTTTGTTGGACAGACCTTTTCACAAGCGCCGCAAAGTGTACAGTTTTCTATATCGATTGCTGCAATTCTTGGGCTTGCTATACTAAATGGAATAAATGCAGCTTTACGTCCCACCAGGTCAAATTGGTACTGATCATTGACGATTACAGGACATGCCTGCTCACATAGCTGGCAACCAGTACAATCTTCAGCAATTACATAGCGGGGATTTCTGATCAACTGAGCATCAAAACTTTTTTCACCGGTTTTAACTATCTTTTTAACTTCACTTTCTGTAAATATTGTAATTCCTTTATGCCGGGATATTTCCGATACTTTTGGTGTAGTTATGCATGCAGAGCAGTCTAAAGTAGGAAATACCTTGCTCAGCAAGATCATTTTACCGCCAATTGAAAGATCTTTTTCAACAATTAATACTTTAAAGCCATTATTAGCTAAGTTTAAAGCAGCTTCACCACCGGCAATTCCCCCACCGATAACAAGTGCATCATAAGAGGCATTTTTTATTTTCCCAGGCATAATTAATTGTTTGAATTCTTTAGTAAATATTCATTGAAGCTTTTCATCTGTTTCACAAAAGATTCACTGCAAACCGAGCAAATTGCAGCCATTCGTAATCTGGCAGGCTCAATATTCTTTGCTTTCATTAATTCATGAGTTCGGCCAATAATCTTGCCTGTTTTTTCTGTACATGATTCTCCATATGGGCAATCGCTCCCGTCTGCAGCAATAAATACTCCGTCAAATCCTTGCTTAAAAGCGTGTAAAATCCATTTTGATTTTACACCACTTGAACAAGGAATTGAAATTGTATAGACAGTTGGTGGGTAATGCAGTTTTAATAATCCAGCCATATCAATAGCCGGATCTGAAATTTTTTCAGTAGAGAATACCAGGATTTTTGCACTTTTTACATTTATGCCTGCCATAAATACGATTTATTTTTTCTTCATAAAAACCCTGAAATACCCGTTTTCCTCAATTGTTCCCAGATATTCATGGCCTTGTTTTGCACACCATTTTGGAAGATCAGTTTTGGTCCCTTCGTCGGCAGATAATACTTCCATAATATCACCACCCTTAATTGTACCAACTGCTTTTTTTGCTTCTAACAATGGCCCTGGACAAGCGGTACCGCGTGCATCAACTATTTTTGCTGCTTTCAGGTTTTTTAATTCTTCAAGAGTCATATTGCGATTATATTTAATTATAATTAATTTGATAAATTTTAAAATAGATGCTGTCATCTTCCTTAAATAAACAGGTTTACGTCAGCTTCTTGTGTAGCAGTTATATATGCTCCAATACCGCAAATATCATCAGCTATATCAATGAAGTCGTCAAGTTTTTCTCCGCCCCAAATCTTTCCGGCAAGACCGCAAATATAAATTTTAACCTCTGAAATTGTTTTGCATTCTTTGAAAAACTCTACCCATGTCTTTACTTTCAGGGTTTTCAGTGATTGTAAAAATTCAGCTTTCAATTCGGGGTTCTCTGCCATCTGGAGTTTGTCCGGATTGTCACCGATATCTTTTCTGAATGCCCTGGCNCCNTGTAACAAGACNTATATATCTACTTTCATGTCATCAGCTACTGCACCACTGAGTATTACACCTGCAGCTGTCAGTTTATCAACGCTTCCAGAGAATAGCCCTATACACATTTTTTTCTTTTCCATAGCGATTATTTTTTGATTGTTAATTATTTCACAAATGTATTCAGGACTTTATCCAGAAAGGTTAAATATTATGTGAATCTGGTTAAAATGTTTTGTGATATAGGTCACGTTTTTTAGCTTTACAGCATGAATCACGATTGTAAAGTATGTGCTATTAAATCCAAAGCAGCATCGAAATTGAGTGCTGAAGAAATTGAAAAGCTATCATTTAGTTGTGCTTTGGTCAAATTTCGAAAAGGTGATTCTTTAATAAGACAGGGAACTTTTTCAACTAATGTAGCCTATTTGAGAAGCGGACTGGCTAAAATACATATTGCAGGACCCTATCATGAGCAAATTGTCCGAATTGTAAAAGCTCCGAGCTATCTGGGCTTACCAACTACTTTTGGTGATAAGATAAATCAATACTCTGTAACAGTTATTGAAGCAGCTGAAGTCTGTTTTATTGATATTAATGCATTTCGCTATTTACTAAATGTCAATAATGATTTCTCCTATGAAATTCTATTGGAAATATGCAGGAACGAATTGGAAGTATTTCTAAGATGTGCTAACAGGACTCAAAAGCAGATCAGAGGGAAGATAGCTGACGTTCTGATTGAGTTATCTGAACGTATTTATAACTCCGACATTTTTAAAATACCTTTAACTCAGGAAGATTTAGGAAATCTGGTTGATTCAAGCAGAGAAAGTGTTAGTAGGGTGTTGACTGAGTTTGAGAAGGATGGGATAATCAGACTTTCAGGAAAAAAAGTTGAGATAATTAATAAAAAATCCTTATTACTGATTAGCGCTAACGGATGATTTGTCGTCTGATTTAAATACTATCAACGTATGATGATTTAGCTTTCTGTCTTTTATAAGCAATGGCGTAACGGGCGCTTTTGACCTGGCATTGAAAATCATATCATGTCCAAGGCAAAGTCCCATCATAATATTAAGTTCAGTTCCCTTTTCTTCGAGATATTTAGCCTGACCTGCCGGATTGCATGATATTCCCTTATACCCTGGAACCAGTTCATTAAAAGGTACTTTCCCAAATTTACAGTGGACTTTTTCAACACTGAAACCTGCATCTGTAAGAATCCCTTCAAGCTGATTTGCTTCTTTTATAAAAGTTGTGCAATTGGCAATGCCTATTTTACTGATTTTCGACTCTTTTGCATACGCTATAATCTCATCTATCCTGTCAATTCGGGGGTCCAGGGAGTCTTCAGCCTGTTTTAATATTTGTATGTCTTTTTCGCTGTAAAGTGCGCTGAAATTGTTGGTTTTCGTCATTTTCTGCAGATTTTATGCAAAGGTAGGGCAACTCACTTCAACTATACAGAATTACTATTAACTGATTCCAATGTATTAATTGAAATGCATCAACTTTTTTATTGTCCTTTGTGAAAAAGTTTTGATGTATTTACCCTTTACGGCTTATTTCATCAAGGGAATCATATTTAATTACTTTGATATCCTTCTCATGAAGTTCTATTAAGCCGTCTTTTTCAAACGATTTGAGAATTTTGACTGTGCTTTCCGTGGAAATTCCCGCAAAGTCGGCAATATCTTTTCTGGAAAGCAGCTGAAAGATCTCCGGCTTGCTCTCTTTGATGTTATCAATGTACAATAATGTTCCTGCCAGCCTTCCGTTCATTTGTTTATGTATGAGGCTGTTTATGGTTCCGAGAAGATTTGTATTCTGTTCGCAATATCTTTTAATAATCAGAAACCCGAATTTTCCGTTCTCCTTTGCCACTTTTGCGATTGCTTCCCTTTCAATCAGAAATACCTGGCAATCAGTTATGGCGACAGATGAATATGTAAAGATATTTCCTGAAAACACCGATGAGAGACCAACAAATTCCCCCGGCTTAATAATTCTGAGATTAAAGTTTCTTGTTCCATCTCCCTCAAGGTATTGCTTCGCATAACCGCTGATTATGAATAAGACGTATGATGCGAATGCTCCCTGCTTGGTAAGGTTGTCATCCTTCCGGAAAAGCACTTGGGTTTTACTTGCTCTCACTATTTCAGCCTCTTCAGGCATAAGCGTCTGAAAACATGGCGCCTGTATATCGCAGATAAAGGCACTGTCAGTTTCAAGTATAGTTTTCATCTCTTTTTGTTTCGGTAAAAAGGCCAAAGTTAATTTAAATCAATAATAAAGTTGTCAATATTCAAGATGTTAGTTGTTACCATGAAGCGACTGTTTCTTTATTCATCAGAAAATGCAAACTACTTTTGTAACGTAAATTTAAATATTAAAAGTTATGTTATACACAAATTTAAAACACCTCGAATCTGCAGCTGATCATAAAAGAGCAATCAGCGAAAATGAAAATGTAATGGTTATATGTGGCCGTATGGGACCAATGTGTATTCCTGTATATGGTATAGCCGAAGAACTTGAAGAGGAATATAAGCATGTAAAATTTTACGATATGGAGTTCGACAATCCTGAATCGTATGTTATAAGAAGTATTCCTGAAGTTCGTGGTTTTATGGGAATCCCATTTACAATTTATTATAAGAACGGAAATGTTGTGAAAGCCACTTCAAGCATTCAGTCCAGGGATCAGGTAATTGCAATTTTAAACAAAGAATTTTCAGCAGCTGTAACAGCTTAAGTATATGGAAGCAAATAACCATTATGATGCTATAGTCTTAGGTGCAGGACCTGCCGGTCTTACGGCTGGTATTTACCTGTCACGGGCAAAGCTGAAAACTCTGATCTTAGATGAAGGGACTATTGGTGGTCAGATGGTATTGACCCATGAAATAGCAAATTATCCCGGAGTCGAAAGTATCAGTGGCTACCAGCTTGCCAATATTATGAAAAAGCAGGCTAAGAACTTCGGTTGTGTTATCAAATCTAATATTTCTGTTCAGCAAATCGAACTCGAAGGCGAAGTAAAGAGCATCTCACTTTCAGATGGTAATACTTTTACTTCCAATAGTATCATTCTTACTCCCGGCGGGAGGCCACGAACATTAGGTGTGCCCGGCGAAGATAATTTCAAAGGGAAAGGAATCTCATACTGCGCCACCTGTGACGGAGATTTCTTTACTGATAAGGAAATTGTCGTAGTCGGAGGTGGGAATTCAGCGCTTGAGGAAGCTGTTTCTCTTACCAAATATGCCAGCAAGGTGACCATAGTACATCAGTTCGATAAGTTTCAGGCATTCGAACATGCCATTGAGGAGGCAGGGAATAATCCCAAAATAGATTTCATAATGGAATCTGCAATTATGGCATTTCATGGAAACGAAAATCTTGAGAGTGCTGATATTAAAAATCTGAGGTCAGGGGAAACAAAGAATTTCAAAATCGATGGAACATTTATTTTTATCGGATATATTCCTAATACAGGATTTTTAACAGATAAAGTTGAATTGAATAAATGGGGCGAGATTGTAGTAAAAAGTGATATGTCGACCAACATTGAAGGAATATATGCTGCAGGTGATAGCACAGCAAAACGATACAGGCAGGTAACTACTGCAGTTGGTGATGGAACCATAGCAGCTTTGGCTGCATCGAATTATTTAAATGAATTGAAATTAAAGCAAAAACAATTAATAACAGTCTGATATGCAAACTACTTTAATAATAACAATGTCTGTAATAGTAATTCTTGTTTCACTTTATTTTATTGCCCGTGCAAGAATGAAAAATATTCCAGTTGTTGCCGATAGTGACAGGATACTAACATTGACTGATAAGAATTTTCAGCATCAGACAAAAAACAGGTTGGTGCTTGTCGATTTTTGGGCAGCATGGTGTGCCCCCTGCAGAATGATGGCTCCGGTACTGAATGATGTCTCGTCCGAACTTCCTGATAATTCATTTGTAGGTAAAGTAGATATTGAACTATACCAGTCTCTTGCACAAAAGTTTCAGGTAAGGAATATCCCTACTTTAGTTCTACTTAAGAATGGCAAAGAAATAAACCGGTTTGTAGGGGTGAAATCAAAGGAATATCTCATTGAACAGATTCAAAAAACTTATTAATTTTGAAATGAATAAAATCATAAAAGTCATCATAAGCAAGCGATTTATAATATTGTCAGTACTGGGTGTTACTCTTTTTCTTGCCATTTCCCAATTTCAAATATCACTATGGTATATATTACTGGCAGGGATTATTCTTGGGGTTGTATTCGGAAAGGTTTTCTGCCGATGGATTTGTCCTATGGGCCTTATAATGGAACTTATGATGAGTATGAGTCCCGACGGGAAATTCCGTCAGATGTATCAATATCATAAGATTGGTTGTCCNATAGCNTGGATNTCNGGNTGGCTGAATCGAATTTCGGTATTTAAGATTCAATTGAATGCTGAAAGCTGTAAAAATTGCGGTATCTGCGATGCTAAGTGTTATATTGTAGCAATGGAGCCGGCAAAATTCAGCCTTTATAAAGCTTCAAAA
>JGI24132J36420_10000565_pt1 | contig 18054 bp, 13 predicted proteins | sample BarGraNGADG00212_3_FD_36420 | JGI IMG/M metagenome (IMG submission 36420) | reverse complement strand
CTGGCGGAAGAGCACGACGCCCGCGCCCGGGCCAAGATGATGCGCGCCCGCGCGATCAACGGCTTCGGCATGGTTCTGACGTTCACGGTGCTCATCGTCGTTCTCATCACGAAGTTCGTCCACGGCGCGTGGATCGCGATCCTCGCCATGGTTGTGATCTTCACGATCATGCGCAGCATCCGTCAGCACTACGACTCGGTGCGCGAAGAGCTCGCCCTCGGCACCGAGCGGGAAGCGGCCCGCGCACTGCCGAGCCGGGTGCATGCCATCGTGCTCATCTCGCGGCTGCACAAGCCGACGATGCGGGCCATCGCCTACGCCCGAGCGGCCCGATCGTCCGTCCTCGAGGCGGTCACCGTCGGTGTCGATCCCGACGAGGTCGACGCGCTCCGGGCCGAGTGGAACGCTCTCGACCTGCCGGTGGCGCTCAAGGTGCTCGACTCGCCGTACCGGGAGATCACCCGGCCGATCCTCGACTACGTCCGCTCGATCCGCCGCGAGAGTCCCCGCGACCTCGTCGTGGTGTACATCCCCGAGTACGTCGTCGGGCACTGGTGGGAGCAGATCTTGCACAACCAGAGTGCCTTGCGCCTCAAGAGCCGGCTGCTGTTCACCCCGGGCGTGGTCGTCGCGTCGGTTCCGTGGCAGCTGCGCTCGTCGGAGCTCGCGGTGCGCGCAGCAGCTGAGTTGCCGGGCTCTGACGTGGAAACGGCGGCGCTCGATCCGGGTCCGGATGTCGGCTGAGCGCGACCACGACCCCGACCGCGCGCCCGAGCGCGACAACGGGCCGCTCGTCGCTCTCGAGGTCGGCGCCGTCGCGCACGGCGGGCACTGCGTGGCGCGGCATGAAGGTCGCGTGGTGTTCGTCCGGCACGCGCTGCCCGGCGAGCGGGTCGTCGCGAGACTGACCGATGCCGTTCCGGACGCGCCGTTCTGGCGCGCCGACGCCGTCGAGATCGAGCAGGCATCGCCGGACCGGGTCCCGTCCGCCTGGCCCGCAGCCGGTCCCGGTGGCGTGGGCGGCGGCGAGCTCGCGCATGTCTCGCTGGACGGCCAGCACCGCTGGAAGGCCGCCGTGGTGGCCGAGCAGCTGAGTCGTCTCGCGCGGATCGATCTCGACGTGGTCGTCGAGGCGGCACCGGGCGACGCGGAGCGTCGCGGGCTCGGCTGGCGGACGCGGATCGAGCTGATGACAGACCGGCACGGCCGGGCGGGCATGACCCGCCACCGCAGCCACGAGGTCGTCCCGCTCGAGTCGATGCCGCTCGCGACGGAGGCGATCGCGGAGCTGGGCCTGTTCGACCACAACTGGCCGGCGGACGCGCGCATCTCGGTCGCCGCGCCTGCGGGCGGCGACCGGCCGGTCATCGTCGTCGGCGGGGTGCCCTGGGGGAGCCGTGGCCCGGACACGCGCGCGAATGCACGGTCGTCGGTCCGCGAGGAGGTCGACGCCGCAGGTGAGTCCTACCGGTACCGGGTCGCAGCGGACGGGTTCTGGCAGGTTCACCGCGCTGCTCCTTCCTTGCTCGTCGAAGCCGTGCTCGCTGCGCTCGGCGACCTCGACGGTGCGCGGGTGCTGGACCTGTACTCCGGCTCTGGCCTCTTCACGCTTCCGCTCGCCCGCGCGGTGGGGCGTCAAGGTGCGGTGATCGCGATCGAGGGCGATCCGCGGGCGGTCCGCGACGCGCGCCGGAACGTGCACGAGAGCCGGCAGGTGGAGCTTCAGCAAGGACCGGTCGAACGGGTGCTGGCCGCTGAGTCGTACGGGCAGGTCGACGCGGTCGTGCTCGACCCGCCACGGGTGGGCGCCGGACGACGTGTCATCACCGCGATCGCGGAGCGGTCGCCCGAGCGGGTGGTCTACGTCGGATGCGACCCCGCGGCGCTCGCCCGCGACATCGCTTATCTCGCGGAGCGCGGGTACGGGCTCGAGGATCTTTGCGCGCTCGACCTGTTCCCGATGACCCACCACGTCGAGTGCGTGGCCGTCTTCTCCCGAGCGCGGGGGACGGGTTAGAATGTATCTTGATATCGAGATAAATCGGGGGAGAATGGTGTGAGCGCGGTGGACACGTTCGGTTCGAAGAGCATCCTGAAGGTCGCGGGGGAGACCTACCAGATCCACCGTCTGTCGGCGGTGCCCGGGCTCGCCCGGCTGCCGTTCAGCCTGAAGGTGCTCGCCGAGAACCTGCTGCGCACGGAGGACGGCGCCAACATCACGGCGCACCACGTGCGGGCCCTGGCGAACTGGGACCCGAGCGCGCAGCCGAGCACGGAGATCCAGTTCACTCCGGCGCGAGTGGTCATGCAGGACTTCACCGGCGTGCCGTGCGTGGTGGATCTCGCGACCATGCGCGAGGCCGTCGCCGAGCTCGGCGGGAACCCGAGCCAGATCAACCCCTTGGCGCCGGCCGAGCTCGTGATCGACCACTCCGTCGTGGTCGACGTGTTCGGCCGCCCGGACGCCTTCGAACGCAACGTAGAGCTCGAGTACGAGCGGAACCGCGAGCGCTACCAGTTCCTCCGCTGGGGCCAGACGGCCTTCGACAACTTCAAGGTCGTCCCGCCGGGGACCGGGATCGTGCACCAGGTCAACATCGAGTACCTGAGTCGCTGCGTGATGACGCGTGCGGTCGACGGCGTCGTGCGTGCGTACCCCGACACCTGCGTCGGCACCGACTCCCACACCACGATGGTCAACGGCCTCGGGGTACTCGGTTGGGGCGTCGGAGGCATCGAGGCCGAGGCCGCGATGCTCGGTCAGCCCGTCTCGATGCTCATCCCGCGAGTCGTCGGTTTCAAGCTCTCCGGCACCATTCCCGCCGGGGCGACGGCGACCGACGTCGTGCTCACCATCACCCAGATGCTGCGGCAGCACGGCGTGGTCGGGAAGTTCGTCGAGTTCTACGGCGCTGGCGTGGCGGCGTGCGCTCGCCAACCGCGCCACGATCGGCAACATGAGCCCCGAGTTCGGGTCCACCTGCGCGATCTTCCCGATCGACGACGTGACGATCGACTACCTGCGCCTCACCGGCCGCAGCGAGGACCAGCTGGCGCTGGTAGAGGCGTACGCCAAGGAGCAAGGACTGTGGCACGACCCGAATGCCCACGGGTACGTCGAGCCGATGTTCTCCGAGTACCTCGAGCTCGACCTGAGCACGGTGGTGCCGTCGATCGCCGGCCCGAAGCGCCCGCAGGACCGGATCGAGCTGAGTGCGGCCAAGGCGGCCTTCGCCCATGACCTGCCGGTCTACGTCCCGGCGGCCGCCGACGCCGTCGGCGAGGCCGGTCTGGAGTCCTTCCCGGCCTCGGACGCGCCGTCGATCTCGGCTCCCGTGCGTCGCACCGTGCCGGTGATCGCGGCTGACGGAACGCGCTACGACCTGTTCCACGGCGCGGTCGTGATCGCCTCGATCACGTCCTGCACGAACACCTCGAACCCCAGCGTGATGCTGGCCGCGGCGTTGCTCGCCAAGAACGCCGTCGCACGCGGCCTCCAGGTCAAGCCCTGGGTGAAGACCTCGCTGGCGCCTGGCTCGAAGGTCGTCACCGACTACTACCAGAAGGCCGGTCTCTGGCCGTACCTGGAGAAGCTCGGCTTCCACCTGGTCGGCTATGGCTGCACCACCTGCATCGGGAACTCCGGCCCGTTGCGGGAGGAGGTGTCCGCGGCGGTCAACGAGCACGACCTCGCGGTCGTCTCGGTGCTGTCCGGCAACCGGAACTTCGAGGGCCGGATCAACCCGGACGTGAAGATGAACTACCTCGCCTCACCGCCGCTCGTGATCGCGTACGCGCTGGCAGGGACGATGGACTTCGACTTCGTCACCGAACCGCTCGGGTACACCGACGACGGTCGGCCGGTCTTCCTCGAGGACATCTGGCCGACGCCNCAAGACATCCAGAACACGATGGACACGGCGATCACGCGGGAGATGTTCACCACGGACTACGCCGACGTGTTCACCGGCGACGAGCGCTGGCGGTCGCTGCCCACGCCCCTGGGCGAGACCTTCGAGTGGGACGAGTCCTCGACGTATGTGCGCAAGCCCCCGTACTTCGACGGCATGACGATGACGCCCGAGCCGGTCGCGGATATCGTCGGCGCCCGCGTGCTGGCCAAGCTCGGTGACTCGGTGACGACCGACCACATCAGCCCGGCCGGCTCGATCAGGCCGGACAGCCCGGCCGGCAGCTACCTCGCCGAGCACGGCGTGGACCGTAAGGACTTCAACTCCTACGGATCCCGGCGCGGCAACCACGAGGTGATGATCCGCGGCACGTTCGCGAACATCCGGCTGCGCAACCAGCTGCTCGACGGGATCGAGGGCGGCTACACGCTCAACCACCTCAGCGGCGAGCAGGCCACCATCTACGACGCCGCGCAGGCGTACGCCGCCGCCGGTGTCCCGCTCGTCATCCTGGCGGGCAAGGAGTACGGCTCCGGGTCGAGCCGCGACTGGGCCGCGAAGGGAACCCGACTGCTCGGCGTGCGCGCCGTGATCGCGGAGAGCTTCGAGCGGATCCACCGCTCGAACCTGATCGGGATGGGTGTGCTGCCGCTGCAGCTCCCGGCCGGCGAGACCGCCGGTTCGCTCGGGCTCGACGGCACCGAGACGGTGTCGATCTCCGGGCTGACCACGCTCAACGACGGGGTCACGCCGGCGACCGTTCCGGTGCGGGCCGAGCGGGCCGATGGCGCGGTGATCGAGTTCGACGCGATCATCCGGATCGACACGCCCGGCGAGGCCGACTACTACCGCAACGGCGGCATCCTGCAGTACGTGCTGCGCTCGCTCGTCACCGCCTGAGGAGGCGGCAGCCGGGCCTCGACCGCCGCACCCAAGAGCCGCCGCGCGGCGCCGAGCCAGGCCCCTCCCAGGGCACGTGCTGAAGAGTCAGGATGCGTCCCGGCTTCGGAGCGGGCCTGGCCTCCTCTCGTCCAGGCGGTCGTGTCACGCGGCGATCGTGGCGCCCGTGGCCCGACGGCAGTGATCGATCGCACGCGGCGTAGCGAGCCGGCCGCTCGAGCGCAGGACCGGTCCCGAACGCGGCTCTCCGTGACGTCGGCGGATCGAATCCGGCCTACAGTGGGGCTCCTGAGCAAGCGGCCGGGGCCGCACCGGCGCGCCACCGAGCGGAGAACATATGGGAGTCCTGGGCCAGATCCGAGGGCCGGCCGACCTACGTCGGCTCGGTCCCCGTGCGCTGACCCAGCTCTCGAAGGAGATTCGCGAGTTCCTGGTCCAGTCGGTCTCGCGCACCGGCGGCCACCTCGGGCCGAACCTCGGCGTCGTCGAGCTGACGATCGCCCTGCACCGCGTGTTCGAGTCGCCGAAGGACCGGATCATCTTCGACACCGGGCACCAGGCCTACGTGCACAAGCTCCTCACCGGGCGGCAGGACTTCTCGCAGCTCCGCCAGCGCGGCGGGCTCTCCGGCTACCCGAACCGCCAGGAGTCCGAGCACGACATCGTGGAGAACTCGCACGCGTCCACCTCGCTGTCCTGGGCGGACGGCATCGCCAAGGCGTACGCCTTGCGCGGATTGACCGACCGGCACGTCGTCGCGGTGATCGGCGACGGCGCACTGACCGGGGGAATGGCCTGGGAGGCGCTCAACAACATCGCCGACGGCCACGACCGCCGGCTCATCATCGTGGTCAACGACAACGGCCGCTCCTACGCCCCGACCATCGGCGGTCTGGCCCGGCACCTGGACTCGCTGCGCGTCGCCCCCGGTTACGAGCACGTGCTGTCCTGGGGCAAGCGGACGCTGAAGAGCACCGGCCCGCCCGGGCGGCTCGCCTACGAGGCGCTGCACGGCCTGAAGAAGGGCATCAAGGACGTCGTCGCGCCGCAGGGCATGTTCGAGGACCTCGGCATCAAGTACCTCGGACCGGTCGACGGGCACGATGTCGACGCCGTCGAGCGGGTGCTCCGCGTCGCCAAGTACTTCGACGGCCCGGTGATCGTGCACGTGATCACCGAGAAGGGGCGCGGCTACGTCCCGGCGGAGACCCACGACGTCGACCGGTTCCACGCCGTCGGCCGGATCCACCCCGAGACAGGGCTGCCCGTCTCGCCCGCACGGTTCGGCTGGACCTCCGTCTTCGCCGACGAGATGGTCAAGATCGGTCGCCGGCGCCCCGACATCGTCGCCGTCACCGCCGCGATGCTCGAGCCGGTCGGCCTCGCGCCGTTCGCGACCGAGTTCCCGAGCAGGATCTTCGACGTCGGCATCGCTGAGCAGCACGCCGCGACCTCGGCCGCCGGGATGGCCTTCGCGGGCCTGCACCCGGTGGTCGCGGTGTACGCGACATTCCTCAACCGCGCGTTCGACCAGGTGCTGCTCGACGTCGCGCTGCACCGGGCCGGGGTCACCTTCGTCCTCGACCGGGCCGGCATCACCGGGGACGACGGGCCGAGCCACCACGGCATCTGGGACCTGGCGCTGCTGCGCATGGTCCCCGGGCTCAAGCTGGCGGCGCCGCGCGACGAGGACACCCTGCGCAGCGCGCTGCGGGCCGCCGTCGAGATCGACGACGCGCCGACGGTGGTGCGCTACCCCAAGGGGCCGCTGCCGAAGCCCGTGCCGGCGATCGATGCGGTCGAGGGCGTGGACGTCCTGGCCCGGCACGGCGGGGGCAAGGGTCCGGACGTGCTGGTCGTCGGGATGGGCGCGCTCGTCCCACTGGCCCTCGAGGTCGGCACGGAGCTGGCCGCGCACGGCGCCCGCGCGACGGTCGTCGACCCGCGCTGGGTACTTCCGGTCGAACCGGCGCTGCTCAAGCTCGTCGGCGAGCACACCGTCACGGTGACCCTCGAGGACGGCCTGGTCGACGGCGGGATCGGCGCGCTCGTCGCGCAGCGTGCCCTCGAGCAGGGACTTCGTTCAGCGGTGCATGCCGTCGGCGTGCCGCTGCGCTTCATCGAGCACTCGAGCCGCGCGGAGATCTTCGAAGATCTCGGCTTCCGGGCGTCCGACATCGCCCGTGACGTGCTGGCACTCATGGCCCGTCGGGAGACCGGCTCGGACTAGTGCGCGTCGCCCGAAAATGGGTGTGACCTGCGTCTCAGGTCGAAGGTCCCATGTATTTGTGCTGCCTGGCACCTAGCGTGAATGGCGTCGAAACAACGGCGTTGATCGCCCCACCAGGGCGAACTGAGGGAGTGCAGCACGATGGCCATTACCACCGTAGAGACCAGCAACACTGGGCCTGGACCCGAGGTAGGCCCGCAGGGCGCGTGGCGCACGTTCACCACCGGACCCTGGCAGGACGGCGTCGACGTCCGCGACTTCATCCAGCGGAACTACGAGCCCTTCCTGGATGACGCTTCCTTCCTCGCCGGCCCGACGACGCGCACCACCGCGATGTGGAGCAAGATCTCGGAGATGTTCCCCGCCGAGCGCGAGCGTGGCGTCTACGACATCGACACGACCACCCCGTCGACCATCACGGCACACGCGCCCGGCTACATCGACCAGGAGCACGAGCTCATCGTCGGTCTGCAGACCGACGCCCCGCTGAAGCGCGCGATCATGCCCTACGGCGGCTGGCGGATGGTGACGAAGGCGCTCGCGACCTACGGCTACCCGGTCGACGCGGGCCTGGAGAAGGTCTTCACCGAGTACCGCAAGACGCACAACGAGGGCGTCTTCGAGGTCTACCCGCCGAACGTTCGCGCGGCGCGCAGCAGCCACATCGTGACCGGTCTGCCGGACGCCTACGGCCGCGGTCGGATCATCGGCGATTACCGGCGGGTCGCGCTGTACGGCGTCGACGCGCTGATCGAGACGAAGAAGCTCGAGCGCCTGGAAATGGACATGCAGCGCTCGACCGAGGACGTCATTCGCGACCGCGAGGAGAGCGCCGAGCAGGTCAAGGCGCTCCGCGAGCTCAAGCAGATGGCGGTCTCCTACGGCTTCGACATCTCCGCCCCGGCCCGGAACGCCCACGAGGCCGTGCAGTGGCTGTACTTCGCGTACCTCGGTGCGGTCAAGGAGCAGAACGGCGCGGCGATGTCTCTCGGCCGCACCTCGACGTTCCTCGACATCTACCTGCAGCGCGACATCGCGGAGGGCGTCCTCACCGAGGAGTCCGCGCAGGAGATCATCGACGACTTCGTGATCAAGCTGCGCATCGTCCGGTTCTTGCGCACCCCCGAGTACGACGCGCTGTTCTCCGGCGACCCGACCTGGGTGACGGAGTCGATCGGCGGCATGTCTGAGGACGGTCGCGCGCTCGTCACCCGGACGTCGTTCCGCTTCCTGCAGACCCTGTACAACCTGGGCCCCGCACCGGAGCCGAACCTGACCGTGCTGTGGAGTGAGCGGTTGCCGGAAGGCTTCAAACGGTTCTGCGCGCAGATCTCGATCGACACCTCCGCGATCCAGTACGAGTCCGACGAGCTCATCCGACCCGCTTGGGGCGACGACGCTGCGATCGCCTGCTGCGTCTCGGCCATGTCCGTCGGCAAGCAGATGCAGTTCTTCGGGGCTCGCGTCAACCTCGCGAAGGCGCTCCTGTACGCGATCAACGGCGGCCGCGACGAGATCAGCGGCAGGCAGGTCGCCCCGCTCGCCGCGCCGATCACGAGTGAGGTCTTGACGTACGCCGAGGTCCGCGCGGCCTACGACACGCTCCTCGACTGGCTCGCCGAGACCTACGTGGACGCGCTGAACTGCATCCACTACATGCACGACAAGTACGCGTACGAGCGGCTCGAGATGGCGCTGCACGACAAGGGGATCTTGCGCACCATGGCGTGCGGGGTCGCCGGTCTGAGCGTCGCAGTCGACTCGTTGTCCGCGATCAAGTACGCGACGGTGCGTCCGGTGCGCGACGAGACCGGACTGATCGTGGACTACGAGGTGGCGGGCGAGTACCCCACCTACGGCAACGACGACGACCGTGCGGACGACATCGCGGCCGAGCTGGTGCGGAGCTTCATGGAGAAGATCCGGCGCCAGCACACCTACCGCAACGCGCTGCACACGCAGTCGGTGCTGACGATCACCTCGAACGTGGTCTACGGCAAGCACACCGGCAACACGCCGGACGGCCGCCGCAGGGGTGAGCCGTTCGCCCCGGGTGCGAACCCGATGAACGGGCGCGACACGCACGGTCTGCTCGCCTCGGCACTGAGCGTGGCGAAGTTGCCGTACTCCGAGGCGATGGACGGCATCTCGCTCACCGCCACCGTCGTGCCCTCGGGTCTCGGTCGGGTCCGCGACGAGCAGCTGACGAACCTTGTCGGCCTGCTCGATGCGTACAACATGTCCGCGGGGTTCCACGTGAACATCAACGTGCTGAACCGCGACACCCTCGAGGACGCCATGGAGCATCCCGAGAACTACCCGCAGCTGACCATCCGTGTCTCCGGCTACGCCGTGAACTTCGTCCGGTTGACCCGCGAGCAGCAGCTTGACGTGCTCTCGCGGACCTTCCACGGCGGGATCTGATCGGCGCGACGGCCGCCCTCTGGCGACGGCAANCCCCACACCCCGACCGGGGTGGGGTCGCAGGGAAGGAGAAGCGATGAGCATCGACGTTCCGGTGCAGCGCCGCACGCAACTGACCGACGCGAACGAGGACCTGTGCGCGACCGCACTGGCGAGCCCGGGAGACACCGGCGCGGTGCACTCGTGGGAGCTCGTGACGTCCGTCGACGGTCCGGGGACGCGGCTCACGCTCTTCCTCAACGGATGCCCGCTCCGCTGCCAGTACTGCCAGAACCCCGACACCTGGCGGATGCGCGACGGCGTGACGCATACCGTCGCCGAGGTGATGGCGCGGATCCGTCGCTACGTCCCGGTGCTCAAGGCGACCGGCGGTGGGGTCACGATCTCCGGTGGCGAGCCGCTGCTCCAGTCGGCGTTCGTCGCTCGGATCCTTCGCGCCTGCCGCGAGCTCGAGCTGCACACCGCCCTCGACACGTCCGGGTACCTCGGTGCCCGCGCGAGCGACGAGATGCTGCGGGACGTGAATCTGGTGCTCCTCGACGTGAAGTCGGGACTGCCCGAGACCTACCGCGAGGTCACCGGTCGCGAGCTCGGTCCGACCCTCGAGTTCGGCCGCAGGTTGTCCGACCTGGGCGTGCCGATCTGGGTCCGTTTCGTCCTCGTGCCGGGCCTGACCGACGCCGAGGAGAACGTCGCGGCGGTCGCCTGCTACGTCGAGGGCCTTGCCACGGTCGAGCGGGTCGAGGTGCTCCCGTTCCACCAGATGGGGCGCGAGAAGTGGCGGCGGATGGGTGAGCCGTACCGGCTCGAGGCCACCGCGCCGCCCACACCTGAACTCATCTCCCGGGTCTGCGACCAGTTCGCGGCGCACGGCCTCAAGGTCTTCTAAGCCTGATCCGTCCCGGCGAGCCGACCGGTTCGCGCGGTGCTTCAGACCGCCGCAGCCGGCGGGGCCGCAAACGCGGTCGCCAGCGGTGCTGAGACAAGATCGATCTGCCAACCGCGCGCGCCGCCGTCGTGCAGGCGTTCCTCGAGGGAAGCGGCGTCCAGTCGCGCCGGCGGCGACCAGCAGAGTCGTCGGAGCAGGTCCGGCTGGAGCAGGTTCTCGGCCGGTAGGTGATGCTGTTCGGCCAGCGCGACGACGCAGGCGCGCGCCGCCGAGAGCCGTTGCGCGGCAGCGGGGTCCCGCTCGGGCCAGCTGCGTGGCGGCGGAGGAGCATCGGTCTGGGGGCCTCGGCGCGACGGCAGGGCCGACTCCGGCAGGCTGAGCGCCCGGTCGATCGCGACCTGCCACTCCGGAGCACGCCGACGCTGACCCTTCCCGGCAAAGGCAGGAAGTTGCGTCAGGTCCGCGACGCTCCGTGGCAGCGCCTGCGCGGCGGCGAGGATCGCGGCGTCGGGCAGGACCCGGCCCGGCGAGATGTCCCGCCGAGCCGCGTTCTCCTCACGGACGGTCCAGAGCTCGCGCACGACCGCGAGCGCCCTCGGATCGCGGAGCACATGCATCCCCGACGTGCGCCGCCACGGGTCGACGCGCGGCGCGGGCGGTTCCGCCAGCCGAACAGCCTCGAACTCCTGACGCGCCCACTCACTCTTGCCTGCCTGGTCAAGACGCCGACCCAGCTCGGCCCGCAACTCGATGAGAACCTCGACATCGAGCGCCGCATAGCGGAGCCATTCGGGCTTGAGCGGGCGGGTCGACCAGTCCACCGCCGAGTGCTCTTTCGCCAAGCCGAGCCCGAGGAGCTCGGCCACCACGGCCGCGAGCCCGACCCGGTCCAACCCGAGCAGCCGGGCGGCGAGCTCGGTGTCGAAGACCGCCGAGGCGGTCATGCCAAGGGGAATCAGACCGGGAAGGTCCTGAGACGCCGCGTGCAGGATCCACTCGACGCCGTCGAGCGCCGCGGAGAGCGAGCTGAGGTCGGGCAACGGGATCGGGTCGATCAGCGCCGTCCCGGCGCCCTCGCGCCGCAGCTGGACGAGGTAGGTGCGCTGCCCATAGCGGTAGCCCGAGGCGCGTTCAGCATCGATGGCCACGGGTCCGGAACCGGCGCGGAACGCGGCGACGCACGCCGCAAGGGCCTCGCTCGTCTCGATGACGGGCGGTACGCCGTCCGCGGGCTCGAGGAGCGGGACGACAACGGGCGTCTGCTGGTCCGGACCCGGTTCTGGCGTCAACCCTGCGTTCGGGAGTTGTGGTGCGGTGCCGGACACGGCTCTCACCGTACGCGGCTATCTGCGCAGCGCGGGGACCGAATCGCTGGAGACAGCGTCGGACTAGACGAGCAGCCGGGAGCGGATCGCGATCGCGACCAGCTCGGCTCGTTCCCCGGTGCCCATCTTGCGCGAGATCCGTGCCAGGTGACTCTTCACGGTCAGTGCCGACAGACCGAGGTGCTCGCCGATCTGCCGGTTCGTGCGACCGGCCGCGACGAGCTGCAGGACGCCGAGCTCCCGGCTCGTCAGCGCAACGTCGGCGACGCGCTGGTCCGAGTCTGACTCGGGCTCGTCATCGGGGACGACGAGGAAGAGCGGTCGACGGACCACGATCGGGACCATGTCGTCAGCGACCACTGCCCCGCGGACGCCGTGCCCGAGCAACCCGACCAGCTCTCGCCGGCCGGCGCGCCTAGCCAGCACGATGACGCGGGTGCTGCCACGTCGGCGCAGGGCACGGCCGATCGTGGCACCGTCGCCATCCCGCAGCTCGTTCACGGCAATGCACATCTTGGCGGTACCTGGGGTGCCCGGCTGCAGCCGAGTCGCGAGGGCGCTGATGGGTGCCACCGTTCGTGTCGTCATCGGCTCGACCGTCACGACCTCTCCTTACCCCGCGCCGAATGTCCTCGCAGGAGTTATCGGCGCGTGGCGCGGGAACTTGAACCCGCAACGGCGAAGGTCGGCCCGAACAGCGCCTAGCGGCGCGGGCTGAGGGCCGTGACGCCCTCGGGCAACGGTGGCATCCCGGCGCTCGTGCACAACAGCGATGCCCACGCGCGGACATGCGGTCCCAGGTCGCTGCCCGCCGGCGTCCACGAGGCGCGGATCTCGACCTCGACCTCGTCCGGATGCCGCTGGAGCGAGCCGAAGCTCTGCGAAAGGACTCGAGTCACCGTCCCGCTGAGCGCCCGAGCCGAGGCACCCTCCTCGGCGAGCGAGTCGAGCAGCCAGGTCCAGGCGACCTCGGCGAGGAGCGGGTCGTTGCCCAGCTCGGCGTCGAGGTGCGCACGGACCAGGGTGACGAGTCGGAACGTCCCGTCCCACGCCTCCTGGCCGGCCGGATCGTACAGCGCGACGAACCGGCCAGTGGCGAGATCCTCGGGGCCATCGGCGTCGCCGCGGGAACCGCCCGGCCCGGCCGGAAGCTCTCCACTGAGCGCGACCGCGTAGGGGGCGATGCGGGACGGCGCCGGCACCTCGGCGAGACGTACCTCGGGCCGCACCCGATGGGCGCGGAGCGAATCCAGCGCTGCGCGGAACTCCGCCGGGACGTCGGCGTTGCCTTCTTGGCTCACGTCCGAAGCCTAGGTCCGGCCACCGACGGCTGCGGCGGCGGCGCGCGGAGCGCGGCCAACTCGCGGGCCCGACTACGCTGACCGGAGCACTGTGTCGAGAAGGGAACCCACCGAGGATGAGCGCTCGAGCGCAGATCGGCGTCACTGGTCTTGCCGTCATGGGACGCAACCTGGCGCGCAACTTCGCGCGCCACGGCTACACCGTGGCGGTGCACAACCGGAGCCCGGAGCGGACCCGTTCGCTGATCGCGGAGCACGGCGGCGAGGGCGATTTCGTCCCGACCGAGACGATGCCGGACTTCGTCGCGGCCCTGTCGCGACCGAGGACCGTCGTGATCATGGTCAAGGCGGGCGCTCCGACGGATGCGGTCATCGACGAGCTCACCAGCCTGCTCGAGCCGGGGGACATCGTCGTTGACGCCGGGAACTCGCACTTCGCGGACACCCGCCGTCGCGAGGCCGCGCTGCGCGAGAAGGGCCTGCACTTCGTCGGTAGCGGCGTCTCCGGTGGCGAGGAAGGGGCGCTGCTCGGGCCGAGCATCATGCCCGGCGGCCCGGCCGAGTCGTACGTCACGCTCGGACCGATCCTCGAGAACATCGCGGCGAAGGTCGATGGCGTCCCGTGCTGCGTGCACGTCGGTCCCGACGGCGCGGGCCACTTCGTGAAGATGGTGCACAACGGCATCGAGTACGCCGACATGCAGTTGATCGCCGAGGCCTACGACCTGCTGCGATCGGGTCTGGGTGCCTCGGCCGCGGAGATCGGCGACATCTTCGCCGAGTGGAACGCGGGCGACCTCGAGTCGTTCCTGATCGAGATCACCGCGGAGGTGCTGCACCACACGGACGCGGCGACCGGCCAGGCCTTCGTCGACATAGTGCTCGACCAGGCGGAGCAGAAGGGCACCGGCCGCTGGACGGTGCAGTCCGCGCTCGACCTGGGTGTGCCGGTGACCGGGATCGCCGAGGCCACCTTCGCTCGGGCGATCTCCGGCAGCGCAGCTCAACGGGCCGCGGCTCGCGGCGTCCTCACCGCCGAGGCCACCGCTCTCGAGATCACCGACCGTTCCGTGTTCGTCGAGGACGTGCGACGAGCCCTGTACGCGTCCAAGGTGGTCGCGTACGCGCAGGGCTTCGACCAGATCGCGGCCGCGAGCGAGACCTACGGCTGGAACATCGACCGTGGCGCCATGGCCACCATCTGGCGCGGCGGGTGCATCATCCGGGCGCGCTTCCTGGACCGGATCCGCGAGGCCTTCGACCGCGATGCCGCGCTGCCGACCTTGCTGGTCGACCCGTACTTCGCCGACGTCGTCGGCCAGGGTGTCGCCGCGTGGCGGCGGGTGGTCGCGGGTGCGGCTCGCTCCGGCATCGCGGCGCCGGCCTTCGGTTCCTCGCTGTCGTACTACGACGCACTGCGCGCCGAGCGGCTCCCGGCGGCGCTCATCCAGGCCCAGCGCGACTTCTTCGGCGCGCACACGTACCGGCGGACCGACCGCCCGGGCTCGTTCCACACCGAGTGGTCCGGCGGCCGGACCGAGTCGGAGGCCTGAGTGACGGAGCTGTTGCCGGTCGCCGTCGGCGGCGACATCGGNATATACGCGCTGCTCCGCGCGTTCCACGAGGAGTACGGCTGCCGGGCGGTCGTGCTGTCTGCGGTGGCGACGCGGGCGGTGCGCGACTCCTCGTTCATCGAGAACGTGGTCGAGCCAGGCATCGACGACGCCGAGACTCTCGTCCGCGGCCTCGAGCAGATCGCCGCGGCGCACCCGGGCGTGACCCGAGTGCTCCTGACTAACGCCGACTGGTACGTGGCGACGCTCGTCGCTCACCGCGTGCGGCTCGAGCAGCACTACCTGATGCCGCTGTGCAGCCCCGAGGTGCTCGAGCTGGTCTCGAACAAGGATGAGTTCGCGCGCGTCTGCGCGGAGCTGTCGATCCCGACCCCGCAGACGGTCGCGGTGCACCTCCCGGAGCTGGCGGCGGCGGACATCCCGCGCCTCGAGGTCGATCTTGCGTACCCGCTCGTGGCCAAGCCCTCGTCCAGTGCCGACTACCACTACCTGGACTTCCCGGGGAAGAAGAAGATCTACCACCTGGAGAGCCGCGCTGCGCTCGACGAGTTGCTCGGTGCACTTGTCCAAGCGGGCTACCGCGGCACGTTCCTGGTCCAGGAGTTCATCCCCGGCGACGAGACGCAGATGCGCTCGCTGACCGCGTACCGGGATACCCGCGGCATCGTCACCCTGCTCGCGACCGGGCGGGTCCTGCTCGAGGAGCACACGCCGGGCACGCTCGGAATCCCCGCGGCGATCCTGACCGAGCCGTACGAGGACGCGATGGACGCGGCGTCGGCATTCCTGGACGCCGTGGGCTACGTCGGCTTCGCCAATTTCGACTACAAGTGGGACGTGCGCCGCGAGCGGCACGCGTTCTTCGAGATGAACCCGCGGATCGGCCGGAACAACTACTACGTCACCGCGGCGGGCGCGAACCCGGCGCGGTTCGTGGTCGAGGACCTCGTGCACGGGAACGCGGTGGAGCCGGTGCGGGTGCGCGCCGAGATCCTCTACAGCGTCGTACCGTTCCGTTGGCTGCAGCGGTACATCCTGGATCCGGCCCTGCGCGCCCGGTTGCGGCGGGTCGTGCGGCGGGGCGGCCTCGTGCATCCGCTGCGGTATCGCGCCGAACGGTCGTGGCGGCGGCGCGCCTCGGTGTGGGCCGTGACGGCGAACTACGTCCGCAAGTACCGGCGCTACTACCCGCGGCCGACGGCGAGCGGGACCTAGGCCCGCGGCTGCCGGGTGGGTCCGGACCGACCCGGGCCGAAGGGCCTCAGTCCCGCAGCAGCCAGCGCCCGAGCAGCACGCCGTCGGCGTGCAGCAGGTGGGCTAGGCGAGCGGGCACCGCGGGGTCAAGGAAGCTCGGCGCCACGACTGTGCGCGGGGCGCCGCCGCCGATTACCAGCGGGCTCCAGGTCAGGCACCACTCGTCCACCAGACCCGCCGCGAAGAGCTGGCCGAGCAGTTTGGGACCGCCTTCGCTGAGCACCCGGGGGAGACCCCGGTCGGCGAGCGCGTCGAGCCCGGCGGCCAGGTCCAGGTCGCTGTCGCCGACGGCGATGACCCGGCCCGCACCCCACCGCGCGGTCAGCAACGTCTCGGCGGCGGAGCCGCGCGGCACCATCGCCAGCGTTTCGTGCTCGGTGTCGAGCAGGGTGTCAGGGATCGTTCCGGAGCGGGTCACCACGACGACAACCGGTGCTTCGGCTTGCCCTCGCGCAGCGCGGGCTGCCCGCAGCGCGGGCGCTACCCGGATCGACCGGTAGGTCTCCGCGCGCGCCGTGCAGGCCCCGACCAGCACGGCGTCGGCGGCGGCGCGGAGCACCCGGAAGACGCGCAGGTCCGCCGGGTTGTTGATCGAGCGCGAGCTCCCGTCCGGGCCGACTGCGGCACCGTCCAGGCTGCTGACCATGCCGGCGCGCAGGTACGCACGGCCCGGTCGGACCGGATGCTCGTACAGCGCGCCGAGGAGGGGTTCCGTCTCGTCGGGCGGGCAGACCGTTCCGGCCAGCTCCGAGGGAGCCAGCACGGTCAGCGTCGGCACGGGCGCGCGTGTCATGCCGTCAAGGCTCGCTCAACCCGCCGCTTCACGCGGGTCAGCATCGCGGACATGCCGCGGAGCCGGAGCGGGCTCACCGCGCGCGCGAGACCGAGCCGGTTCGGGACGTCATCGGGCACGGCGAGGACCTCCGCAGCGGTCAGGCCGTCGAGAGCCTCGTGCAGGATCCCGGCGAAGCCACGAGTGGTCGGCGCTTCCCGAGGTGCGGAGAAGAACACCCGCACGAGCGAGTCGGCGGTGGGCGCGTCGTCGGCCAGCTCCACCGCGAGGAACAGCGGGGACTGGCACTCCGGCACCAGTTCGAGCAGCTCCGGGTGGTCGGTGAAGCGTGCCGGCAGATCTGGCAGGTTCTCCGAGAACTCCAGCAGCAGCTCGAGGCGTTCGCGTTCGGTCAGCGCCGCGAAGTCCTCGACGATCGCGGAAAGCGTCGGGGTCAGGTCCGTCATGCCGCCTCGATCGAGCCCGGCGCCTCGCCCTGGACGATCGGGACACCGACCGAGCTGCCCCACTCGGTCCACGAACCGTCGTAGTTGCGGACCTTCGGGAGTCCCAGCAGGAAGCGCAGCACGAACCAGGTGTGGCTGGAGCGCTCGCCGATCCGGCAGTAGGCGATCGCCTCGCGGTCCGCGCTGAGGCCCGCGCCGGCCAGGTAGATCTCCTCGAGCTCGGCCCGCGGCTTGAACGTCCCGTCCGCCGCCGCGGCGCGCGCCCACGGCACGGACGCCGCGGTCGGGATGTGGCCGCCGTCGAGCAGGCGAACGTCCGGGTGACCGAACAGCGTAAAGACCCACAACGCGTAGGCGGCCCACCAGTTCGACTTGTCGCCGTAGATGACGACGGTCGTCTCACGGGCGATGCCCTTCGCGCCACACAGTGCGGCGAAACCGGCGCCGTCGACATAGTCGCGGACCACCGGGTCGTTCAACTCGGTCTGCCAGTCGATGTGCACTGCGCCCGGGATGTGGCCGGTGGCGTACACCAGGATGTCCTCGTCGGACTCGACGACGACCAGGCCCTCACGCCCCAGGTTCGCGGCCAGCCACTCGGTGGTGACGAGGCGCTCGGGGTGTGTGTACTGCGCCAGACGCGGGTTCGGATCCACCGGCAGTGCCATTGCTGAGAGCCCTCCGTCGTGGTTCACCTGCCTTCAGGCTAACTGGGCACCACCTAGGCCGGCGCACTGTGTCCACCGCAAGGGTTCGCTGACCGAGTGACGTCCGATGCCGAGTACCGCACGCCTGCTCACCGAGCTCGTCCTGGCGCGGCACTTCGCGACGGCGTCGTTCGACTCCTTCCGTCCGGACCCCGCGCACCCCGTCACCCTCCACCCGAGCCGCTACGGCGCCCTCCTCGGCGGGCGCGGCACGGACGGCCTGTTCACCGACGCGATGCTCCGCGGTGGCTACCGCAAGACGTACCTCCGGGCGCTGTCACGGCTCGCCGCGCCGGCCGT
>JGI24132J36420_10000559_pt1 | contig 18137 bp, 12 predicted proteins | sample BarGraNGADG00212_3_FD_36420 | JGI IMG/M metagenome (IMG submission 36420) | reverse complement strand
CCAGGCATGGCAAAGCCAATTCCTTTTACTTTTTCAAGGCTTACTTTCTCTAAAACTGCTGAAAGTGCGTCGGCCCAGACAGCGATTATTTTGGTTGCCTGNGNCTGATTGTCCACTACTCTTTCAGTTAATGTATCATTGAGTATTTTTCCTGAAANAAGATCAACGGCGGCACAACTGATATGACTTCCTCCTATATCTGTGCCTATTGCGATAGATTTATTCATTGAATAGATTATATATAAAACAGGATAAAAATGATCTTAAAAACGACGTTGAAAATATTCAATTTTGTTGTCAATGCAAAATAAAAACCGATGATAAAAGATTATTCATTATAATAAACTTACTATCAATAAATTAAACTTAGTATTACTTTGGGTCTTTGTGTCTCAGTGGCAAATATTCGTTACTCAGCAGAACCTGTGGTCAGACTATTAAGAACATGACTTTTTTCATGATAATGCCGCGATTAAAGTCGTAAAGAGATGCTGGCATCGATGGCTAAAAACCCTATTGTTTTTGCCATGGCAAATCCAAATCCCGAAATATCATTCGAAGACGCAATGGCAACTAGAAATGATCTGATTTTTGCAACCGGAAGATCAGATTATCCCAACCAGATAAATAATGTACTTGGATTTCCATACATCTTCAGAGGAGCTCTTGATGTAAGAGCCTCAACAATAAATGAAGAGATGAAACTTGCAGCATCTCAGGCGCTTGCTGCACTATCAAAGACTGGGATGCATATAAGAAAAGTCTGGACAAAAGGCTTAGCGAGCATATTAAAAAGGTCGGAAATTGCAATGAAGCATAGATGGCGTGAGGTATTTAGGCATTGACTTACCGATTACCGATTACCGATTACCGATTACCTCACCAAGTTTTCTTTCAGCAATCTGTCTGCTGACCTTCTTCCCGTACATTGAAACAACAAGATCTGCAATTTCCATAATGGTAAATGAACTGCGGTTTATTGTTGCATCGAACAGGTAATCAATATTTAACGGCTTCTTGTCAAGGAATGTCTGGATAAGAGTAAACCTTTTTTCATCAGTATCTACTACATACTCTTCTGCCTTTTCAATATCCATCTGTTTCTTTTTCATCACATTCTCTACCCTCCAGTAAAATGGCGCGATCAATCTTATATGAAGTGAATCTTTAATGCCGTTGGCAATTGATACCCCTCCCCTCCCAACAAGGATAATATGGCCTTCCTTACACATCGAAAGGACAACATCCTTAATCGCTTTCTTCACTCTAAGATCGCTGACGAAACCGCCCGAGAATGCCATTATCATCTCAGAAATATTTGACAACTCAATCCCTTTATAGAAATTTTCAACACGCTCCTTATCTGTATTTAATTCCTTTGCTATAGCATAAATAATGTCCTTATCGACCCATTTCCATTTTGTAGTACCATATTTGCGGTTCAGCTCATCAACCAAAATAGATGCTAACTGGCGGGCATCGCACCCTGTTAATCTGGATAATGTGATTACAGGACCATCTTCGGCTGTAGGTTTTTTAAGTATAGAGTCTCTATGCCGACTATCGAAATAATCAAAAAACTTGTCCATTGGTACGATTCCTTTCTGATGTTTAATTTAAGCTGCTGAATTACAAAGCGTGTTATTACCTGTAAATGTATCACTTATCCCGTATTACTGACGGATGAGAGATGACTGACCTTAGAGCAATCCCCAAGGAATTATTAACGATATAAGTTACAAAGAAAAAATGAATCAAAAAAATATTATTTATTAGAGATTCGTTCTGATCAGAATATGATAATTTTGTGGAAGACTCTTGTTGATTGCATTCATATAATATTTTTAAACAGTCACGGATTACTTTTCTTATTATGAACCGAGCATGTTTAACCAAAAACACAAACTTGCATGAACAAAATCAACATGCGAGCTCCATCCGACCTATTATATATAATTTTATACGGATGAAATCATATTTCAAAAATATAATTCTGATCATTACTTTGGTTTTGTTAATTGCAGGATGTAAAAAGAATTATGCTATCAGTGAAAAGCAGGCGATTCTGTTCCAGTATGACTACATTAATTATGCATGGGGATATCAGCATAACGGATTCTTAATCGACAGCGCAGGAAATGTTCTGACTTATAGTAATCCTGAAGGATGGAATTTTCCGGATAAAGATTTCGAAATAAGTGAAGTCGAGATGAAGGAGAACATTGACAGTTGCCAACAGTCAGGGAAAAAAATTCCGAGAGAAGAACTGAAAAAATATTCACACTACATTGACAATATAGCACTCAGTAAAATAACTGCTTTAAAAAATGTCGCAGCTGATGCAGGAACATCAGAATTTATCTGCTACCATTTTTCAGAGAATAATGGAATGTATAAGGGCTACCTCATTAAAAAGGAAGGTGATTTTACATGTGAAAACCTTAACTTTTTTTCCAAGAAGGTTGCAACATGGATGAGAGATATTAATAAATAAATAAAAAGATCCTGTAATTTAATTTTTGAAATTTCAACTAATTTAATTGTATCTTTACTACTTGCAAAACAATTTTCTTGGTTAATTTAAACTACATACTATGATTGATACTATTTCTTCCAGACCCGAAATTTTCTGGTTTGTTCTTGGTTTGGGTATGTTTTTGCTCGAGTTAGTCGTGCCCGGATTTATCATATTTTTCTTTGGTCTGGGAGCCTGGGTTACTGCCCTGATATGTCTGATTGCGCATCCGGGAATCAATCTTCAGATTATAATTTTTGCTGTGACATCAGTTTTACTACTCGTTCTTCTTCGAAAAATGATTCAAAAGAAATTCTTTAACAAGAAGCTCCATTTGTCTGATGCAGTAGAAGATGAGTTTACAGGAAAAGAGGCTCTGGCAACAACCGATTTTGGCCAGGATAAGTACGGGAAAGTCGAGTTCAAAGGGACAACCTGGAAAGCTGAATCTATTTCAGATATTAAAGAANGACAAACAGTTATCATTATTAAAAAAATTAATTTCACCCTAATAGTTAAACCTAAAAATAATTAAAATGGAAGGATCAAGCACTACTTTTATTCTTGTCGGGGTAATCTTTCTGGGATTTATCCTGATTGCATCAATGATTAAAATTGTTCCCCAGAGAACAGCAATTATCGTTGAAAGACTTGGTAAGTACAGAGCAACATTTACAGCGGGTTTCCAGTTACTTATCCCATTTTTCGATAAAGTGAGATACAGACATACGCTTAAAGAACAGGCTATTGATGTCGCCCCGCAAATATGTATCACTCGCGATAATATTGCAGTTGAGGTTGATGGTATTCTGTACCTTCAGGTCCTGGATGCCCAGAAAGCATCATATGGTATTGATAATTACAGATTTGCCTCAATACAGATTGCTCAGACAACAATGAGAAGTGTCATCGGTAAGCTTGAACTCGACAGAACATTCGAAGAACGTGAAACAATTAACGTATCAATTGTAGAAGCTGTTGATAAAGCAAGTGAACCATGGGGTGTTAAAGTAACCCGTTATGAAGTAAAAAATATTTCTCCTCCTCAGAGTATCAAAGATGCAATGGAAAAACAGATGAGGGCTGAAAGAGAGAAAAGAGCTGTGATTGCTGAATCGGAAGGTACCAAACAAGCTAAGATTAATAACGCCGAAGGTGACAAGCAGGAACTTATTAAAAAATCTGAAGGTGAGATGCAGAAGCGTATCAATGAGGCTGCCGGACGTGCATCAGAAATTGAACAACTTGCAAAAGCTACTGCCAATGGCCTGAGAGCCATTGCATTGGCTATATCTGAGGAAAATGGTCTGAATGCGGTAAACCTTAGAGTTGCAGAGCAGTACCTGGTTGGATTTTCAAGTCTTGCCAAAACAAATAATACTATAATACTTCCTTCAAATCTTACCGATGTTGCAGGTATTGTTGCAACAGCAACATCAATGTTCAGCGAGATAAAGGATAAGAAGTCTAAACCTTAAACCTCTTCATGCTCCGTCCTGTTTATGATCTCATTCTGAAGATCTTCACCCAGGTCATTAAAATAGTCACTATACCCTGCAACCCTTACAATCAGATCACGGTATAGTTCGGGATGTTTTTGTGCATCCTTCAGAGTTTCTGCATTCACAACATTAAATTGGATATGATGTCCGTCAAGACTAAAATAACTTCTAATCAATGATGTAAGACTATCATAACTATCCTCATCTTCGAAAAACTGTGGTGAGAATTTCTGATTAAGCAAGGTACCACCTGTGCGCAGATGATCGATTTTTGAGGCAGATTTAATCACTGATGTTGGACCGTTTTTGTCAACTCCCTGACTGGGGGATATCCCTTCTGATAATGGCTTATAGGCATTTCTTCCGTCGGATGTCGCCCCTGTTACACTCCCGAAATATACATGGCAGGTTGTTGGCAGCATATTGATCCTGTGTGTTCCTCCCCGTGAATTAGGACGACCATTCACCGCATCATAATAAATTTCAAAGACCGAAACAGCCTGCTGATCAGCATAATCATCATCATTTCCAAACTTAGGGGTATTATAGATCAGTTCATATTGAACCTGCTCATATCCCATAAAATTTTCTTCAAGGGCATTGTTTAACTTCTCCCAGCCAAAATTCTGTTTATCGTAAATATTATATCGGATTGAGGTCAGCATATCTGTTATGCTTCCCAGCCCGACTCCCTGAATATAGCTGGTATTATAACGAGCCCCGCCGCAGTTATAATCCTTCCCGTTAAGAATACAATCTTCGAGAAGCACCGAGAGAAACGGCACAGGAAGCCAGTTGGCAAATGTTTTCTCTATTACGTTATTGCCTCTTATCTTTATATCAACAAAATAATTTAGCTGCAACTTAAAAGCCTCCATCAGATCGTCAAAACTCTTATAATCAGTTGCAAAACCTGTCTCTAAACCAACAAGTCTGGTGGTCCTTTTATCAAATCCGTTATTCAGTGTTAGTTCCAACACTTTTGGCAGGTTAAAATAGCCTGTAAGCCAGTATGCTTCAGTGCCAAAAGCTCCTGTTTCAACGCATCCGGATGCTCCTCCATTTCGCGCATCGATAATGCTTTTTCCTTGTCTCAGCAGCTCCTGAATTATGGAATCGGTATTAAAACATGATGGCTGCCCGAATCCGGTCCTTATTATATCAAGAGCTTTGTGGATGAATCGGTCGGGACTTTTTTTACTGATCTGAACCATTGAACCTGGCTGGAGTATCCGCATCTCTTTAATTACATCAAGAAGAATGTACGACATCTCGTTGACAGCATCTGTCCCATCGGCTTTAACTCCACCCAGATTAATCAGACAGAAGTCGGTGTAGGTATTGCTTTCACTTGCAGTAACCCCCATTTTTGGTGGTGAAGGATGGTTGTTAAACTTAACCCAGAAACAACCCAGAAGATCAAACAATAAATCATCAGAAAGGGATCCTGCTTCCCTTTCATTTTTATAGACTCGATAAAGATGCTGATCGAGCCTGCCCGGATTGAAAGAGTCCCAGGGATTCAGTTCAGTTATGACACCAAGATGAATGAACCAGTAATGCTGCAGCATTTCATGTATAGTTTCAGGAGCATTTGCAGGTACTTTGCGGCATACAGCTGCCATCTCTAACAGCTCGCTCTTCCTTTCAGAATTCTTCTCAGCATCCGCTAAAACTTCAAGCTTATCTGCATGACGGTTAGCATACATTATTATTGCATCACAGGCAATATCCATAGCTTTAAGCTCTTCCAGCTTTTCAGAAGCAAGGGTGTCATTAAAAAAATCAAGAATTGAAATTGATTCTTTAATTTCTTCTTTGATTTTAAGAAATCCTGTATTGAACATCTTATAACCTAATACAGTATGTCCGGGTGCACGCTGCTCCTGGAATTCAGTGAACAAACCGGCATTGTATGAATTATGCCATTCAGTGGTCATGAGTCCCATTATCCTGTCGCGGTTACTCTTACCTTTCCAAAATGGTATAATCTCATTCTTATAAATATTCTTCACCTCTTCGTCAACCCTGAAGAATACCTTTTCCCTCGTATTAAGAATGTCAAGATCCTGCATTGAATGAAGACTTATTTCAGGATAAGTAGGAGTCTCTTTGGGAGCAGGCCCCCTCTCTCCCACTATCAGTTCGCCATCATTGATGCATATCTTTTTATTTTTCAAAAGATATTCAAATGCTTTGGCCCTTTTCACCGGAGCTGACAACTCACGGGCTTCATCACTTTTATAGAACTGAGTAATTAGCAACGCCCTTTCGGCACTTATTTTTTCAACTGCGTTAAGACTCTGTTCACGTAATTTTTTGACTCTTTCTGATATTTTCATTGTATCGATGTTAAGATCTTCTAATTAATTATATTTCATTTAGTTACCTCTCCGATTTTAACCCCCCAACCCTCCAAATGGGGGGCTAAGAAGCAGATAGAGTTCAAATCAAATTCCCCGATTCCAACTCACGATCCCCCAAATGGGGGGCTTAGATCTTCAAAGTCCCCCATTTGGGGGATTTAGGGGGTTGCCCTAAGGGGTTTTAGTGGGTAAAAATATCATCCTCCTATCTTAACTTTAACTCCAACTTCACTAAAAATTTCTTTAAGCTGTAACATTCTTTCTTTTGAAGGAGGTTTCACGTTCTCCATTCTGTTAGGAATATTAAATTTCTTATATTTTGATGTTCCGATTTTATGATATGGAAGCAGGTTTATNTTTTTCAGGGATTTNGTTTTTGCNGTCAATAATANTTGTTTCAGTTTTCCGATATGAACTTCATCATCATTATAACCAGGAATGACAGGAATTCTAACCATTATCTCTTTGCTGCATTCAAGAAGAAGTCTGAAATTATCCTGAATCCTTTCATTGGAAACACCTGTCAATTCCAAATGTTTATCGTCATCAAGATGTTTTATATCGAAAAGGAACAGGTCAGTATAAGGAATTATTGATTTATAATTTTCTGCTAAGGAATATCCGGAAGTATCAACAGCTGTATGATATCCATTTGCTTTGCAGGCTTTTAAAGCCTCAAGAAGAAAATCAAACTGCAGCAAGGGTTCTCCTCCTGAAAATGTAACACCACCTTTTGACTGGTTCATGAAGACTTTTTCCTTATCAAGTATTTCCAGAATATTATCAACTGAATAAAATTTACCAACCTCCTCTTTTGAAACAAATTCTCTTTCTCCCACTTTATTTGTCTGGTTCACTGTCTCCTGATGAGGNGANATACCTTCAGGGTTGTGGCACCATAAACAGCTNAGAGGACATCCTTTCATGAAGAATGTTACACGAATCCCCGGACCATCGTGGATTGAATATCGTTTAACGCTGAAAATGAGCCCTTTCATTGGAAGAAAAAATGATGTCGCTTGAAAATCAATTTTTTTACCCCTGCCCCAAGGGGAGTAAATTGATTTTCTTCGCTCCCCTTGGGGTTGGGGTAAACGAAGAAAATCAATACTTTGGGTTATGAATTAATAAGATTTCAGAAGCTGTAAAACATAAGACAGCAATAGAGCCTTTTGCCAAGGCGCTGCATCATGAAACGGTATTTAAGTTTTGCTATCATCAAAGTAAAATGATTCCGCAAGTTAGAAAAAAAAATCTTATTATTGTCTATTGTTAAAATCCATAGGATTGTTTCAAACAAATTAATATTAAAATATGAAATCGCTATTAACTTCTCTGATCCTGCTATTGATGTTTATGCCAGGAGTAAATTCTCAAACTTCCATACCTCTTCCTGAACACCCGCGTCCCGATTTTCAGAGGGAACAATGGGTGAACCTGAACGGTTACTGGGATTTTAAATTTGATAAAACAAATATCGGGGAAACTGAAAAATGGTTTAACTCACCGGTTTTTGATAAAAAGATACTAGTACCTTTTCCATGGGGTTCAAAACTTTCGGAAGTAGCCAATGAGGCCGATATTGCATGGTATAGCCGTTCAATAGAAGTACCTTCAGCATGGGATGGGAAACGGGTTTTTCTTGTTGTCGGGGCTTCAGATTGGATTACATCAGTTTGGGTAAATGGTGCGTTAGCAGGAAAATTTCAAGGTGGATATACTCCATTCGAATTTGATCTGACACAGTTTGTAAAACCCGGACAAAAAGCTCAGCTTGTTCTCAGAGTGGATGATACTCCTCATGATTTCAAGCTCGAAGGAAAGCAGGGATATGGACAGGCAAAAGGAATCTGGCAGACTCCATATCTTGAAGCCAGGGGATCGATTGCTCTCGAATTTGTTCATTTCACACCCGATATCGACAAACAGAAAGTTACAGTTAATGCTTCATTAAGCTCGGTTCCGGGAAAAGATGTTACAGTTCAGGTTAAGTTTAAAAACGGCGGAATATCTCAACCTGTTTTTGCACCAAAATTTGCAAAAGAGAGCCGTGAAATTACATTTGATATTCCAATTCCAAATCAACACTTATGGAACCTCGAGGATCCTTATTTATATGAAACAGAAGTTATTATAACCCAAAACAATAAGGAAGAGGATAGAGTGTCAACCTATTTTGGTATGCGAAAGATCAGCGTAATGAACCTGCCCGGGCTGAACTTCCCATATGTAGCATTAAACAATAAACCCGTTTATCTGCAGCTGACACTTGATCAAAGCTATAACCCTGATGGATTTTATACATTTCCAAGCGATGACTTTATGCGCGAAGAAATCATACGTTCAAAAAAAATCGGATTAAATGGTAATCGTATTCATATTAAGGTTGAAGTTCCACGTAAATTATACTGGGCTGATAAACTCGGGTTACTCATTATGGCTGATGTCCCCAACTTCTGGGGAGAGCCTTCTGAAACTGCCCGAAAAGAGTGGGAAACAGCCATGCGTGGAATGCTAAAGCGCGATTTTAATCATCCGGCAATCTTCTCATGGGTATTGTTTAATGAAACCTGGGGTTTGTTTTCAAAGAATGAAAAGAATCAACGCAGATATGTACCTGAGACTCAGGCATGGGTAGAATCATGCTATCATCTGGCAAAGAGACTCGATCCAACCCGGATAATTGAGGATAATTCAGCTTGCAATAACGATCATGTTGTCACCGACCTTAACTCATGGCATGCTTACCTTCCTGGTTATAAATGGAAATCATTTCTCGACACTGTTGTAAACAAAACCTTCCCCGGATCAACATGGAACTATATCGGAGGCAGGAAACAGGGTAGTCAGCCAATGATAAACAGCGAGTGTGGTAATGTGTGGGGATACGACGGAAGTACAGGTGATATTGACTGGAGCTGGGATTACCATATTATGATGAATGAACTCCGTAGTCATCCAAAGTGCGCAGGCTGGCTTTATACTGAACATCATGATGTTATAAACGAATGGAACGGATATTATAAGTTCGACCGGACAGATAAATATACCGGGCTTGGCGATATAGTTCCGGGTATGACAATAAATGATCTGCATAGTCAGATCTACATAGCAACCGGAGGTGAACTCTGTCGCGATGTAAAAAAAGGAGATAAAGTTGAGGTACCTTTATTCCTCTCATGCATGACAGATCAGATACCACAGGACGGACTCATTCTCAAATCACGTATCTGCGAATGGACATCACTTGGTAAGTACAGGGAATATGATCTCCAGACCAGAAAAGTTCAGGCTGAACCATTTGCCAACAAAGCTATTGAATCTTTAAAATTTGAAGTTACAGCTAATGACGCACTACTGGTTCTGGCGCTGACCATAGAAAGCTCTACCGGAACCATTTATCAGCACAATTTCACCACTTTCCGTGTAAATCCCGATAAAGCGGTTGCAACAGAGGTTGTTACCGAAAATGATAAAACACTCAATATCATAACATTTGCACCCAACTCATTTTCAGATGCCAAATGGTCGAAAAAACAATGGAATATTCTAAACGGATTAAAAGTAAACGGAGCAGGTTTTGGATATTTCGAATATCATGTCATTATTCCGGCCGGAGTACAAACCGGAAATGCAAAAGGGGCAACACTTATATTCGAAGCTTCAGCTAAAACTCTTCATGGGAAAGATGTGGAGGGAAGTAAAAATTCAGGCGGTGATTATATGAGGGGTAAAGGTAATCTCGATCCGGGTCTGAACCCAAACTCCTATCCAATGACCGATTCATACAAAACACCGGGTAAAGTTAAGGTTTGGATTAATGGAGTTGCAGCCGGAGATCTTTATCTTGAAGATGAACCCGCAGATTCCCGCGGTATTTTGTCGTGGCATGCACAGCCTAAGAATAATAAACTAAATGAAGCAGGAAGCTATGGTTACCTGTGCAGAGTAAATATTCCTGCTGATATCCTTAAGAAAACCGTGAACCAGACTTTAGTTATCCGTTTCGAAGTCGACGAGTCATTTCCTGGCGGGCTCGCTATTTATGGTAAACAGTTTGGGAGGTATCCGCTGGACCCAACGGTTATAATTGAATAAAAAAGTATTTGTTTAACAAATAATTTCAATGGTTTGTCGTTATACGTTATAACTGACCTTATTACTTATATGAAATCGTTTTGTCTTGCTGTGCTTTTATCTTTTTTTCTTATTCATGTCTCAGCCCAAAATATTGAGCATTTTACTATAAGCGGATATGTGAGAGAGGCTGTGAGTGGCGAATCCCTAATTGGCGTAAACATTTATCTGTCTGACCACAAAACAGGCACAATAACAAATACTTATGGTTTCTTTTCTCTTACATTGCCGGCTTCTGATTCCCTTGAACTGATTGTTTCCTATGTTGGTTTTACTCCTGAAATTGTTAAAGTTGCTTTTCACAAAAATATTGAAGTGAATATCGATCTGAAACCAAGTATCGTTCTCAATGAAGTAACAATTACAGCTAACCGCAAGGAGAAGCAAAGTGAATCGGTAAGAATGAGTACAGTTGATCTTCAGGTAGCTCAGATAAAAAGCATTCCGACTTTATTGGGAGAAAAAGATGTGCTTAAAGTTCTTCAGTTGATGCCTGGAGTTCAGAAAGGATCTGAAGGTAGTAGCGGTTTGTATGTAAGAGGCGGTGGACCAGATCAGAATCTGATAATCCTGGACGATGCCATCGTATATAATGCAAGTCACCTCTTTGGATTCTTCTCTCTGTTCAATGGCGATGCACTCAAAAGTGTTGAGCTCACCAAAGGAGGATTTCCTGCCAGATATGGTGGACGATTATCATCTGTTCTGGAAATGAATATGAAAGAAGGAAACAAGGAAGAGTGGCATGGAGAAGGTGGAATTGGACTGATTTCATCGAGGATGACGGTTGAAGGACCAATTAAAAAAGGAAAATCATCTATTCTCTTATCAGGCAGAAGAACTTATGCTGATCTTGTGCTTAGACCTTTCTTAAAAGCAGTTGACGAAGCAAATACCGGTTACTACTTCTATGATTTTAACGCTAAGGTAAATTATGATTTCGGACGAAAGAATAAACTCTACCTGAGCGGATATTTCGGAGAAGATAAGTTCTACATGAAAAACAATTCAGGTGGGGTTAAGGAGAATGTAGGTTTTCATTGGGGAAACTCCACAGGAACCCTTCGCTGGAATCACCTCTTTAACAATAAACTGTTTACAAACACATCTGCTATTTTCAGCTCTTACTTCTTTGGTATTTATGATAAGTATAAAGTAGTCTCAGAAAATAAGGATTATTATGCTGAGTACTACTCCGGGATCAGGGACTTCACCCTTAAGTATGATATTGATTATATCCCAAATCCTGAACACTGGATCAAGATTGGTGCAACCAGCATTTATCACAGGTTTAACCCACATGCTTTCGTTGAAAATGATGTTCCGGCAAATGTTCATACAAGAGATATCCTTTATTCTTATGGTTTGGAATCAGGGGTTTATGCTGAGGATACCTGGCAGCCTCTTCAAGCACTTAAAATTAATGGAGGAATCCGTTTCAGCCATTTTCTTGCTACAAAAAACCAGTATCATTTTTTCGAGCCAAGACTGGCTGTCGCCTGGAGATTAAAAAACGACATGGCCCTAAAGGGCTCTTATGCGTCTATGAATCAATATATTCACATGATTTCCAACACAGGAATAAGTCTGCCAACTGATCTTTGGGTTCCTACAACCGATAGGGTTAAACCACAGCAATCACAACAGGTTGCACTTGGATTGGTTAAAGATTTCAACAAGCGCGATCTTACTTTTTCAGTTGAGGGCTATTACAAAAAAATGAACCATGTTATCGGGTATAAAGAAGGTGCCTCATTTATGGAACTTGATGATCCTACTTCAACTTCTGACAGAAACTGGGAAGATAATGTTACTTCGGGACAGGCATGGTCGCGTGGGATAGAATTCCTCCTTCAGAAGAAAGAAGGGAGGTTTACAGGCTGGATTGGTTATACATTGTCATGGACACAAATGCAGTTTGATTCTCTCAATTTCGGCAAAAAATATTATGCCCGTTACGACCGACGTCATGACATATCAATTGTTGCAATATATAAAGCATCTGAAAGAATAACGATATCAGGGACATGGGTTTACGGTACAGGGAATGCAATTACCCTGCCTACTTCAGAATATTTCCCGGTTCAACATTTAACCTCATCACCATACTCTCCTGAAATTAACGGTGGCGGTTATAAGGGGTATTATATTGGACAAAGAATAAATGACTTTGGTGAGAAAAACAGTTCGCGGATGGGCTCATATCAGCGACTTGATCTGGGGATCCAGTTTCATAAGAAAAAGAAATGGGGTGAACGAATATGGGAGCTCTCGGTTTACAATGCCTACAACCGGAAAAATCCATTTTTCTATTATATCAAACAAACCTATGATGAAACTACCAGTAAGAGTTATGGTTCCTTAGTGCAGGTCAGCCTGTTCCCTATAATTCCGACATTCACTTATTCATTCAAGTTTTAACGCCATGAGTTCGCAAAAGTCAAAATATTGGATCCTTGTTATTGTTTTAGTAACTCTTATTTCCTGTGAAAAAGAAGTAAAGAATGGAATTATGCCTGAGTTTAAACAGAAGCTGGTAATTAGTTCTTTCATTTCACCACAGGATACTGTTTCTTATGTAAATGTAGATTCGAACAGAAGAATTTATGGTGAACTTAATATAAAAGAAACTCTTGGAAATCTAACTGCCTATCTGTCAGATGGAACAAAAGAAATTCCTCTTATAAATATCTCCTCTGGTTTTATATTCCGGCCCGGAGATATGTCAATTGAAGAAGGAAAGACTTATAATTTAAAGGTAAAAAGTGATAAGGGATTGGCAGCTGAATCTTCATGTAAAGTACCACTAAACAGAACCTTAGAAATTAAGGTGGATACTTTTAGTGTGGCAGCAACATATCCGGATAGATATACCGGCACAAATCTTATGGCAAGTATATCGATAAAAGACTACCCAGGTGAAGACAATTATTACAGGCTTTACATCGAACAGGAAATCTATCGTACATATTTGGGTCAATCTTACCACTCAAATTATAAATTTACCGGACTTAAAAATGAATTCTTCACCGATAAAGGAAGTGATGGAAAGAATATAGAAATAGCATCGATTGGAATAAGTAGCATAATAACTATTGTAAATTTCAATTCAATTATACCTATTGATTCTTCTTTTTTTAAAGTGCTTATCTTAAACACGAATAAAGAGTATTATGACTATCACGAATCAATAAAAAAATATTCAGGTGGAGATGATCCGTTTACCGAGGTATCTCCTGTATATACAAATATAAGCGGAGGCCTTGGCATTTTTGCAGCATATACAGTCGATTCGCTTATATTCAGATTAAAATAATACTTTGTGTATCTGCTACTTACAGCATTTTAACAAATGATTAACAAAACATTAACTATTTAAAATGCAACATTTTTGACTCTCAGGCGTCTATATATTGTGAACAAGGTTAAGATTAAGGTTTAGGTTAAGGTTTAGAAAAGACATAAAAAATATTTTAAAGACATTTTAATTTAAGAATAATCGCCACCCGGCGGTTTCTACGATCAGGTTTAGGTTTAGGTTAGGTTTAGGTTAGTTAAGTAAAAGGAAGACACCGCCCGGTGTCTTTCTTCATTTTAAGATTTAAATCATATTCTTTTATTCTCAAAAAGATTATTTTCGTCAGATACAAAAAGCTTTTGTACATTTAGGAGACTTTTTGAATACTATCAAAGAAATAAAGAAAACACTAACCAAACCAAATATTAAAAAATGAAAAAGACTTTGTTTATTTTGTTCCTTTCAATTTTAGCATTTACAGGATGCAAAAAGAAAGAAAAAAGTGATAATCCTTTCTTTAATGAGTACGAAACCCCTTTCGGAGTACCTCCATTTGAACAGATAAAAGCAGCTCATTACATGCCTGCTTATCTTAAGGGAATGGAGGAAGAACAAAAAGAAATTAAAGCAATCATCAATAATCCTCAGGCACCAACATTCAATAATACCATAAAAGCTTTAGAATACAGTGGGGAACTTTTGAATAAGGTTAGAAGAGTATTTGGTTCACTCAATTCTGCCAATACCAATGATACTTTACAGAAGATCAATAAGGAACTATCTCCTCTCCTTTCAAAGCACAGAGACGATATCAGTCTGAATGACAGCTTGTTTCAGAGAATAAAATCTGTTTATGAAAACAGTGACAAATTTAACCTCAACGAAGAAGAAAAAAAGGTNCTGGATAATACGTACAAAAACTTTGTAAGAAGCGGAGCTGCTTTATNACCTGAAGATAAAGGGAAATTGCGTAAGATTAATCAGGAAGCCTCTCTCCTCTCAGTACAGTTTGGNCAAAACCTGCTGGCAGAAACTAACGGATTTCAGCTTGTGATTGATAAGAAGGAAGATTTATCGGGATTGCCTGAAGGTGCAGTTACACAGGCAGCAACTTTAGCAAAGAATCTGAAGATGGAAGGCAAATGGGTATTCACAATTCAGTATCCGATTATGGAACAGTTTCTGAAATATTCTGATAAAAGGGAATTGAGACAGAAGCTTTTCACAGCATATTTTATGAAAGGCGATAATGATAATGAACATGATAACAAAACAATAATTGCCCGAATAGCAAAACTAAGAGTGGAAAGATCTCATCTTCTTGGTTATAAGAGCTATGCTGATTTTGCTCTTGANCGCAATATGGCGAAGACNCCNGCAAAAGTATTTGAATTCCTGGGCCAGGTTTGGGCTGCGGCTACACCTGTTGCCAAAGCAGAAGCTGCCGCTCAACAGGCCATGATTTACAAGGAGGGCGGAAAATTTAAACTTGAGCCATGGGACTGGTGGTATTATACTGAAAAGATCAGGAAAGAGAAATACGACCTTAGCGATGAACTCACCCGGCCATATTTTAAAATTGATAATGTTATTCAGGGGTTGTTTTATGTAGCAAACCAGTTATACGGACTTGAATTCTCAAAAAGAACTGACATACCAAAATATCATCCCGATGTTCAGACCTTTGAAGTAAAACGAAATGGAAATCATGTTGGTATTCTATTGATTGACAACTACCCACGCTCTTCAAAAAGAGCAGGCGCCTGGTGCGGAGCTTTCAGAGGACAGAGCCGTGATATAAATGGAAAGATGATCAACCCGATCGTAACAATGGTGACAAATTCAACCCCTCCTACTGCTGATAAACCAGCACTTCTGACACCGGATGAGGCTACAACTTTGTTCCATGAGTTTGGTCATGCTCTGCATCAATTGCTTTCAAACTCAACATATCCAAGCGTTTCAGGAACATCAGTACCCAGAGATTTTGTAGAATTGCCTTCACAAATAATGGAACATTGGGCACTTGAACCCGAAGTATTAAAAGTTTATGCAAAGCATTATCTGACAGGCGAAGTTATACCTGCCGATCTGGTTAATAAACTCGACAAGTCAGGTAAATTCAACATGGGATTCACAACAATAGAATATCTGGCTGCTGCACTCCTGGATATGGAGTATCATTCGCTTACAGAACCTGTAGATCTCGATATTCATGCTTTCGAGAAAGCAGCAATGGACAAATATGGTCTGATTCCTGAAATCAAACCCAGATACAGGTCTACATATTTTAATCATATTTGGGCAGGAGGGTATTCAGCCGGATATTACAGTTATATCTGGTGTGAAATACTTGATGCCGATGCGTTCCAGGCATTTAAAGAAACAGGTAACATATTTAATAAGGAGGTAGCAGCCAGATTCGAAAAGGAAATTCTTTCTAAAGGAGGTACCAGAGATGCACTTGAAATGTACAAAGCATTCAGAGGGAAAGAACCTGGAATTGATGCCCTTTTGGAGAACAGAGGATTAAAATAATCATTCTAAGGAAAAGAAATATTACATTCACTAAGGTGACCACCCTGTCTTTCAAATAGAGCAGAGTGGTTTTATTTTATTGCTCCTGAAGAAAAAATAATGGGAATATTGATATAGAGAGCAAACCAGGTGAGGGAACCTGTTTCATTATTTCACTTCCCGTTGAAAAAGAGGGTGCAATTCTCAATTAATACTTTAACACTTGAGGAGGAATGTGTTTTCTGCAGGATTTTTTTTAATTAATCAATAGTAAGGTCTGCGAGCCCGTTCTTGTCAAGAATTTTTATCTTTTTGCCCTGAGCTTCGAGATAGAATTCCAGCTCCAGCTCCTTAATGGCTCGTGATACTGACGGCCTTGCCACACCAAAAAAATCNGCAAGGTCGTTTTGCGTCATACCAAGATTAACAACTGTTCCTTCTTTCCCTGCTTTCTGAAGAATATAATGCGCCAGTTTTCCTTTTATAGTTTTAAAATTCAGAAATTTTATCTTCTCCGAAAGGAATTGAGAACGATTTGAAATCATATCAAGAAAGTTAATCAGAATGATCTCATTCCTTTTCAGCAATTTAAGAAAATCTGACTTTTCAACCGACAGAATTTCTACATCCGAAACAGCAACTACATTAACCGGGAACCTGTTTTTATTACCAAACATAAAAGCCGATGCGAGNGCNCCCGGTGCAGGAATATCTTCAATCTTTATCACCCTTCCTGCATAATCAACCATCTCACCTTTCACAGTTCCCTGCATTACAANCATCAACGAATTAACAGGCTCCCCGCTCTGGGCCATCATTGAACCTGCCTGAAATTTTCTGATTCTGTAAGGAACTTCCAAAAAAATTGCTTCTATTTCATCCGGAACAAGACCCTTAAAAAGTGGTGCGAATGATAAAAGAGAATAGTCCATTCTTTTTCTGTAAAAATAGTAAATAAAATTCAAAGGNCTAACGGCTCAATAACTACGCTGGCGCGAATTTTTAATCCGATTACAAATCGGCGCCAGCAAGCATATATTCTTCATTTCTTTCTATTACATTTGAAAACTTATAACTCAAATAAAACTCAATGAAAAGAATTTTATCCTTTTTAGGTATACTTACTTTGACTGCTTCACAGATTATTCAATCACAGGATGTAACAGAAGCAGTACTTCTAAAACAATTTCATACCATACACAGTGAGGAGATGATGACATGGCTTGAAAAGCTTTGTTCTCCTGAATTTAACGGAAGACTTACAGGTACTCCCGAATTCATGGCCACTGCAGACTGGGTTGCCGGAAAGCTTAAGGAGTGGAGTCTGAAACCCGCCGGTGACAATGGCACCTATTTTCAAGATTTTGATTTTCCATATACAGTTATAAATGATCCCGGAAGCCTTTCTTTGAACCTGCCACAGGCTGATGGATCTGTTATTAAAAAAAATTACAGCTATCCTGATGAATACTACCCGGGAATGAATTCCGGCAACGGAGAAATAACTGCTGAAGTGGTTTTTGTGGGATTTGGGGTTTCTGCTCCTGANNTAAATTACGATGATTATAAAGGTATTGATGTCAAAGGAAANATCGTACTTATGAACAGGGATGTCCCTTATGGCGATCCGCGAAATNCTGAATACAAGAAATGGGTTGGATATTGTTACCATCAGTACAANCTNCAGAATGCAGTAAAACATGGCGCTGCCGGGATGTTATATATTGACGGAGCAGCTGCTAATCCTAATATTGCATACGATCCTTCAATAATAGTCTGCGGTATCGGGCCTCAGCCACTTG
>JGI24132J36420_10000557_pt1 | contig 18177 bp, 18 predicted proteins | sample BarGraNGADG00212_3_FD_36420 | JGI IMG/M metagenome (IMG submission 36420) | reverse complement strand
TAACAGATTGTAGTTCCAAGGTTGCGAATGTCAACCCGAAACGTGCTTCCAAGGCTCCATCCTCGCGATGGCGCTTTGACTATCACCGCGAAATCCATATAATGAACGCCGATGGGGCCGTGGCTCAGCTGGGAGAGCGCATCCCTCGCACGGATGAGGTCAGGGGTTCGAATCCCCTCGGCTCCACCACTTGACCACTTGCACGGTCAACAGAGCCATCAATACTGCTGACAAGAAGGAAGGGAAAGCGCAAACGGCTCAGTTGTCCGCTCTTGCCCCGGACAGCCAACATGTAGCAGCCGCGTGTTGTCTGTCGGGAGGACTGACGGACCGGCTCTAGACTAATCCTAAGGTGACAATGTGTGACCGAGAAAGCGGTTGGCGCGGTCGTCACCAATTTACAGCCCTTCACACGAAACCACGCGATTCGCTCCACTATTCTCCGAAGCCAGCCCCACGCCACGCTCTAGTGCTCCAGCAGAATTGACCCCGGACTAGCTCCTTGTGACGACGTAGTATGACTCCGCCGTCGTATCATCAACTTCTGAGACTATCTTCCCCAACGCCTCGATCTTATCACAGAGTTCCGAGATTCTGTTTGACTCAGCGACACTGAGACCCATGCACTTCTCCTCCAGCACAGTACAGTCACCAGAAATCCTGAATGTTTTGTCTTCCATGTCCTTCACTCCTCTGCGAACCCCACAAAAATCATTCCCGTTTTCGCCTCCGTCTGTCTCCGGAAGTCCGTCAAGTTTATGTCGAGATGACATTTCTGGCAGAACAGATGGTTCGTATCCACCGGATACTTCAGGAATCCTTCCTTCAGGGCCACCTTCTCATTCAAGTTGAACTGCACCATCATTTTACTATGACACTGATTACATTCGACTTCAAGTGTCTGGGCGCCCGGTTTCGACTTGGGCACGCCCGTCACGGCAGTCAATCGATAGATTTGCGAAAACTGAGTCTCAACTATCTTGAAGACGTTCGCCGTGTCGAAGTTGATTCTCAACAAAGCATGATACCTCATTATCGCTTCGTTGAGCTTTGGTTCCTTCGTGAAATCTTCAACTTCCAGCCCCAGCTGGGCCAAATCAGTCATGTTTATGGATCGACCATGGACAAGCCAAGCCGAGTTGTCGGCAAGTTTTTCGGCGACGTCCTTCGCCCTAGCCTGACGCTCCGCATCAGTCACCGGCTTTCCGCTATGCTTGTGTGTCTGCCAACTCGTGAATCTGTACTTGAGCAGCCAGTCTATGACAAGGGTCTTGGAGAGCTCTCTCGCATTCTTGAAGTGCTGCAACGCTCCGGGGGTTACGTGCTGCAGGATTGGTATGTATGCAGGGTTCAGAGGACCGTTCACCGGCGTGTTCTGGACAATGGCTTCCAAACCGTCAATGTACTCATCTGCTGATATGAGCTTGTCTCCATTCTCCGGTATCTGCGCGTCTATCGGCCCCAAAGCGGAGCCCGGACCCATAAGTATGTGATCCGCTCCCATCGCGAAAATCGTTCCCGCACTCTTGGCCCATCCGGGGACTATGACGGACACATCATGGTACTTGTGTCGAACAATGCTGACGAGATCCTCCACTACCTCGGCCGAACCGCCAGGCGTCTCAAGAATGATGTCCAGCTTGGATCCCTGCAGATTGCTTAGCTGGTCGCTGAACAGTGTTATATCAGGATAGTCGATCCCGGTCGAAGCTCCGGGGTGATGGGCCAAGTCGGCAGCGTAGACCAGGATGTCATGATTGTCATGCGCTTCGGAGACCAGCTTGAGTTGTTTCTTGCGTTCCTTCTCCATATCCTCGAAACTGATCTGCCTGGAAAGGTACTCCTCGTAGTATCCCATGTTCACCCCCGTTTCACCAACTTGTATATAGTGAAACGAAAATAAAACAAGGGCTCAGGCGTGCACGTTGTGGAACGACAGCAGCATCGAGAGACAGATGACCAGCATCAGACTTCAGTCGGTCTTGTCCAGTAGTCCCATGCCCTACCTACCTCGAACGTGCATTGGCTTTGAACGGCCCTGATGAACCAGTAAGCAGAGTCGTGAGCCTCTTGACATTCCTTGCTGTCGATCCCAAGCGGAACATGTGCAATCTTGGTGTTCCTCAGAGTCTGTACATTCTGCTCCCAAGCTCGTTGAGCATCCCTGTATCCTCTTGGGTCAACGGTGAGCAACGGGAGCAATCTGGTGACGCGGGAACCCACGTCACGCATGTCCATTACTTGGCTCACAGAGTCATTGTCGAGATTGTTCACAAGTCTCATTGTCCGTCGGAGGTAGTCACCAACGAACATTTCGCACGCTCGTGCGTAGTCCAAGAGCGCCGCCTCGAAGTCTCCTTCAGCAGTCTGTTCTATTGCCTCGATCATCTGTCCGAGCCACGGAGCATATCGAGACATGTCAGGGACTGCGAGTAGATGACACAGCACATTCACTCGATTTCCAGGCAGGACCTCTGGCGAACTCGTCGTGACAGCCAGTCGGACCGAGAAATAGTGCCCAGCACTATCCCGTATTGGACGCAGCCAGAGCTGAACCTTGTCTTCGAGACCCGGAGGATCCCATGCCTGGAGGGCAAGCGTGAACACCTTGTCTGCAGGCTCTGGGAGAGGATAGTCTCGGTACGTTCCGGGCGAAAGCAGGAATTCTGGTGTCTTCCCAACCTCGATTGCCAAGGGTCGCAGCTCACCCGTTTTTGGGTCTGGACGTTGGACGATGAGAGTGCCGCTACGCACAACCGTCTGCGTGCCGTCTGGATGGTTCAGAATGACCTTGTCGATCGGATCATGGTCATTGGGTTGGATCATTCCTCGACTTGTTCCAAGCATCCCAATAGTCTGAAACAGAGGATCAAGGGAAACAGCAACGCAATCTCTTGAGACGATGATTGGCTTGCCACACTGTCGGCACGTGAAAGTCATTGTGGACTCATCGGGACTGCGTAGCACACTGAACGTACTCAAATCAGAACCGTCGATGGTTCCTTTTGCACCGCACTCAGAACATTCTACATTCGGCGTTGGCTTCGGGAATGTGTTCATCTGCCCCCCTTACCCGCTCCATCGGTGTCAATCAGCGTTGTGATGAAGGTTCAAGCTCCACGCGCCACCCACCAAGCCCGTGGGCAACAGGCTTACGTTGGAGGCTGCATGGCCCAGTCAGGTGCATCTTCATCCACCGAACTGTCGAGCTTTGCCAACCCTCATTGGCGGTCAGAATCTGATCGCTCATGCTCTCTAGCTGCGGTATTTTCTGCTCCCCGACCGGAAGGAAGTACGTGAACACATTCTCCCCGCAGCACTCTGGAGCGCGAGGCCGCCGCCGTACAGGCGAGCGATTCTCCGTGGCGTCGCAAGCCCTAGCCCCGTACCCTTATTGTCCGGTCGAGTCGTGAAGAACGGTCGGAAAACCTTGTCCCTAATCGTGTCATCGATTCCACCACCGGAATCCACAACCTCCTCAAGGAGTGCCGTGATCTTGACCTCTTCGAACGCCTGCTCACCCTCAATCCTCTTGTACTCCATGATCATCCTCGATAGCTCGAAACCTAACAGCTGGATCACTGTCAATGAATTCGAGCAGCTGACTGCGTCGCAGGACGAAGGTTCCCCTCGTCGCGCTTGCGAAAACCTCTGCGTGTCCAGCCAGAACCTCAGGAACAAGAGCATCGCCTCCTGTGCGCCTGTAGACTGTGTCGGGACGGTCAACGAACGATACTGCGACGCTTACATCATCGAACGACGAGCCAACATGAGCGAGATGGCGCTTGAGCGAAAGTGTTTGCACTTTGGTCAGGCGCCTGAGCGTACCAGTGAAGAAGAACTCGAGGCCGTCGACGAAGCTGCTCTTCCCCGTGCCATTCTCCCCGTAGAGAAACATCGACTTTCCGCCCAGATCAAGAGTGGCGTCAGGAATGCCTCTCAAGTCCCTAATCACCAATTGGTCAATTTTCACGGTCGGCCGCCGTTCTGAACAGGTTCAGCAGTTTCTCTTCGGTGACGGATTCCTCATTCAGCAGTCGCGCAAGTCCTTCTTGCAGCGACCCTTCGATGGTTTGAGACTCCGCCAGTTTCCTCAAAAACTCGTCCACGATTCTCTGACGAACATCCATGCCCGCCTCCTCAGTTTCTCCCGTCTACACGTCTCGCTGTCACTCACTATGGGGCCTCTTCTGTCGGTGCTCCCCAAGCTAGCGTCATGATCCTCGATCCAACGACCACCCCGTTCGATCTGAGCCGGTTGGCAGGTCTATTCCTCCTTCGTTAAGATGGAATGCGGTTCTTTCGCCTTCAGCTTCTCGGCTGATCTTAGGTGCTTCTGTATGAAGCGCCACGTGAGTACCCCTATTGCGGTATGAGCTACTACATCGACAGCAAGACTCGTTAGAAAGTGGAACTCCATGAAGTACAAGCCCAAGGCAGAAGAACCTAGGCTCGCTCCCAAGAACAGCCCGACTATTAGGGCTTCTGGATACTGTACGGACTTAAGTCGTTTGAAGGTCTCCCAAGTCAGGATCTCCTCCCCAAGTTCCTCGTTGGCCTTCTCCTCTAGCTTCATGAGGTACTCTCCCATCCTCATCATTCGCTCCTCTTCTCCAAGCCACACATACAAGATGGTTAGAGAGAAAGCGGGCATGAAGACGAGCCACAGCCATGTCATGACATTCGTTAGAAGTAGACCTAGTGGCTCTTGTCCTACCGCCGCGATCATTGTTCCAGAAACCACTATGCCAAAGGTTGCAAGAGTCATGGAAATCAAGTTGTAGCGAATACTCGGAGACGTGCTCGTAGAGTAGTCTTTGACAATCTCATAGTCTTTCATCATGACTTCAATTTTCTCTTTCTGGTCATTATCCATGAATTCCTCCTTGTATCGAACCCCGTTCAGTCCCGCAATTGTTCCGCATCGGTTCCAGAAGGCATCTGAAGATTCTCTGCTCTCCTCTTGCAACGATTTGTCGCTTGTCGCACCGACTTCAGGATCAGTCAATGCCGGACGTGTTGAGGTTTCCCAGGGTAATCGTGAACTCCGAGCTCTTCTCCATGTTGAAGAGATTCAGCCCCAGCGTCGCTACGAAGTGAATGTGTAGACCGTACGCAGAGACAGTCTGGGTCTTGGCGACAACGTCGCCAAGTTTGAGAACATCGATGTCTTTCCAGCGAGATGCAGCACCTGGCAACCTACTCAGCGGAAAAGGAGTCTCCTTGTCTCCATTCGCCTTCGCGAGATCATACTCAGCAAACTCCGGAAGACTCTGCAAGTACTGGAGGTCAATACACGCTAGATTCTCAATGCCCTTGGTTGATCTGGTGAACCAATCGAAGGTGTTCTGATCTATCAGGAACCTGTTGAGGTGGTCCTTGCTCAGCATTCTGGCGTTGGTGATGATGCTCGGACCGAAGAAGTTGCCTGCATAACGAAATGCGCCATCGAGACTCATCGCATATCTCAGACTGATGTCCATCCCAATGATGTGCCGCAGACGAGGGTGGACTCGGAATGAGTTGAAAGCCCTGAGTACCAGCTCGAAGAAGATCGCGTAGACCAAGGCGTGTATCGGCGTGTCAAAAAGGAGAAACCCGCCATCTCCGGTATCAATGAAACGCTCCGCGATCTCTTCGTCAGTGCACTTCTGGAAGAGGTACGGCGACCCGGACTGAGCTAGACGATATGCATCGGAGTACAGCAGATGGAATACGAAAGGGATCAGTGACTGTTGAAGGGGTTTGAATAGGCTATACCTGTACACGTCTATTCCAAGCACCGCCTGCTTCGCGTGGTTGGGGAGGTCTATCTTGGCCTCCAGAGCAGATTGAAGGGAATCGCTTGAGAGACCATATCCGCCTTGGTCGATACAATCCTCTGAGTCCTCAGCGACAATAATGTTATAGAGTTCGTCGAATGTCAACTCAACCGTCTTCTTCAAATCAACCCCTTAGCGCCTTCTGTCACATCGAGCGCACGAACCGACTCGACATTGTTGGTGTCAACGTTCACACGGGCGGCCGAGCGTTCTAGTCCGACGACAACACGGATGACACGCGCGAGATCGTCTTGCAGGCTCTTGTCCTTGTCACCGGCAATAACATGCTTCATCTTGTCGAAGGAATTGCACATGAGAGTTGCACCCGATTCGTAAGACGCTCCTGTTCCAAGAATGAACACCGTTACTGCCACCATGTGCCCCCTTCAGGCCACATTTCCCTAGCTGCATCACTCTAGTCTTGCGAGTACAGGATGTCAAGTCCGTTTTTGTCGGACGAGTAGAGGCTCGCGAAGAGTTCCGAAACGGCAAGTAAGGAACTGTCATCGCCGACACTGATTTCTCGCCTACAGAATTCGCAAATACCTAATCTTTTGTTAACCTATTTGCATGCCGATGTTCTTCGACTGATGTGAACCACAGTTCAAGAAGACACCGGCAAATCGTACGTGGGAGAGAAGTATGAAGCCAACCAAGCCAACCAAGCAGACCCAGGGCAGGGCCGAAGCGGACGTTCAAAACGTGGTCAAAACTTATGATCCGGGCGCTTTTGCTCTGTCGGCAGGTTTAGTGCATGAAAAGGCAGCCAGGCAATACGCAAGTGAGCTCCAGCCAACGAGAGCTGCCACAGTTACCAAAGGAGTCACGGCTCGGAGAGACAAGGCTTGGGGAGGCATGGCTGAGGTAGGCACGGCTCAGATTACGAGAAACACGCTCGAACAGCTCATGGATGCGAAGATCCTAAGCCCAAAAGAGGCACTGGCCCTCGGGCGAGTCTTGACGCTCTTTGAGGCTGGATCGGTTTCAACTGATGAAGTCAAGAAGGTAAGCCTTGAGGTCTACGAGGAATTGGTGCAATCCAAGGCAAGCCCGGTTGCAATTGCGTTGGCAGGCATTGCCAAGAACAGCGTTCAGATTGCTATTGAAATGCGACACACGAAAAGCGAGGTCAATTGGTGGCGCGTTGTGGGTGCTGACCTGGCGGGAGCTGGTACAGGTGCGCTCGCGGGCGCAGCTGGCGGGCCACTTGGAATTATTGGCGGTGCAATTGCCGGTGCTGTAGTAGCGTCAGGAGGGGAGCTTGCCAAGAGCAAGTGATTATCGGCTGTAGGAATTGTCGTGTCTGGCCGCGGACTTTCAACGCGGAGCAGGACAACAGGTAAATGGACTTGTGAGGTGACATCGAGAGCAGCGTGCATTCCGTGCCGACTACTCTCTCGAATTATGGAGCATCCAGTCTTCCGGGCGGTCTTTCTTGCGGAGGAAGGGGTGTTTTCTCGTCTGAACATGCAACCTCTGGTACGCTTGGTGTAGTTCCTCCTTGACATCCTCAATATCCCTGCGAAAGCCAACCTCCTTAGCGAGAGACCGTGCTTGGACGCTGCTTTATCGCAGCCCCTGCAGCACTCCTCGCAGCTGTCTCTGCCGAACGAGCTTGTAGAACGGTGAGGAGAGCACCCAGAAGTGGTCGTGACGACCGATCAATCCCCCTCGGCTCCACCACCTGACCACGTTCTCCCTCCATGGGCGCATCAATACTGTCATTTTCGAGAAGCCATGATCTTCTTCCAGGACAGTGCCTGGATGTCATATGAAGAGCCATTTTCCCCTGTGTCTACACAGCCATTTTCATGACTGGTATGCGATCGTAATCGTTCTGGTTGCATCTGCCCAGACAACTGAGCATCCAAGGTTCTCAGAGACGAATCTCAAGGGAAGCATGGTCCTGCTGTTGATGATCTCCGGAACAACTTTCGCGTTCGTAGAATCGATAAGAGTACTCATACCATTCACCGTTGCAGCATTCCAGCCGATCCAGAATTCGATGGTCGCACTTCCAAGGGTCACTGTTGCCTTTCTGGCGGTTCCATCCCAACCAACGGTTCCTCCGAGCGCTTCGATGATTGCACGTATCGGGAGAAGGGTCCTTCCATTCTTGATGACGGGAGGGGAGTCAAGGGCAATCGAATCACCGTTGACGGTGAACATGGAGTTCCCTATCTGAAGGACAATGACCACTTGCTTCTTCTCCTGCTCGAATCTTGCGCTGATGGTATGGTTTGAGGTTACGTTGCTGAAGGTGTAGGAAGAGACGATCCCCTGCGATACTCCATCGACCGAGACATCGACGATGTGGTAGCCTGCAGTGGGAAACATGGCGAAGGTTCTGCTCCCACCCTGGAAGATGGTCTGCGGCGTGCTCGGGGTGATGGTGCCCCCGGTACCGCCAGTGGACGTCAGGGTGTATGTGGGCAGGGTGGTGAAAGTCGCAGTGATGGTCCTGTTCCTGTCTATCGTGATCAGCATGGGGTTCGTGCTGCCCGTGAGGTCGCCGGACCAGCCGGCGAAAGTGTAGCCGGCTGCGGGAGTCGCAGTGAGGGTGACGGATACGTTGAAAATATAGGTGGCCTGGTCAGGGTTCTTTGTGACCGTGCCATTCACCGCAGGGGCAACTGTAAGAGCATAGGAATCGGGAGTGAAGGATGCTTGGATGTTGTGGTTGGCCTGGACGTTCGTGAACCTGTAGGACGTGACAGCTCCTGTGGAGACGCCGTCGATGACGACGTCCTGGATGTGGTGCCCTGCAGCAGGGACGATGACGTACATCTGGTCCTTTCCACTCTCTACGGTTGTCGCGCCTGAAGGTAATATCGTGCCCCCTTCTCCTGTCGAGGCCGATATAGTGTGCTGCCCTTGTCCGGCAACGGCGATTTCGGCCGACTCTGCCTGCAGGATTTCCTTTGTGGAGAAGTCCTGGATCCATGCCGCGATGCCAAAATCGCCTGGATTCGAACCCATTGGCAGGGCATAAGGATAGTTGAACTGTCGTGTCTGAAGTCCGGCTACGTCGACCTTTTCGCCCATATCGCCGAAGAGGTAATCTCGCACAACAAAGCGGTGTGTCCTCACNTTGTTGGTGCCTTGATAAGTCACGACCTTCTCGAAGAGGGCAACGATGAGATGCAGATTCCCNTAGCCACTACTCGTCAGCGACCTGACTTCTATGGCTGCGGCGCCCTGAGACGTAGCGCCCTGCACCTGAGCAGAGACGCTTACCTGGAACTGAGCCGCAACGCTGTTCATGTCCCGTATTCTTTGTACGAAGCCCGAGTAGTCAGCAATATAGGCGTACGTGCCGTTGAGGTAGAGCGTCGGCACTCCAGTCACACCATAGAAATTGGCCCGGGCGTTCGTTTCGTCAGTATCCAGTCCGTCCTGCGATACCTGGTCTCTCAGCAAGATGACCTGCTGCGGACCCAGTTCGTCGTAGGCCCTGTCTGCGTTCGGCCCATACGCCGCGCAGTATCCGCACCACGTCGCAGTGAACAGCTCCATGAGTGTTGTTCTCGCCACCGTCCCGGCGGACGTCGTATCGACTGCAATCAACGGATTTGCAACAGAAACAGCTAGCACGCATAGGGCGAGGATTGCCAGGATTCTCTTAGCCATCGCTAATCCCCCGTTGATGTGACATGAACGTTGAAAGCATCATCGCCAAACTCCCTTGAACTGACAACCAGCGAAGCGTTGCCTTCGCCGGTTCCGCGTACGTGAACCGATAGTTCGATGACCTTCTGTTCGTGACCATACATCGTGATTTCCGTGCTCTTGAAACAGCAGATATTCCCGTAGCAGAATTCGGCCATCCATCCTTGTGGCAACTGCGCCGCAAGCAGGGTGGCCTGAACGACGATGTCCGTGGCCAGCGGATTGCGGAGATAGATTCTGCACATGGCCGTGTCATCTTGCCTGACAGCCAATGCGATACTCTTGTCGCTGTTCTGGATGAGGTCCTGCTCAAAGGTCAGGCTGATCTCTCTTCTGGTCTGATTCCACGCCACCTTGGCGCCAAGGCTTTCGGCAACAAACCGCAGCGGAACCATCGTTCTCCCATTGGCGATTTCGGGCACAACCCGAGGACTTTCCGAATCGATTGGCCCGGAGACACCGTTCATGCTGGCCGTGCTCCTTCCTATCCAGAGCTCCATGGTGATGTCTGCGAGTGTTATGGAGACACTTTTGTCTGCATTACGCCAAGAAACCCATCCCCCCAGTTCTTCGACTATGGCTCGCACGGGGACAAGAGTCCTGCTGTCTCTGATGATTGGTCTGACGTCTCTACCCGGGTCGATCTCGTGACGCACACCGTCCACCGTCATCGTTGGGCTATCAATCCACAGGAGAACCGTCATGATATGCGGTCCAACCAGCGCCTGAGCACTCTCACTGAATGCTCCACAAGACCGTTGCGCTACACCATGTGCAGTGCAGTCTGCAACTACCGATAGCACCTGCATCAGCGCCAAAGAAATCGCGCAGATCTTTGCGGGAGTCTTCATTGGGACACCTCCTCCCAAGAACACTCTACCTATCGGGAAGACTCGAGTCAAGGTTCAGCAACCGCTCCGGGTGCCGCGACCAACCAACACCGCCACGAGTGTCATGTGTTGCACAATGCAGCTCATAGCCTGTAGCCACGGATCTCACCCCACACGATTGTGGACCGGGGAAATGGTAGTCCCGCCGAAAACGTTCCTGGAGCCCTACTGTCAACAACCTTCCCTGTGTGGCTGTTCCGAAACGGCACAACACTCGTGGAGAATCGCAGAACCGAAACATCAGTGTCTCTGAGAGAGCTGACGGGAAACTCCAACTCTCTACCGAGTCTCGGGCGCCCTGCTGGCGAGGAACAGGTCATCGGTGCCGGCCACGATGCCAGCCAGAACCGATAGTCGACATAGGTTGGGGGCGCACCTCCACCTCGTGACGGCATACCCGGAGAATCTCCGCCGACCGAACTCGGAGGCCGCTACTGAGGAATTTTGGCGCTTGTCGTAACGAAGGCTCCATGCCACCTGCTCCAACACCTGACCACTTTCTTCCCCGAAAGACCCACCTATGGTAGCTGCTCTTGAAGCGTGAATCCTCCCGCTCGTTCTGTCAATCTTCCCAGTACTGTGTGCCTTCAGTATCAATGTAGCCATACTTGCCATTGAGTTCGACACGTGCGAGACCCTCGCTGAAGTCATCTGCATGATCATAGACGGCCGATATCGCTATGTTCCCCGTGGCGTCGACGAAGCCGTATCTCTCGTTGAGTCGGACAAGCGCCAGTCCCTCGACGAAAGCATGCGCCCAATTGTAGACCGCCGGGATTGCCATGTTCCCTTTGACGTCGACGAAGCCCCACTTGTCGTTGCGTCCGACGACACGTGCAAGACCCTCGACGAAAGAATCTGCACCATGGTAGACCGCTGGGATTGCCATGTTCCCTTTAGTGTCGATGTACCCGTATTCACCATCGAGTTCGACACGAGCAAGACCCTCGGCAAAAGAGTCTGCGTCATGGTAGACCGCTGGAATTACAATGTTCCCCTTGACGTCGACGAAGCCCCATTTGTCATTGTGTCCGATGACGCGTGCAAAGCCCTCGGCGAAAGAGTCTGCGCCATCATAGACAGCAGGTATTGCCATGTTCCCTCTGGCGTCGACGAAGCCCCATGTGCCGTTGAGGCTGACGCGTGCAAGAGACTCGGAGAAGTCATCTGCGTTATCGTAGATGGCCGGTATCGCCATGTTCCCGTTGGCGTCGACGAAGCCCCATTTGCCGTTGAGGTTGACGCGCGCAAGACCATCCCTGAAGGGAAATGCGCCATCATAGACAGCAGGTATTGCCATGTTCCCTCTGGCGTCGACGAAGCCCCATTTGTCGTTGTGTCCGATGACGCGTGCAAAGCCCTCGGCGAAAGAATCTGCACCATCATAGACGGCCGGGATTGCCATGTTCCCGTTGGCGTCAATGTATCCGTATTCATCGTTGAGTTTGACACGCGCAAGACCCTCGCTGAAGTCATCTGCGTTATCATAGACGGCCGGTATCGCCATGTTTCCTTTGACATCAACGAAGCCGACTTTCCCGTCCACGTGGACGCGCGCAAGACCGTTGCTGAAGGGGTCTACACTATCGTAGAGTGCCGGTACTTCTATCTTCCTGTCTCGGTCGCAGAATCCCCATTTGTCCCCCTGCCGGCAGGGGATGAGGGCTGCAACCTTTTTCGCGCTTGCCAGCTTCGTCCTACACCCGGGACAGAAGGTAGAGCCGTCAGGAATTGTCTTTCCACAACTTGGGCACAACACCGAGTACCTCCTTGTCAGACAACGTCACTCATCGTTCTTCTTGATGGTCGTCAGCGACGGTCAGACTACTACTATATAGTAGACAGAATGTGCTTTCTTGGGAATTCACATATCTGCAAGGGCGACAGCCGGTCCACCCTGGCGCACTACATTATTTTTGTGTCGTGACACATTCCTTCCATCCACTGCAGTCCAGAGTACCACCGGAGGAAAACCGTGTCCACGCAGAGCTCGACGGACGACCAGCTCCTACTGCTGCTTGACAGAGATCACAGACGTAAGTCCCCTGAGAGCATCCATCGTCTGCCGATAGGCGGCTTCGTCAGGGAATTCCGCAACGATCTTGATCTGCGTGCGCGGTGCCTCGCCTTTCTTCCTGAACATGGAGAGATGCTCGGCATTTTTCATGTACTTGATGTTGATGTCTCTCTTGGCAAACTCCTCGGACACCTGGTAGAGCACGCCAGGGACATTCAGGGTCTCGATAGTAACAGNCCGTTCACGCGCTTTCCGAGGGATCNTCTCCCAGTGTGCTTCTACAAGACGCTCTGGCTCCATGGCTAGCGACGGAATATTGGCACAATCGACCCTGTGAATCGTGACACCCCTGCCACGCGTCACGTAGCCAAGAATCTCGTCGGGATATGACGGGCTGCAACACGTGGCCATGATAATCGGGACCGTCGCATCACCTCGAACGACAATACGGAATCCACTATCTGCTGCAGCTCGCCGGTCCGACAGCGAGGGATGCGTCACGGCCGTGTGCGGGCGCTGCCCCATATCGGGCCTCTCTGGGGCTGAATGCTCTAGTTCCTTCTTCCGCAGATATGCCCGGATATGCCCCTTTGTCGAGGCCGCCTTGACGAACTTCAGCCAGTCTGACTTCGGCCCTCCGGAATTCCGTGATGTGATGATCTGCACACGGTCTCCAGTCACCAGCTCCGTATCGATAGGCACGATGCGATCATTGACTTTGGCTCCCACCAAGTTGTTGCCTACGTCCGTATGGATGTGATAGGCAAAATCCACGGGAGTGGAGCCAACCGGCAGATTGATGACGTCTCCTTTCGGCGTGAAGACAAGGACCTCGTCCGTGAACACGTCTACCTTGACTCGCTCCACAAACTCTCCACTACTGCGGACATCTTTCTGCCAGTCTACCATCTGCCGCAGCCAAGCGAACCGCTCCGAATCGACCAGATCGGCCGCTTTGCCTTCCTTGTACTTCCAATGGGCAGCCACACCCATCTCATCGACTTCGTGCATCCGCTTGGTCCGGATCTGGATCTCCAGCGGTTCTCCGTTCGAGCCCATCACGGTCGTGTGCAGCGATTGGTAGCCATTCGGCTTCGGAAGAGCGATGTAGTCCTTCACTCGCCCGGGAACGACAGTGAATGCCTCGTGCACATACCCTAGAACGAGGTAACACTCTGGGATCGTCTTGACGAGAATCCGTACTGCAGTGAGATCGTAGATCTCGTCGAATGTCTTGCCTTGCTGGACCATCTTGCGGTAGATGCTGTACAGATTCTTCGGCCGGCCTGAGACTTGAGCGTGGATATCCTCTTCTTCCAGGAAATGGTCGATCTGGTCGATCGTTTCCTTTACAAACGCTTCCCGTTCAGCCCGCTTGACAGCAACAAGTCCAGCCAGTCTCCGGTACTCATCAGGGTTCAGATAGCGGAATGCGAGGTCCTCCATCTCCCACTTGAGCTCGTATATCCCAAGCCGGTGGGCGAGAGGGACGTAAATCTCCATGGTCTCCTGGGCAATACGCTGTTGCTTGTCCTCGCTCAGGTATTGCAGCGTTCGCATGTTGTGCAGTCGGTCGGCAAGCTTGATCAGGACCACCCGCAGATCTGCAGCCATGGCGAGGAGGATCTTGCGGACGTTCTCAAGGTTGGTCTCCTCGCGGGAAAGGTAGTTCAGGCCACGCAACTTCGTCACTCCCTCGACAAGTGACGCCACCTTGGCCCCGAAACCCTCTTCAAGCTCCTTCGCCGTCGTTTGCGTGTCCTCCAGGACATCATGCAACAGGCAGGCGGCGTAGGTCTCAGCATCCAGACGATAACCGGCCAGCACCAGAGCAGCCTTGATTGGATGGAGCATATAGGGACCGCCAGAAGCACGTTTCTGATCCCCATGCCTCTGGCGCGCAAACACGAACGCTCGCTCAACGAGGCCGACCTCCTCTGGGGAGAGCCAGCCTCCAAGCGTCGCTATGAGAGTCTCAAACTCCTTGTCAACGTCAAACTCAGTGTCAAGCTTCAAAGGTCAAGCAGCGAGACAACCCTTCCACCACTCAGCTTGCTGGCTCCGCCGAGGTCCTTCAGAGTCACCAGAAACGCATAGGCGATGATGTCGCCGCCCAATGACTGGACGAGGTCGGCAGTAGCGCTGATAGTGCCACCCGTCGCNAGCAGGTCGTCGACGATGAGCACGCGTTCGCCGGGNTTGATGGCATCCTCATGCATCTCAAGGATCGACACACCGTACTCGAGCTCATATTCCTTCCGAACCGATTTGTAGGGAAGCTTCCCCGGCTTGCGAGCCGGCACAAAACCGACATGCAGGGCATAGGCCAGTGCAGCACCAATGATGAAACCCCTTGCTTCCACCCCGACGATCTTGTCGATTCGGTCCGTTCTGAACTGCTTAGCCAGCTCGTTGACCGCAAACTCGAACGCGTCGGGGTCGCCCATGAGTGGCGTAAGATCTCTGAACATGATCCCCTTCTGCGGGAAATCTGGAATGTCGCGTATGAAATCTCTCAGGTTCATGTTGCCTCCCTGCATTGTCCGTCGTCAACTGGGAGCCCTGGAAGCATCATGCCTTCTGCAGAGCCGCTTTCTTCTCTCTGCCCTGTACCCACCGCACCAGCAGAGGCGTAGAAATGTAGATAGACGAGTAGGTTCCAGAGATGATACCCACCAACAGCGTTGTCGAGAAGTCGCGAATTGGAGCTCCGCCCATAATAAATAGCACCAGCACCGCAAGAAATGTCGTGAAGGACGTGTTGAATGAACGCATCCACGTCTCGGTGACTGCTGCGTTTGCGAGCTTATCGAAAGGCTCTTTCGTCCGATACCGCAACTTCTCGCGGATGCGGTCCATGACCACGACACCATCCTGCACCGAGTACGTGATAATCGCAAGGAACGCGCCAACAAAGGGTGCATTGAGGGGAACCCGGAAAATGGCCAGGATGCCGAGGGCAACGAANATGTCGTGCACCATGCCCAGGATCGTTGCAAGACCGAATGAGAATTTGAAACGAATCGTGATATAGAGCAAGGTAAACAGCAGGGAAAGGCCCAATGCCAGACTGGATCGACGTAGAAGATCTCGCCCGATGACGGGNGCGATGGAGGTGATTTCCTTGGTGCCCACATCAACAGCCCCATACTTCGCCACGATGTCGTTGATGATCTTCCCGCTGACAGCCGGGTCGATCTCACTTGCCTCCACCTTCATCGTAATGCCCTTTTTACCCGCCCGTTGGACCGTGACGTTATGGTAGCCGTTGGCTGAAAGTATGTCGCGGACAACTGCCTCATCAGGAGCTTTCTCGAAGGATGCGTTGATCACTGTTCCGCCTATGAAGTCAATGCCAAACTTAAGTGGCGACCCGAAGCTGAACACATTGACGATCATGGCAGTGAGGCCAATGGCAATGATGACAGATGACACAGTGAACCACGTACGTGTCTTACCAATGATGTCCCAGGTCAGGATTCTCTCTCTGAATGTCATAACTGCACCGCCTAACCGAGGAATTTCCTGCTGTTCCTGACAATGCCAGGAGTGAGCAAGAGGTCGACCAGCGTATGGCTGGCAAACACAGCCGTGAACATGCTGGCGAGAACGCCGAGAGCAAGTGTCACGGCAAATCCGCGCACGGTGCCGGTACCGAGGTAGAACAGGAACGCGGTGCCTACGAGCACGGTCAGGTTGGAGTCAAATACCGCGCGGAATGCACGGGAGAAGCCAGCACCAATCGCGCCCTTGACGGTCTTTTTCATCGCAAGTTCTTCACGAATGCGCTCGAAGATAATACAGTTGGCATCCACTGCCATACCGATGGAAAGGATTGCACCACCGATCGCGGGCAGCGAGAGTGTTGCATGCAACACGAGATACGCAGCCATGAGAATGTCGGCATAGATGATGAGAGCAATGCCGGAAACAAGACCAAGATACCGGTACATGATGAACATCCAGATGACGACGAGGGCAAAGGCAATCAGTGCCGCCAACGCACTGCTGCGTTTAAAAGCACTGCCGAGCGAAGGTCCAACGACTTCTTCGGAGATCGCAACCAGCTTGACAGGAAGTGATCCACTCTTGAGCAACAGTGCGTCGTTGCTGGCCTGTACAGCGGTGAATCCCCCACTGATGACACCCTGGCCATCGGTGATAGCCGTCTCGACCGTGGGACTCATCAAGACCTTACCGTCCAGATAAATAGTGATCTTCTTCCCGATATTCGCCTGAGTAGCCGCCGCAAACGCAGCCTTGCCCTGGGCATCCAGCGTAAAGGCAATCTGCGGCTCGCCGAGACTGTCCTGCGCCTGACTGAACACGAGCTTGGCGTCTGTCAGGTTCTTGCCACTGACGACGACCTTGCCATCCTCCGTCTTGAACTCAAGAAGTGCAGTCTTACCGATAATCTCTTTGGCACGCTCGGGGTCTTCCCAGCCGGGGAGTTCGACGACGATACGCTTCGAGTTCGCACCCTCGCGAACAGCTATAGCTTCACTGACACCCAAAGCATTCACACGCTTATCGATGACCCTGACGGCAGCATCGATAGCCTGGCTCGTAGCCTTGACACCCGCTGTGTCCTGCGCTTCGAGCACAATGCGAACGCCACCACTGAGATCAAGCCCGAGCTTCGGGACCAGCTTTGGGTTCTTGGCAATCAGCCCCTGGTAGTTGATCACACCAGCGACGATAGCCACGATTATCACAAGAATAAGACTTGCTGCTACTTTCGACCGCATTGTGGTTCCTCCTCGTTTCGACAACACATCAAATGTACATCAAATAGGACTCAGTGTCAATGCAGCAATGGGCGCTGCGAGACGCTTACCATGCCCTGTCAGACGATGAAGTATACCGCTCGATAAACGCACTTTTGTATTCGGCAAAGGTTCCAGTCACAATTGCATTTCGGATTTCGCCAATCATTGTCTGAAGGAACTGGAGGTTGTGAATGCTCGCAAGCGTTCCCGCAAGCATCTCGTTCGCCTTGAACAGGTGCCGAAGATATGCCCGGGTGTAGTTGCGACACATGTAGCATGAACAGTCATCGTCAATAGGGCGGAAGTCTCGTTCATAGAGCTTCTTGGAGATCTTGACGACGCCATCTCGCGTGAACACCATCTGGTTTCGTGCAACCCGCGTCGGCAGGACGCAGTCGAACATGTCCACGCCTCGACTGATGATCTCCAGAATTCCGATCGGGTCGCCCAATCCCATGAAATACCTTGGACGATCGTCGGGGGCATGAAGCAGGCTATGATCCAGCATGTCCATGGTCAATTGACGCTCTTCGCCGACGCTGAGGCCTCCTATGGCAAACCCCTGCGGCTCCATCTCCATGATGCGTTGTGTCGACTCTTCTCTCAGGTCGCTATAGAAGCCACCCTGCGTGATCCCAAACAGCAGTTGATGCGACTCGCCCATTGCTTTCTTCGCTCGCCCGAACCAGGAGACAGTCCGCGCAAGGTCTTTTTCCGCCGCACGCGCTCTGAGGGATACTGTGTACAGATGTCCAGAGGCATGACCACGTCGGAGTCCAGGTTCTTCTCTATGGTGATCACGCGCTCAGGTGTGAATATGTGCCTCGAGCCGTCAATGAACGACTGGAACTCGATGCCTTCATCGCTTTTCTTACTGATCCGAGATAGACTCATTGCTTGGAAACCACCGCTGTCGGTCAGGATGCTCCTATCCCAGTGCATGAACCGATGGAGGCCGCCCGCTTCGCGCACGATGTCGTCTCCTGGCTGAAGGTACAGGTGGTAAGTGT